>ENA-OPYU01000862-OPYU01000862.1-human-gut-metagenome-genome-assembly--contig:-NODE-862-length-11267-cov-3.522711_pt1 | contig 11267 bp, 13 predicted proteins | sample MGYA00242637_ERZ504482 | MGnify/ENA primary metagenome ERZ504482 (study PRJEB26092, sample SAMD00036237) | human gut metagenome | host: Homo sapiens | study: EMG produced TPA metagenomics assembly of...
TTGTTACATCTGTAGTCAGTCTGGTAATCAGCCCTGCTGTGCTATATTTATCAATATTAGAAAAAGAAAAATCCTGAATATTGTCATACATGGCTTTTCTTAAATTTCTGGCAAATCCTGTGGATGCCCTGGAGCCATATTTTCCTCCCATGACACCAGCCCACAGACCGCAAAGAGCCAATACTCCCATCATGGCTCCTACCTTATAAATGTGGTTAATATCTCCTGTCTCCACACCCTTATCAATAATAGATGCCATGAGCAGGGGAATCATGGTCTCAAATAAAACTTCCAGAATCATAAATACTGGTGTTAAAATAGAATCTTTCTTAAATTCCTTAACCTGGGCAGCTAAGGTCTTTAGCATAAATAATCACTCCTTTTCTGTCGCTTATTCTTCTCTGGGGTCACCAACCGCCTCTGCTCCCAGATACTCTTCCAGAGTAATGCCCTGCTCCGTGATTTCTTTTGCTGCTTCTTTTCCCACATACCGGTAATGCCAGGGTTCAAAAATGACCCCTGTAATCTCTGTTTTATCTACCGGATAGCGCAAAATAAAACCATATTTCCAGCAATTCTCCATGAGCCACTGCTGATCTTCTGTTTCCATTTGTCCTTCATCCAGATTGGTATAGGTAGAAGCTGTAATATCAACCGCAAGCCCTAGCTGATGCTCACTGGTTCCCGGTCTTGCTACCACAGTGGCTGCTTCTGTCTCTGCCTCTGTTCCTGTCAGCCCCTTCTCCTGGGTCACTCTGGCAATCTTGTTCTGAAACAGCATGGTCTGGGTGTCCCAGTCTCTGTAAGCAGAGCATACCACAGGTGTTCTTCCTGCATTGTAGGCATCCGAAAGCATTTGTTCCAGATCCTGAATAATCCTCTCATCCACCGTGTAGACACCGCCCTGTATGGGGACTGTGGTAATCTCCGGCAAGTTTTCCTTATCCAATGGGGTTTTGGCATTTACCAGCTTTAGATACCACTGAATTTTTTTCACTATCCTTGGCTGTTTTAATTCCCTGCTGTACAGAGTCCTCTTTTTCTTTCTCTTTTGCCTTTTTTCTCAGCCTCCTGCTCTGCATAAGCCTGTTTCGCTTTTTGTTCTGCTGCCTTTTCCTGCTTTCCTCTGCCAATCCCCACCCCTATGGCAGCAATACACAAAATTCCTGCCGCTGCCATGGCAATTCTGCGGTTTCTCTGTTGTATTCTTCTTTTATTTCTCCGTTGGCGGGCACGGATTCTGGCCCTTCTTCTGGCCTCTTCCTCTTCAGACAATTCTTCCTGCGGGCTCTGTTTTGGTCTTTGTTGGGACCTTCTTTTATGCGATACATCCAGCAGGACAAGATCCATGTCTGTCCGCCTTTGCTCCTGCTCTTTCCTTGTATAATCTTCTGCCATAATGCTATATCTCTCCTGTAAACGAATGAAATTCACTGTTATCCCAGAATATTATAGCACTACTTTTTTTCATAAATTTCTATACATTATTACATTATTTTTAATTTTGTGCAACTGTCCAAAATCAAAAAAACAAGAGACTATTTCACAAAATGCAGATCAGAACTCCTCTAACCGCTATTTCATGCAATAATCTCTTATCTGCCTGATACAGAATCTGGCTAAATTTACCGGTTGACTATCATGCTTTTATATTTTTTCAGTTCCTTCTCTATTTTCTGAAATTCTGGCATACGCCATTCCCAGTTTGGGCTTCCAACCGTTCCCGGTGTATTCATGTGCCCTTCCTTCTTTAATCCCAAAAGATCCTGTGCAGGAATAATGGCATATCCTGCATTACTCCTTAAAGTATAGGCAAGAAGCTTATCTTTCACACTGCCCTGACAAAATCCCTCTTTTTTCAAGAATCTGCGCACTTTTCTCTGTGCAGCTTTGGAAAGGTTGCCGTACCATTCCATCAGCGTGTCATTGTCATGGGTTCCTGTGTAAAGAATGGTATTTTCTGTCTCCGGTGCATTGTCATAAGCATATTTTCCACTTGTCTCAATGGAAAACACCAAAATTTTCATTCCTTTTAAGTGATAATGTTCCTTTAATGTGAGAACCTCTGGTCGAAGGTCTCCCAAATCCTCTGCTACCAGATGCACTCCCGGAATCTTTTCCTGTAAAGTATCCAGGACTTCATAGCCCGGCGCTTCTATCCATGCGCCTTCGATAGCCGTTGAACAGCTTGCCGGAATCTTCCAGTAAGTGTCAAAGGCCCGGAAATGGTCAATGCGGACTAAGTCGAATAATTTGCTGCTGTAGCCAATCCGATCCACCCAGAACTGATATCCATGGTCTTTCATATAATCCCAGTCATAAATAGGATTTCCCCAGCGTTGACCGGTTGCGCTGAAGTAATCCGGCGGAACCCCTGCAATGAAAATCGGACGTCCGTCAGTGTCTAACAGGAAGTTATCTTTTCCTGCCCACACATCTACAGAATCCACGCCTACATAAAAGGGAACATCCCCCATAATTTCAATACCTTTTTCATTTGCCAGTGTTTTCACCTGCATCCACTGGGTATAGAACACATACTGCAGGAACATCTGATATCCTGCCTCTGTTTCTGCTTCTTTAGAAAGCGCTGTTCTGTTTTCCGGCCAGGACTTTGCCTCCTGACTCCATTCATTCCAGCATTTCCCTTCATTGGCATCTTTTAAGGCGCGGAACACTCCATATTCATACACCCATTTCTGGGAAGCAAATTCCTGATAGTTCTGTTCTTCCTGTCCGTTTTTTCTGGAAAACGTTTCATAAGCCTGTCTAAGATAAGGCTCTTTAAATCTTCTCACAGCTTCATAATCCACGCTTTTTTCCCGCTCACGAAAGGCCGGAACTTCTAATTCTAAAAGCCCCTCTTCTTTTAACAGTTCCAAACTGATATACAGTTCATCCCCTGCGCAGGAGGAATAAGGCTGGTATGGAGAATTTCCAAATCCAAGAGGATTTAAAGGCAGAATCTGCCAGATTTTCACTCCGTTTTCTTCCATCACCTGAATCCAGTGCCAGGCTGCAGACCCCAGCTCTCCCACACCTGTGGAAGAAGGAAGGGCGGATACCGGCATTAAAATTCCCGATTTTCTCATGTGTATTTCTCCTTTTGGTATTTCTTATAAATGCCAGATATCTCTGTTGTATTCTGCAATGGTTCTGTCAGAAGAGAAGAAGCCTGCTTTTGCAATATTCACAAGCATTTTCTTAGCCCATGCCTGCTCATCTTCATAATCCTCCAGCATCTGTTCTTTTGTCTTAATGTAATCTTTTACATCCAGAAGCGCCATGAACCAGTCTTTTCCTACGATTTCCTTGTACAGACGGGCCAGATTCACCGGATCACCAATGCGAATCAGGTCTTTGCTGATAATGAAATCAACCAGTTCTTCTACCTGAGGGTCATTGTCATAAATATCTGCTGCGCAGTATGCTCCTGTTTCATACAGTTCAATGACTTTTTCTGATTTTTCACCGAAAATGTAGATATTGTCATCTCCTACCAGCTCATGAATCTCCACATTAGCGCCATCTTCTGTTCCAAGAGTCACTGCGCCATTGAGCATAAACTTCATGTTTCCGGTTCCGGATGCTTCCTTGGATGCCAGGGAAATCTGCTCTGAAATATCACATGCAGGAATGAGTTTTTCTGCTTTTGTTACATTGTAGTTTTCTACCATAACAATTTTGAAGTATGGACTTACTTCCGGGTCATTTTCAATTAACTGCTGCAGACACAGAATTAAGTGAATAATGTCCTTTGCAATAGTATAAGCAGGAGCAGCCTTTGCGCCGAAAAATCATGGTAATCGGACGTTTTGGCAGGTTTCCTTTTTTGATTTCTTTATATTTGTAAATGGCATACAGAGCGTTCATCTGCTGTCTCTTATACTCATGGAGACGTTTAATCTGAATATCAAAAATAGAATTTTCGTCAATTTCTGCTCCCTGGGTCATGTTCAGGTATCTCTTAAGCTCCGCTTTTGCTTCCTTTTTTAATTTCTTTTATTTTGCCAAGAACTTTTTCGTCATCTTTGTAAGCCAGCAGTTTTTCCAGTTCCTGGGCATTTTCCATATATCCAGTTCCAATGAGTTCTGTGATATAATCTGCCAGTTTGTGGTTGCAATGCATCAGCCAGCGGCGGAAGGTAATACCATTGGTCTTGTTCTGGAATTTCTCCGGATAAATATCATAAAACGGTTTCAGTTCAGATTCCTCTAAAATCTGTGTATGAAGAGCAGCAACTCCATTGACTGCATATCCAAAATGAATATCAATGTGCGCCATATGTACACGATTCATTTCATCAATAATATAAACTTTCTCATTGTGGAAATCTCTTCTCACTCTTCTGTCCAAATCGCGGATAATTGGCACTAAATGAGGAACTACTTTTTTCCAGATAAGAAATCGGCCAGTTTTTTCCAGGGCTTCTGCCAAAAATTGTATGGTTTGTGTAAGCGCAGGTTTTACTTACTACATCCACCGCTGTGTCCATATTAAAGTTCTTTTCCTCTGTAAGGATACGGATAAGTTCCGGAATAACCATAGTAGGATGGGTGTCATTAATCTGGATGCACACATGTTCGTGAAGCTGATAGAGATTTACGCCTCTTTCTTCTGCTTCTTTCAGAATCAACTGCGCTGCATTGCTTACCATGAAATACTGCTGATAAATTCTCAGAAGCTGCCCATCCTCGTCACTGTCATCCGGGTAAAGGAATAAGGTAAGGTTTTTGTGAATATCATTTTTTGTCAAACCGGATTCCGTCTTCAATGATGCTTTCGTCCACACTGTCTAAGTCAAATAAGTGCAGCTTATTGCATCCGCTGTTATAACCAGGAACATCAATATCGTACATGGTTGATTTTAATGTAAAATCTTTGAATGGCACTTCAAAGCTTACATTGGTTCTGGTCAGCCAGCTTTTGTCTGTAATCCATGGATTTTTCTCTTCCTGCTGTTTGTTGTCATGGAATTTCTGAAGGAAGAGTCCATCATGATAGTTTAATCCCACTCCGTCTCCGTTTAATCCAAGAGATGCAATGGAGTCTAAGAAGCAGGCTGCCAAACGTCCCAGTCCACCGTTTCCAAGAGAAGGTTCCAGCTCTGCTTCTTCGATTTCTGTTAAATCCTTTCCGTTCTTTTTGAGAACTTCTCTGGTTTCTTCAAACAATCCCAGATTAATTAAGTTGTTGGATAAGAGTTTTCCAATGAGGAATTCTGCTGAAATATAATAGAGTTTCCTTTTTCCCTCATTGTGTTTTGCTTCCTGCATTTTTTACTTTTACAATCTTTAAAAGGTGCGGCATAAATCTCTTCATTAGACGCCTGGCAAATTTCCTTTCCGAATAATCCTTTACTTTTATTGTTAATCTTTTTCCATTTGTTCTCTTTCCTTTCTTATAGCTTCTTATTTTCCAGTGCTTCATAAACCCGCAGAATCTCCCCTGTACTCCATGCCTGGGCAAAACAGCCTCTGGATGAGGTAGGATTTTTTCCATCATAAATCTCCGGTAACTGTCCCACACAGCCTTCTCTCATAGCGCTTTCCATGACCTCTAACTGGGCTTTCACTGTTTCTACAGCCTCATCGCTATACTGGTGAACCTTCAGGTAAGCTAGATAATAGGCTCCCAGGGGAAATGTCCACACAGTTCCCTGGTGATATGCCATATCCCGTTCTTCCACAGGCCCACCATAGATTCCATGGAATTCCTGGTCTTCTTCTTCCAAAGTACGCAGACCGTATGGGGTATACAATTTTTCAAATACAGTTTCCACTACCATTTTCTCCTGCTCTTTGGAAAGCATGGTAAATGGCATGGATACTGCCCAAATCTGGTTGCACCGTATCTGAGTGTCTGCTTTTGTGCCGGACACCAGGTCTTTTAAACAACCTTTTTCATCTAGCCAGAACTGCTTCTGAAAATTCTCTTTTACCTGTTCTGCCAGTTTCTCATAGCTTCCTGCCTGTTCTCCTGTAAGTTCTGCCAGAATGTCCATGATTTTCAGTGCATTGTACCAATAGGCATTGATTTCCACTGGTTTTCCATGTCTTGGTGTGGGAAGAATTTCTCCAATCCGCACATCCATCCAGGTAACCTGCGCCAGGCCTTCCCCAGCCTGTATCAACTCGTCTGCATCCATGCGGATGCCAAAATGAGTTCCTGCCATATAACCACTGATGATACGTTTCATCACCGGATAAACTTCCCGGACAAAATCTGCATCCTGTGTTGCTTCATAATAAAGGTAAACTCCATTGATAAACAGCAAGGCAGCATCTACAGTATTATACATAGGTTCCTGTTCCCCTTCCGGAAACAGATTTGGCATAAGTCCGTCCTTTTCGTGAGCAGCAAAGGTACGGAGGATTTCTTTAGCTTTTTCATACTGTTTTGTTGAAATGCAAATGCCAGGCAAGGCAATCATGGTATCTCTTCCCCAATCTTCAAAAAAGGGAAATCCTGCCAAAATGGTACTTCCATTGGTGGATGCTCTTCTGGCAATAAACTGATTTGCACTTTTTGCAAGCTGTCCTGCAATCGGTGAAGTAAATCCTGCACGTTTTTCCAATGCCTTTTTATATACCTTTGCTTCCTGTATAACTGTTGTGGCATTCTGTACAGACTTTTCCATTTCATACACAATTTCTAGCATTACCCGGCTCCCAGCTGGTATCGCAATAAAAATTTTATGATTTGCTTTTGCATGTCCGCAGGCTCTTCTTCCGTCACATACATCATAAGAGTAAAATAAAGTTTCCCGTTCTTCAGGAATTTTTAAAACATCCCCGTTAGTTCTGAAAAACAGTTGTATTCCTTCACTTTCTACCTTATTCTCCTGTGGGCAAAAATGTATTTCCTGCAAAGGATCCAAATCCTGGTTTTTAGCTACAAACTGAAAAAAAGGTGTTACAGAAAAAATGCCTTCCCTTTTACTTCTGTTATGGATTTGATACTGCAGGGCAATGCGGTTTGCCTCCTGCTCCATAGCCACTTCTTTGACAATCTCCATACCTTTTACATGAAACCGCCACAAAGGTGTATCGTCATAAACAAAAGAGGAAAGATACTCATATCCCTTCTCAGCTTCTTTCCCCTGGAATTCCTGAGAAGAAATCACAATCTTCTCTTCTTCTAATTCCACTTCTTCTCTGATTCTGTGAATCAGATTGTATCTATGATTAGGCGGATTGGTACATGCCATAAGAAAGCATGGTCATTTCTGGAAACCCCTTCCCATCATATTCATAGAAGCAAAATCCACCCAGACCATTGGTCATTAAATAGCAATTTTCTTCTACCCCTTTCCAGGGTGTTAAAATCTTGTTTTCCATAAATCCATTTCATATCTGTTTCCATCACATTCTACATTTCTATTTCAATTTCGTATTTTAGCATAAGGATGGAATACGCACATACAAATATCTAAACATATACTATCAATTATTAAACTCTTCTATTTTTCCTTCCGGATGACTTCCAGACGCTTATCCATCTCTGCCAGAAAGTCTTCCTTACTCATTTCACCCTTCAGATAAATAGGAAGATATTCATTAAAGAAATCTGTCTGTATCTCCTGCTCCCATTTCATCTGATAATTGGGCATCACGCGTTCTGACTGTTCTACTGCTTCCACGTACTCTTCCTGAAGGCTGTTTAAATCTTCCTTTGCATAAAGTCTCTGTGTATTCTCTCTTTCTCTTTGGGAGCGGTATTCCAGAAGTTTTACAGCTCCCTGTGTAACCTCTTCATCATATCCGGCAGTAACTGCCCAGGCGCTCATTCTTGGAGAATTCATGAGAATATTTCCGGGAAAAGGTGCAAATCCCATCTGTTCCTTGATTTCATCCGGCATTTCCTCTACCATCCAATATCCATTGGCAAAAATTGGCTGCCTCTCCCTTCTGGAAACGCTCTGCGGCTTTGTCATATTCTATTTCTACCGCATCTTCAAAGGTGTATTCAAACAGAGTGGTAAGCACTTCTAAAAGCTCATACATGCTTTCATTATTATAGCTTCGGGAAAAATCTTCTTTTAAAAACACTGTCCCTTCTTCTGTTCCGTAGATATAGCTGGTGGCAAACAGCATGGGAACCCAGTAGCTTCCGGAGCCATGAAGAGATAATGGCATAATCCCCTGAGCCTTAATTTTTCCAAGGCAATCAAAAAATTCCTTCCCAGGTTTCCGGAAATTTTTCATATCCAGCCTGCGCCAGAAGTTCTTTGTTATAAATAATTCCTGCGTAAGACTGAATCGAACTTCCAAGAGGAGAAAGATAAATGGCTCCATCTTCCTCCTGACACTCCTCCAGAATCTCTTTTCGAAAGGTGGCTTCCCATTCTGGGGACTTCTCCATATAAGGTCGCAAATCCACCAGACGCCGCTCCTCCACCAGCAAACGGTAAAAATCATAATCAAATCCGGCATCTGTAATCACTGCCGGCATCTCATCCAGCACATTCCACTGTTTCAGCCTCTCTCTGTAGCCTGCTGTACTTTCTGTAAGCCACTCCACTTCCACAACATACCTTCCTTCATACAACGCATTAAATTCTTCCACAAACTCCAGGTTATTGCTTACATTTGTAGCTGGATCCACACGAAACACAACAGGAATTTTCACTGGTTCTTCTGACTTTTTTTCCCGCTGTTTTTTCTTCTCTGCTGCACCCTGCACATAAAAAAGCTATGAACAGCAGTGCGAAAGCCCATCCTCTTCTATTTTTATTACACATTCTGTTCCCTCTTCTTTTCGTATATAACATATGCTCACCTGTTCTCCATAATAAGTACGCAGCCTTTTCACCACATTGGAAATTCCAAAGCCGCCTTCTTTTTTCTTCACAAACGCAGTGATTTCCTCCAGAGGCATCTTCCCCATATTATTTAAGTGCTTCAGCGCCTCTTCCTCGATGGGTGTCCCATTATTTTCCACAGAAAAACATAAACATTTATTCTCCTGGTAAACCCGAATCCAAATCATACCATCTGAATAAATATCCCGAAATCCATATTTAATGCAGTTCTCCACAACAGGCTGCAAGGTCATTTTCAGAATTTCTACCTCTCTGATGCTGTCCTGAATCTCAATCTGATAATCAAACAAATCTGTATTTCTGATTTTCTGTATATCCATATAGGCTTTTACATGTTCAATTTCTTTGTCCACCTGGATATAACTGTTTCCATTACTCAGATTAATTCTCAGAAACTTGGACAGAGCCTGTATCATTTTCATGATGGTTTCTTCTTTTTGAATTCTTGCCAGCATATAAATGGTGTCCAGCGTATTATACAGAAAGTGCGGTCTTATCTGATAAAGCATAACCTGCAATTCACTTTCTTTTAACTCTCTCTCCTTATGCTGCACGTTTTCCATTAAATGCTTCACTTCCCCAAGCATTCCATTATATGCCTGTCCAATATAGTCAAGTTCTGTATTCGTATCCAAAAACAAGCTGATCATCCAGCTTCTTATCTCCAAATTCCCCCATCACTTTGCGTATCTTCTTAATAGGTCTTGCCAGCCTTTCTGACCAGAAGCTCATGCACACCATCAAGAGGATATATCCTGCCAGAAACAAAATAATCATGATTTGCTGCACTTCTTCTACAATCTGATTTGCTATATGCTTAGGCGCAAAGGTTACAATCATAAAGTCTGTGTCTGCATCTGTTTTTTTCAATAACTATTCCATGCTTCAAGCTGTTTCTGGAAGCTTTTTGCCTGGTTTGCTGAAACTCTTTTCTCCATTTCTTTCTGTCCTCGTCCGGAAACTGCTCGAAGCAGCGGTTCCCCTTGGCATCCTGAATAAAGTATACAAGCTCCGGATTATCAATCTGTTCCCGCAAGGGCTCCAGATATGCTTGTTCAGTTTCAAAATCAAAAATCCCGGCTCATGCAGGAATTCATCTCATGAATGCGCCGCAGGGCAAATAAGCTTTTCTCTCCTGTACCGAAAATCGTGTCTTCTGCCCAAAGCAGTTTTGTCTTAGAATATTCTTCCCAAATCCCCGATAAATCTCCGTCTTTTTAAGCTCTGCATAAGAGATACTCACATCTCTCAGAGAATAGAAATTTTCCTTGTTATCTACTATAAGATATGCTTCCAGAAAACTTCGGTTGTAGCAGGAAACCGACCTTTTCAACATTTTCCTTTTCTGCTGTATTTACAGAGGTATTTCGAAGAGTTTTCTGCACATATTCATTAATTACAAAATCTCCGGTAAGCTGGTTTAATTCCTCATAAAGATTCTCAAATTCTCCTGCCAGTTTGTCATTTACATTCGTATACTGCTCCGCAAGAAGCCCTGATATTTTGTTTGTAATGACCTGTTCCACTGCCAGATAGGTAAAAAATATAAATGGTTCCACAGATGAGCGTTACAGACAAAAAATGTCTGCTTACGAATTCCAAATAAAAATTTTTTGAAATTTATTTTCTTCTTCATCCGTCCACACTCCTTTTGTATTCACTGGGCAGCATTCCTGTATATTGCTTAAATACCTGAGAAAAGTAGGAAGCGTTTGGAATCCCGACTTTATCGCAAATCTCTGAAATATGATATTCCTGCTCTGCCAGTAATTCCTTAGCCTTCTCCATTCTCATATTCTGCACATACCGCTTAAAGGACATCTTCACTTCATTTTTAAATAATCTTCCAAAATAGACCGGATTCAAATAAACATGTTCCGACACCTCTGTAATAGATAAATCCTCTTTCTGCAAGTGTTCCTGTATATAAGCAATGGCCACCGGTATATATTCCTGAAAATACCGGTCTGATACCTGCTTAGGAGCTGTGCTTTTCCATTCAATAATACGGACAAACAGTTGATACAAAATACTTACCATTTTGGTAATGGCAACACTATCTACCGTCTCGTAAAAGTTGTGAAAACTTTGCCGGAGTCCTTCTGTAAGCCCCCAGGCTTCTTCCATGGCAAACTCAATCCGTACAGCAAGACGTCTTAAATAAATCCGGATAAAATACTCTGACTCTGGCAAAACATAAAGGAATTTTTCAAAAGCCTTCTTTAACTGCTCCTTATCCCCCTTACGAAGGGCGCTGATAATCTGAGTTTCCATATCTGCAGAATATTTCGGAAGGGATTTTAAAGAAATCTTATTATCCATTAAAATCGTTCCTGCTCCCGCTTCTGCCGCGATTTCATACAATTCCAGGGCATGATCACAGGCATTTTTCATTCCCTCTATGCCAGTTCCAATACCTGACAGTGCAGAAATCATATCCCC
>ENA-OPYU01000863-OPYU01000863.1-human-gut-metagenome-genome-assembly--contig:-NODE-863-length-11262-cov-3.479479_pt1 | contig 11262 bp, 14 predicted proteins | sample MGYA00242637_ERZ504482 | MGnify/ENA primary metagenome ERZ504482 (study PRJEB26092, sample SAMD00036237) | human gut metagenome | host: Homo sapiens | study: EMG produced TPA metagenomics assembly of...
GTTTCGCATCTTTATTCAGTAATGCTTCCTTGGCTTCTTTTTCAAGGTTCACCGGATATTTATATGGATATAATGCAATTTTCGTATTTTTTCCTTTACAGATCAATGTTCCCTTTTTCAATATCAGATTCCATTTCTGCCGCATGATCTAGTTCTCTGACCGCTTCGTACATATTGCCGAATCCGTTGCTGACCGCCCATGTACAGATCACCCTTCCGCGCACCGTATTGCAGATCATCGGAACAATCGTCTGTTCCAGATACTGATAGGTCTCATGTTCATTTCCCATATGATGAAAAAAGGACCACAAAACTCTGACGTCCGTACATCTCGATGGTATAGGCACAGAAATCCTGTTGCTGATTGAAGATTTCCAATGCTTTCAGCATCTGCAGCACTTGTTCTTTATATTTCTCATAATTAGAACTCATGCCGATACCAAGAACACCAATCCGTTCCTCCGGTGCAATCCCGTATCCTTCCTTTATAAGGTCTCCTATCTGCTGATCATCTTTGATCTTCCCGGCCATCGCATTCAGGAAAATGTATTCCAGATTCAGAATGTGTTTCCACTTTTTCTCACTTTCCAGCTCTCTTCTCAGCCTTCCCAGTACATTGCGCACTTCGTAGACTTTCAACGGTTTGACCAGAAAATCTACAGCACCAAGCTCCATCGCACGTTTCGCATAAAGGAATTCCGGGCAGGAACTTGTAACCACAATTTTGCAGGATATCCCTCTTCTCTGCAATGCCTCGATCATCTCGAATCCATCCATCTCCGGCATCCGGACATCCGTAAATATCACATCCGGTGTGAGATTATCCCGTATCAGTTTTTCGGTCAGCGCAAGACCTTCTGCCCCGTTGGACGCACTCCCCACGATCTCTATATCCGACTCTTCCTGTTCCAGACATTGTAACAGTTCGTTCTTATATAACTCATTATCTTCTATGACAATTATTCTCACGTGGAATACCTCCTTCCAAATTATATCTTACTCTATCCCAGATGATACGCATCCAGTGTCTTCGCCAGATATCTGACTGTCTTATCCACCGCCTCGTCTACCGTCGGCTTGTCCCTGTCACTTCGCATGATTGCAAGCATTCCCCGATAGATCAGCACACTCATTTCATTCAGTTCTTTGATCTCCTGCTCAGATATCTCATAATTTCTTTCTCTGATCACATCTCTTAGCAGATCTTCGTTGCGTTTGAAGAAATCTCCTTCTTTCAAAATCCTTCGTAATCTTCTGTCTTTTCTTCCTTTCATTTGGATAAATCTCATAATATCTCCGGAAAACCTCATTCAGGTTCTGTGTCCCTTCCGGACTGAAGAATAAGAAGTTATAGATTCTCGGTCTCTGGAACGAATGTCTGCAAAAGCAGCGCCACTGTCCCAGATACCACTCCTGAAAATCCTTTCCCTCGGCCTTGTGTATCAACGTTTCCTGCATATATTCATCCAGACATTTTACACTTGCAAATAATTCCAGTTCATCCAGATTAGAGAAATAATGATACAGCGTTGCACTGTTGTATTTTGCCTGTTCTGCAACCTTCCTGATCGTCAGATTCTCAATTCCTTCTTTTTCCATTAATTCAATTGTCGCATTGATGAAATACGACATAATCCTTTTTCTCTTTTCCTGTCTGTTTCCTCCAACTGTTACCACAGTCTGCTGTCCTCCTTCATTCTCTTCCTTAATTTTAACTTTTTGCAATTTTTAACAACATTTCATACATCCGATTTATTTATCTATTCTATTAATATATCCATTTTTATATTAGCATTTCAATAAAATTTTTTCAATTCATAATAATTATGCATAATTTATTTTTATTATCTACCATCATTTTATCTTATATGCACAATTTATAAACAACGATTGACTTTCATTTAATTATATAGTATCTTATTACTATGCGTTTTATATAAGCTGGGAAACTTGGATAAAATACGTGTATAAAATATTGGTAGGTTTTTTAATGGGAAACAAAATGAACAAAAAAATTCCATCAGTCTTGAAGGATTCGTCTTTCTGGCAATCTTTTTAGGAATTTTCGGTGGTATGGGTATGAAAATGGCGGTGTCAATATGCTGAACACATTGATGAACACCGGCTACCAGCTGCTTCTTGAGACAGTCTTCTATATTATGGCAATCGCGGTTCTTGCCGGAGCCATTTCAGGACTGTTCTCAGAATTCGGTGTCATTTCGATGGTGAATAAATTACTGTCACCGCTGATGAAGCCACTTTATAATCTGCCGGGTGCCGCAGCACTCGGTGTAATCACTACTTATCTGTCCGACAATCCGGCAATCCTGGGACTTGCTGAAGATAAGAATTTCCGTAAATATTTCAAGAAATTCCAGTTTCCGGCTTTAACGAACCTTGGAACATCTTTCGGAATGGGACTGATTGTAAGTACATTCATGATCGGTCTGAAGTTAAAAGGTGGACACGCCGGAACCGCTGTACTGGTCGGTAACTTTTCCGCTATAATCGGCAGTATCATCAGTGTCCGCATCATGCTTCATTTCACCAAGAAAGAATATGGAACCGAAGAATACTGCGTACAGTTCGAAGAACATGAAGACATGGATGCCATCATGAATACCCGCGAGATCCGTGACGGAGGCATCGGCGGACGTGCCATCGAGGCACTTCTTGAGGGTGGTAAAAACGGTGTGGATGTCGGCCTTGCCATCATCCCGGGCGTTATCACCATCTGTACACTGGTCATGATGCTGACCAACGGCGCATCTGCAGACGGAACTTACACCGGTGCCGCTTATGAAGGAATCGCTTTCCTTCCATGGCTTGGAAAGAAGCTTGAATTCATCTTATCACCGCTTTTTGGATTCACAGATGCATCCGGAATCTCCGTTCCGATCACGGCACTCGGTGCTGCCGGTGCCGCAATCGGACTGGTACCGCACATGGCAGAAGCCGGAACCGTCCTCGCCAATGACGTAGCCGTATTCACTGCAATGTGCATGTGCTGGAGCGGATACCTCAGCACACATGTGGCTATGATGTCTTCACTTAAAGTGAACAAGCTGACCGGAAAGGCAATTTTAAGCCACACGATCGGTGGACTCTGCGCCGGGGTCGCCGCCAACTGGATCTTTAAACTGGTGATGTTGTTCTTGTGATTATGAAGGCTGTGTTTTTACAATTCGAGACATCATAATTCTTGGAAATAATTAGTTGTATAAAAACTCCGCAAGGATATTCGAATGAATCGTCTATATATGATGCTTCTCCAGAATATCTGTGCGGAGATTTTTTGTTCTGTTGTTATCTTTTATCCCATGAAATCGATTCGTTGCTGTCCGAAATTATAAGAGCTTTTTGTTCTGTTACTCTCTTTATCCTGCGTGCCGATGCTGGTGAAGATATTTCTCCCGGGTGGCAAGTCCGCCGCGGATGTGGCGTTCCTGTTTGTTCACGTCAAGAACTTTGCGGACGCTCTGCGCCAGGGTCGGGTTGATCTGCTCCAGGCGGTCGGTGCAGTCTTTATGTTTGGTCGTCACAATTTAGAATGGTTTCATTTTCTTCAATTAATACAGACTCATCTAACCCAAGATCACCAAGCAAGCGTAAATAAATATCTACATTTCCATCTTTATCTACTTCTATCTTCTGAATCAATCGTTTTAACTGCTGATTGGTCATCTGGTGTACATCTGTGATGTCCTCAATCTCTTTAAATGTATTATTTAAAATGTTCTCTAACTGTTCTCCCTTGGTTAAATGATAAGATACCATCTTGAGTTCATTTTCTATCCGCTCCATCTCCTGGCGAGAACCGCCAATCTTCTCATTCAACTCTTCACGGGAGATTAGATCATCCGTGTACATATCCATATATTTTTGTCTTGTCTTTTGTAATTTAGCAAGTTCTGCATTTAATTCTTTTTCGTACTCTACATTTTCATCTTTAGCTTTATATACACGCTGAAACTCATTTACCACATGAGCAATCACTTTTTTCTTTTGTTTCAATACATTTGTAAAATATTCCTGCAGAACTTCAATGAGTTCTTCCTCATCCACAACCGTTTTATTGGGGCAGCTATCTACGCCCCGGCCATTTCGCCCCGAGCATACCCACCGTACATACGTGTTCTTATAAGTACGAACCGTTCTACGGAAGGACCAGCCACATTCTTTACATTTGATCAATGTCGAAAACAGATGCTTATTACTCTGCCGTTCGTGACTAAGATTAAATGCATCATGTCTGCCTCTTAAAATCTCCTGTGCTTTTTCAAATGTCTCATCTTCTATGATTCGAAGTTCCGACCGCTCCACAACCATCCATTCAGTCTCGTCCTTGTCTCTTCTCTGACCTGTCAGAAAATCACTGACTTCTTGCTTGCCATTGATGATTTTTCCGGTATATATTTCATTTGTTAAAATACGGCACGTTGCATTCTGACTCCATTTGCAATTTCGTTTTGTCTTATAACCTTTTTCATTTAACATATTGGCAATCTTAGCAGCACCGTAACCTTCTTCTGTATACCACTTGTAAATCTGCTGTACAACTTTAGATTCTTCTTTATTGATTGCAAGATTAAAATAATCTCCGATTGTTTTGTCGTATCCATATACAATATTCGGAACTCGTCCTTTTTCTGCGTTCATCTTCTTTCCAAATTTTACACGCTTGGAAGTATTGGCACTTTCTTCCTGTGCCAGAGCTCCAAAGATGGTTAGTACGAACTCGCTGTTTCCCATGCTGGTCATATTCGCTGTAAGAAACTGGGTTTCAATCCCCAATGATTTCAGCTTACGGACATTCTGCAAAAGATCCACCGTGTTTCTGGCAAAACGAGAGATGTCTTTTACAACAACCATGTCAAATAGTCCATGCTCTGCATCCGACATCATGCGAAGAAATTCTTTACGATTTTTAATTTTAGTTCCGGAAATACCTTCATCTGCATATAATCTTACTAAAGTGTCCCCTGTGCGCTTGGTATATTCTGAAAAGAATTCCTTTTGGGCTTCCAGACTGTTGAGCTGATCGGCTTTGTCGGTGGAGACTCGGCAATAGGCTGCTATGTTCATAGTGCTACCTCTCTGTTATAGATGTATCGTTCTGTTACATCTTTTATTATATCATAAAAAGACAATAATAAACCTTATTTTTACACGGTTTATTATTGTCTAAAATTTTTTACACTATTTATCAAAATCTATAAATATTTTCTTCCAGATTTCCATATCTTCATCTTTTATCTCTTGCATTACTTTTTTTATTTTTCAACATCTGTTTCATATTTCTTGCCACTTCAACTTTCCACCCCTTTTCTAATGCTACATTATTCTTTGAAGTGAACTCTTCTATTTGCGGTACTATCGCACTCTTCTCTTCATATTCATCCTCAAATACATATCTTCCAAGTCATGAAATAATCCGAATTTAATTCCTCTTTCTATTAATCTAGAAAAGGAAATTAAATCTTCAACCTCTGCATTCTCTATATCCTTATAATTTTTTTATTTCTAATATGCGGTCAGGACACTCTTTATATAAACCAGACTGTAATTTCTTCTTTGCATCATTACCACTCTTATCCGAATCTAAAATAACAAAAGGTAACTTCTCTGCTTTTTCCACACAATATACTAACAATTCCCGGAACTCCTCTTACACCTCCGGATGGAATAAATACAAGCTCATAATTTTGGTGCAATTAACATTTTTCTGAATTAAAATATTCTTAATTGCATTAAAATATATTTGATCCGATGGTCCTTCTACAATAATTGGCTGACAGCCTTGCAATAATATATCCGACACACTCAATCCCATGGCTGCATGCACAGCATAAATCGACTTTTCGTTTAATGTATCCGCACCTTGTCTTAAATCGCTTGAGCAAACCGTAAATCCTCCTTTATCAACATAAACCACTCTACATCTATCAATATTACTTGTATCAATAATAAATGGTGAGTGGGTTGTATTAATAATTTGATTATTTTCCGATAATCCCACAAAAAATTGAGCTAAATCTTTTTGCGCCAATGGATGCAAAGTTAAGCCAGCCTCATCTAATAATAAAATTGCGTCTTTATGATTTCCTGGCTTTCAACCAAAAAAATAAGATAAAAGCTCAAAAACCATTGAAGACCTGTACTTCTTAATTCAAGTCCAACCTCATCTTTCCGTACTTCATCTGATACCCCAAAATTTCTAAAATAATCACCATCAGCTTCAAATCTAAATCTATATTCTCCCTGCTTCCACCAGTCTGCAAACTTTGTTGTTAGATTCCTTGATGCTGATTGTAACAAAAATACTTCTTTCTTCTTTATCATTTTCAGCCTTTTCTATTTCTTTCAAAGTTGGATTTGAGCTTATACTATTATTCCTTTTTATTGCAGTCATTTTTGGATCTTGCCCTAATTCTAATATCTCCTCTGGATTTAAGTTTACAAATTCGAAAAGGACTCTTAAAGTTCTTACTTGCTCCTCATTGATTTCTATTCCTTGTATTTGCTGACCATTAAGCCACTTTATAACATTTGGCAAATAAATCTTGGAAGATAAGTTTCCATAATTTGAATAGTATACAAACTTAGGAATTTTTCTAAAATCAAATCCATAAGTTCTCGATTATTTTCTTCATTTTCTAATTCCTCTTTTGATTCTATTTCTTCTATCTCTTGTTCCGTCTCCTTTTCAGCACATATCATCACCTCAGGATCCCCATTTGGAAAATCAATTTCATATCTTCCATCATAAAAGCGAGACACTATCACCCTCATTCCTTCTTCGCATTTATACCCTGTAATTTTTTGATATTACTTCAACACAATCCTTTTCCATTTCAAATTCTGCACTTATAAACTTTACTTCAATTTTTTCTGTTTCTTAGTGTGCTTAATTCTGAAACAGGCATATCATGCAAAATGTCTATCTCTCCACCTCTGGCAGGATTGAGTTTCCACAAAGCTAATAACAAATTTGATTTTCCAGACTCATTTACACCAACTAAAGTTGTAACATCATCGCAATCTATCCAACCACTATTTTTCACAGATCTAAAATTCATCACACAATATCTTACCAACTTCATAATTCTTCCTCCGTATATATTATTACATAAAACATTTTTTCTGTTCCTCCGGCAAATACTTCACCAGTTCCTCCACCAACTCATACACCTTCGTTCCAGGTGCTATCTCCGCCGGTGTTTTTCCTTTCCCATTTTCAATAATCCGTTTCGCATACCGAATTGCCAACTTCGGATTTCCGCCATTCATCAGCGTTTCAAATATATTATCCATATTCTTCTCATACTTCCCAATTCCAAGTTCTTGAAATTTCTCATTCAAAAACTTCTTATACTCGGACCTGTGATTATTCGCTGTGTAATATGCAAAATGTAACATAAACCAGAATTCGATACACTCGTTACTCCACGCCGCATGATACTGAATATCCGGATTCTTTTGATTTAATACTTCTGCCCGCTGGACTACTCCATTGACATCACTGGATGGAAAGCTGTCTTTATCATAGACACACCATATCTGCCCTTTTGTGATCTTATTCTCACGCACATACTCTTCGGCCTTTCCGATTACCCGCATCGTCTCAGCCTGGCAGCCTTCAATTTCAATCAAGACCATGTCTCGATAAATGGGATTATCTTCAATATACCGTTTGAATCCTTGAAAATATTTAGGTTCCGTTGCTTGTCCCTCGCAGAAAATGTAGTAGCGGAATTCTTTCTTTTCCAGATATTCCTGCCGACGTTTCTTCTTCCAGTTGTCTTTCTCTTTTCTGCCTCTTTTAGCCATTCACCGTCCCCCAATCTATAATCTTTCTGAGATATGGATCTGCACCATATTTCCCTTCCAGATACTGTTTATCGAACTTGGCATCCTTTCGTACAGATTCACCTTTCTTATTTTTAAATTCTACAAGAGAATATAATTTTGAGTTCTGACGGTTTCCTTTTGCTACAAACCAGATTTCATCTCTTCTGAATACTTCACTGTTCATAGTAGACAGATCATGTGATGTAAAAATCAACTGAGCACCTTTTTTATTCTTTTCCATATTACTGAACGTCATAATAAGATATTTAAGCAATACCGGATGGATTTTTGCATCCAGTTCATCAATTACAAGAGTTGTTCCCTTCAACAAGCTTTTTGCAATAAACGGGAGCAGACCAAATAATTTCTTTGTTCCACTGGATTCATCAAATAAATTCAATTCTGCTTCATATTCATCTACTACGTGTTTTGTAAACACTTCAATCCGGTCATTCTCCTTTTCTTCTACACGGAAATCTACAATATCCAAATCCATTTCCTGAATCATCTGAAGCATCAGTCTTTTTACATCCTCTGATTTCGAAACAGCCATTCGTAATTCCTGCATAGGATTTCCATAATTCAAGAAATCAATCTCTTCATCAAACCAGTCAAGCACATCCTGTACCACTTCATTTTTGCTGTAAGTAATTCCAAGATACGATAACAACGGCAATGTATCGGATAATTCATCACTGGTTTTCAATCTTGCAAATGCACCTTTCAAAGTAATTTCATCTTCATCTCGTTCAAAAAGTGCTGATTTCCGCCCTGTTTCTAATTTTATACGATCCAGCCTTTCGTATTCGATTACTTCTTTTTTTACGGTTAATTCATAGCGATACTCTGCCATTGCCGTTCTAAAAAACAGTTCAAATTCTGTTGGATCATTTCTTGTTTCTTCATCAAAAGCAAACGGCTCTATCACAAGCTTTTTCATTTTTATTGCAATCTCTTCGTTATTACTTGTAGCATATAATGGTCTCAACACCTTCGTAACCAGACTGTGTAACGCTTCAAGAACATTAGATTTGCCTCCACCATTTGGTCCGTATACAGCAGATACCGGTAAATATAATTCCTCATCTTTATCTTTTATAATTCTGTCTTCATGCTCAGAAATGGCGGCAGCCTGCATGTCAAATGTTACCTCATCCCGTATACTCTTAAAATTTTTCACTGTAAATTGGCATAACATCTTATTTACCTCCATTAGTTCAAACTTCTTGCCTATATCCTTATTATATTCCGTTTTTTTATTTTAGCAATAGTTTTATGAGATAAAATCTCATATTTTATATTATAATTTACATTTCGGCAATTTTCGACAAAATTATACACCTTAGACTTCATGTTAATGACTTTCAATCCATTCCTCATCTATCCGCTTTATTCCAGTTCACATTCATTTACTTCCATCTGCACCATATTCTCCCGCAATATCTTCTCCACCTTCTCAGTATTCGCTTCTATCATCACTTTCAATATGTAATCGGCGGTTACTTCCACCGGATTTGGATTATGAAATCGATAGTTCAGTTTTCTTTTTCGCCACGGTGAAGTTTCCACCTCCTCCCTGCTCACTCTTTGTCCATTACTATGAAAATTCCTCCTGAAATAGTCCTAGATTTTCAGAATGTTTTTCATAGTCTGCATATTGTCATTTGCCATGGCTTCTCGTCTGCTGACTCCATCAATTTTTACCGGAATACATCTTTCCAGAATTCTGTCATAAATTCTTTTCTTCTCAATTTTTGTCTCTTGTTTTAATTGTGCTAAAGGAAGATTTGTTGTGATAATCAAAGGTTTCCCCGATCGATATCTCCAATCAATCACACTGAAAATATTTTCTAATGCATACTCACTGCTCCGTTCTACACCAAGATCATCAATAATTAAAAGCTCATATCCATTCAATGATCTGATATATTCTGTCTTGTCTTCAGCTGCAAACAAATCATTTAATATGGTGTTGAAATTTGTCATTTTCACGGTAACTTCTTTTTCCAGCAATGCATTCGCAATACAAGTAGCCAGATAACTTTTTCCTGTTCCAACTGGTCCCCAGAACAAATATCCCATAGGTTTTGCTTCATTTTTTTGCCAGTTTGTTACATATTCTTCTGCGATTCTTATAACGCCACTATCTCTTTCTACAATTTTTGAAAATGTAAATCCCTCCGTTTTTTTTCCTCAAAGCAGATTTTCTTATTTCTTGCGATTAGCTCCCGATGCTCTTTTCTTTATAATATTGTGCCTCTTCTGCATATGCCTTCCTTTCACACGCACACTGCCTGTGATGCTTTCTCATTTCAAGCAAAGAACCTTTTGGATAAAATGCTTCTACGGGTTCTTTACAAACAGTACAATGCATCAATCCATCTGCGCCTAAATATGTTTGTATCTCATACATCACAGGCTTTCTCCCTCCCCACACTCATAATTCATCTTTTGATTCTTTATACTGTAACTACTTACTCCATACTTATTACTTAAGTTATTTTTCTCTATTACTTTATTAGATGCCGTATTTATATCCTTCGTAGAGTTATCATTCTGACCATATGAAAGCTCATTTTTTAAACTCTCTATCGGCTTTCTTTATATCTGTCTGTAATTGTACCTTTCCAGAAACCTCTACTTTGTCTGGTATCATTACATACATATGTCTTGGTTTTGAAAATCCACCAAATTTCCGAATTAGCAGTCCTGCATCATCTAGTTCTTTCAAAGCCCTTTTTAACAGAAGATTTGCACTTCCCGGTTTTCTGTGATAGTTCTTCAATTGGAAATATTGCATATACTCTTCCATCCTCATCTGTCCAATTATTCTTTCGTGATATTCTCGCCCGGTCATACAACAGCATATAAATAATTCTTGCATTCTGACTTAGCTGTAATTCCAGCAAGAATTTTGGAAATTGATAATACTGTATCTGCCGCTCCTGCTCATTCATGTACAAATATTTCATTTGTTTCTTCCTCACCTTCTCAATATTTGAGGAAATATATTTTTGAATTTTATATCCACAAAAATTTATCCCTCTATATATACAAAGGGAGAGGGCATAAAATACAGCCCCTCATCAGAATTTTTTAATTTTTCATAATTTCATTACTGTGCATCCCAAAATTTCACATAATCTTAAAGATAAGCAGAGAACCAATTAAGGTACTGTAATCCCTAGTGAATCTCGCTCATTGTTATTTCTTTCTTCATTTTTTAATCTGAAATTTTTTATACAAGAGCAAGATCCACCTGTGTTTAACAAGTTTAATTTTTGATAAATCTTCTACTTTTCATCCTCTTGATTCAATTTCATCTTCATCTAATTAGCTTCCATCAAAGATTTCCGCACTATTTACATGATACTTTTCTTTCAAAAATTTTCTAAAAAAAAGCACCTGGCT
>ENA-OPYU01000864-OPYU01000864.1-human-gut-metagenome-genome-assembly--contig:-NODE-864-length-11261-cov-4.602569_pt1 | contig 11261 bp, 9 predicted proteins | sample MGYA00242637_ERZ504482 | MGnify/ENA primary metagenome ERZ504482 (study PRJEB26092, sample SAMD00036237) | human gut metagenome | host: Homo sapiens | study: EMG produced TPA metagenomics assembly of...
TTTGGATTAGTAGCAGGCGATATGCGTGAGGACGGAGTACGTATCCATTCTTCCAGTGGCACTACGGGCACGCCGACGGTCATCGTACACTCCCAACACGATTTGGACTCTTGGGCTAACTTAGTGGAATTTGGCAAATACACAAAGCTGCTCAAATTGAATCCCGCAAAAATTATAAGATCAGAATAAACACACATAAAATATGAAAACACTGAAATATTCCTGGCGCTTTTTAATGCGTTCTAAATCATATACTATCATTAATTTGCTGGGACTGGCATGCAGTCTGGCATGCAGCATCATCTTGATGCGATATATCCATAGAGAACTGACAGTGGACACACATTGCATCGACAGGGAGCATGTGTATGCCATCTGTACCAATACAGAAGGCAACCGGGGACTAAGTGGACTGAAACAATATAACTATGATACCATTTCTATTGACAATCGTTTCGTAGAAGCTATGGCCACCTATATTCCATTGGAAAAGGACTATGTCATTTCCGGTACCAACCGTATTCCGGCACGTTGCCTCGTTACCGACAGTGTCTTTTTTCAGTTATTTCATTATCCTATAGTGCAAGGAAAGCTATCTCTCACAACACCTCAGTCGGCATTATTAACGGAAAAATACGCCCGCAAGATTTTCGGTAATGAAAATCCTATAGGTAAAATACTACGTTATAGTAATGGCAAAGACATTACCATAGAAGGCATTGTAGGAGAACCTGAGTGTAAAACTACAATTAACTTTGATATCATCCTCTCTTCTAAATTATCCCAACATTGGGAAAGGATGAATACGGAGCTCTATCGTTTCCTACCCGGTACAGATATAAATGCCATAAATAAGACAGGTAGTGTTCCACGGTATATAAATGATCCTGAATATGACACTCGCACACATACTTTTTCTTTAATTTCTGTGAAGGATATTTACTGGGACGGTTCTTTAACTGACCGTGAACCTACTATGTTTCTTTCGGGAAACCGTTCTCACTTAATCATTTTGTCGGGCGTATGCCTGTTATTGCTCCTCACCGGCATCTTGAATTTTATTAATCTTTATCTGGTGGCATTATTACGTCGCGGAAAAGAATATGGATTGAAGAAAGTATTTGGCGTATGCGGCAGAACATTGTTTGCCAATATATGGATTGAAAATACATTACTAGTTCTGAGCGCCTTATTAGTATCTTGGCTTATTATTGAAATAATGTCTGCCCCTACTGAATATTTGTTCGACACTCACTTTTCTTATACGGCTTTCGACGGATGGCTTTCGGCAAGTATTTTATTATTGTTACCAGTAATAACTTCTATTTATCCATACATTAAATACAATTACACCTCCCCCATTCTTTCCATTCGCTCTATCGGTGCCCAAAGTCATTCCAAACATTTTCGTATGTTCTTTCTAGGGGCACAGTATATTATAACTTTTTTGTTAGTGGTACTTTCACTTTATTTTAATCGACAACTTGGAATGTTATTAAGTACCGAGCCGGGCTTTCGTACTAAAAACATAATGAATGTAAATTTAGTATATGAATCGAAAGATTTTAGCAGCTATACTTATGAAAGTATGCAACAACGCCGCCAACGTGTCATGCAATTGGATAATGAACTTAATGCATGCCCCTTTATTGAATTGTACGAACCTAGCTATGAGAATATCCTTACTCCTACCTTTGGTACAAATTATCTGAACAATAAAGGAGAAAAGGTGTTTCTAAATATTCATTACGCCACTCCTGCATTTTTCAAATTATATGATATAAAAGTAATTGAAGGTGAGATACCCGATATAAATAAAGAAGACCGGCGCACTGTTTTTGTTGTAAACAAAGCCGCACTGAAAGCATTAGGCTATACTTCAATCAATGGCGTTGGAGTGATTGAGGAAAATCAAAAAAAGGCTAATGCTAACGCTTCTCTTCAACCTATTGTTGCAGTAGTAGAGGATTATTTTGAAGGACATTTGACATCTGGAATCAAGCCTACTATTTATCCTGTCGGAGCACGGTTCAGTGGTGATCTCTATCAGATAGCTTATACACCCGGCAAAAGAAAGAAGTGATTGATTTCTTACGTAATTTGGAATATAAACTCTATGGAAGTGAAGACTTTGAATATACTTTTCTGGAAGATGATATCAAAGCAATGTATACACAAGACCGCCAAACAGCCACTATTTATTCTATTTTTGCAAGTATAGCTATTATTATTTCCAGTCTTGGTTTGTTAGGGATTTCTCTTTTTGACATTCGCCAACGATATCGGGAAATAGCGATTCGTAAAGTGAACGGTGCAAGTGCCAAAGACCTTTACCGACTGTTATTCCGCAAATATATAACCGTTTTAATTATAGCATTTGTCATAGCTATTCCTTTGGCTTGTTATCTGATAAATACCTATACTCAGGATTTTGCAGTAAGGGCACCTGTCAGTATAGACATTTTTATCATATCATTGCTGTTGGTAATAATCATATCACTGGGCACCTTAGCATACCAAGTACAAAAGGCGGCACATATTAATCCGACGCAAATCATGAAAACAGAATAATTTTATAAAACAACGGAAATATGTTAAGGCATTATATAAAAATGGCAATGCGCCACTTATTAAAATATAAGATACAAAATCTGATATCTATCGTAGGGCTATCTGTCGGGATATTATGTTTTAGTATCTGTCTTTATTGTAGCCGGTTCATCAGCGAAGTAGATTCTTGCTTTTCCAATAAGGAACGCATAGCAGACATAAATTTATGTACAACACGGGGAGATTTGTATTCTGGTATTCCGGCAACAACGATTGAAGAATTGCGTAAACTTAGATTCGATGAGGTTCAAGATTTTACCTTTACCGTTTATCCCCGAGAGCGGAGTTACAACGTAGAGATAAAAGAAGGGAAAGAATTACCATACGATCATTTGATGACAATGGAAGTAGACTCTCTTTTTAGGAAAGTATTCACTCCCCAAATACTACAGGGATCATGGGAAGTAGCCTCCAACACCCCCAATGCCATTATACTGACCCGCTCTTTAGCAAAAAGATTTTCGGTGAGTCAGAAAATCCCATAGGCAAACGTATGATATTGACACAACGTCTTTTTACAGCACCGGATACCACTCCTCGTACTGGAGGCATAACCTATACCATTCAGGCCGTGATAGAAGATATTCCCCTGAATACCAGCCTGAGTTTTCTTGAGAAACTGGATATGCTAACTTTGAATGACAGTGAAGGAACATTGCAATTCAACGGTCGTGATAATATGACCGGAGGTTTTGGTTTTGCTCTGCTACGTCCAGGTAAAACAGCCCGAAAATTAGAAGCCCGTTTTCGCTCCATAAATATGAAGCACTACATGTATGACGAAGAAACAGCTATAACCGCCTCACCCTTTGGAGAGAAATTTTGGGATAAGTCCATCGCTCCTTATTTTGCAGGAATAACCATGATAGTAGGCCTGCTGATCTTACTGACCGGACTTCTTAATTTCTTCCATTTTCTTATGGGAACTTTCTTGAATCGTAACCGTGAATACGGGATACGCAAAGTTATGGGCAGTGGAAACCAGCGACTTTTTTACCAACTCTTTGTCCAGTCTGTCATCATTGCATTCATCGCTTTCTTGTTTACGTTCTGCTTGATTGAAATAATCAGCCCCTATTTGAATTTCAATTTATTTAATTATGTTCTTATCATTGAAAAGAACCTCTTGTTTATACAGACCACAGAGTATATGATATTCATCTTATTTTTATGTATGATATTATGCTTTATAACTGTATTGCGCATACATTACACATCTATCCAGACAGAGATTCATGGCAGTGAGATAAAACGTCATAAACATGGAATGCGAAATATACTGTTAGGTATCCAATTTTTTGATATGCTGGATTTTCGTCGCATTTACCGTAGCTCTTTATATGCAAGCGGAAAAAATCGGAATCTACCCTATTCAACACATTGACTGAAAAAGAAAAAGCCAATATACTAAGTTTCTCCATAGATTATATGTTTATGAAGAATGAAGAGAAACTGGCTTTAATAGAACGTATATCCAAATTTTCCGGTGTACAAGACAAATTATTGGCAGACACAGTTATCTGAAAGGTATATCAGGTACTGGGATGCAAATGGAAAAAGGTAACCCGGAAAGCAGTTTTGAAGTAAATGTCATGAATGTTTCCACTAACTTCTTCCAATTCATGAACATACCTTTACTATCGGGACACACATTAAAAGCCAAAGAGGATTTGGTAGTAGACAAAACATGGGCGGAACGCCAGAAAAAAGATCCGTTAGGAACTATTTTATACAATTACTCGGAAAGCTATACCATTTGCGGTATATGTGGCGATTTTATCGCCAATGTATATAATCAAAGTCCTGGATTTGTATTCTTACCCAGCGACTTCAATTATTATGTAGGTCATTGCTATCTGAAATGCGAGCCGGGGAAAACGGCTGAAATAAAAAAATGATAGAAAAAACATTGCAAGAAACACTTCCGGAAAGTATTCACCCTCAAGTCACTACATTGCAGGAGGATATATATGAAGCACAAGCAACAGAAAATAAATTGAAAGGGATTATCCTGTTCTTTTCTATCGTCAGCCTGCTCATTACCTTGTTGGGAGTTTATTCGACCATCACATTGGATACGGAACGCAGACAAAAGGAAGTAGCTATCCGGAAGGTAAATGGAGCAGGATTGAAACAGATTATTTTATTGTTTGCCCGCCTTTATATAAGACTGCTGACTGTTTCCGCAGTTATTGCATTTCCATTTATTTATATAGTCATACAAATGTGGAAAAAAAGCATATATTGTATTCTTTAATGACGGTATCATATATTGGGCAGGAATTTTCATCGGAATAACATTTATTACGGCCCTCACGGTATTATTCCGTATTCTGAGAATAGCACGAATTAATCCGGCAGAAGTAATCAAGAACGAATGATAAGAAATAGATTCAACTATGATAAAACATTGTCTGAAAATAGCAATCAGGAACTTAGTAAAGTACAAAGTCCAATCGGCAGTCAGTATTCTAGGACTGGCTGTAGGATTTGTCTGTTTTTCATTATCCCTTTACTGGATACATTATGAAATGACATACGACCATTTCCGCCAGGATGCCGACCGTATCTATATGGTACGCACTAATGACGAATATACGGAAGGGAAAATTTCAACACGAGTTCCCTATTCTTTAGCCGCTTATTTGGCCCAGCACTTTCCGGATATAGCAGTTGCCGCCCCCTTTCATCTCATTTCTGAACGAATCAGCGTGAATGACAAATATCAGGATGCCGTTTTTTCATCAGCAGACAGTGCATGGATGAATCTGATGGATATCCGGATTATTAAGGGAAACCGTAACTTTATGCTCCCCAAAGATAATGCCGAAATAGCAATCACTGAAGAAGCTGCAAAAAAAGTGGTTCAGAACGGAAGACCCGATAGGAAAAGAGGTGAAAATGCTCAGACGTACCAAAAAAAGTTTGTGCCATTGTCCAAGCTGAAAACAGACATACCAATTTTCCTTTTGACTTTATAGGCAACCCAGAATTGGGAAAAACCTGGTGGTATATCACTTGGAGCATACTGATTAAGGTAAAGCCGGATACAGACATTGAAGAATTAGAATCAAAAATCAATGCCAACCTGCCTGCCGAACTGAAACAAGTGACATTGACCAGAAAAACCGGCATTGAACGGATTATACTTACTCCGCTTTCCAAACTACATTATGCAAAAGATTTCCGAGATGATAAAGAAGCTGGAATAACTTTTCAGTATATCATCTATTTTTCAATAGCCGGTATATTAATCATAACGTGTGCGTTAATCAATTATCTCACCTTATTTATTAACCGCATGAGAGTCCGTCAACGGGAAATGGCACTGCGAATGATACACGGTGCCAACATCCGCTCGCTTGTTTCTCTCTTAACTGTGGAATTTTTGCTTCTGTTGGCGTGTGCAGTTACTACCGGATTTCTGCTGATAGAAATATGCTTTCCATCTTTCATAGAACTTACAGGAATTGATACAGCAAAATCCTCTTTATACGGAGAAGCCTTTCTTTTCATCGGTTTGATCTCCCTAATTATATTGACTGCCATTATCGGACTTTTATATATACTATATCATCGTTCCCTACACCTCTCTTTGCGTTACAATACCGGAAGGAGTACCGGTACACAGTTACGTAGAGGAAGTATAGTTCTTCAATTGTTTGTCTGTTTGTCTTTTATAGGATGTACCGTGTTGATAAACCAACAATTGGATTACCTGCGTCACCGCGATTTAGGATTGAAAATTAAGAATCGGGGCAGCTTCTCTGTTATGGGAGACATGGATTATACTCCTTTAATAAGAAAAATAAAAGAACTTCCCATGATAACCGAAGTTATGCAACCTGACTATTACCCCATAGTATCACAACTGACAGCTATCGGACAATTTGACAATTGGGAGGGACTGGATATTCCTATTGATACGCCAGTTCCGGTTAAGTTATTTTTAGGGAAAGAAGATTTTTTCCCGTTTTTACGATATCACCTTATTAGCCGGTGAATGGCTTGATGACCTATCTACTTATGAAGACATCATTATCAATGAATCACTGGCGCGCCGAATGGGATGGAGCCCACAAGAAGCCATCGGCAAACATATTATACAATCATACATTACCTATACAATTGTCGGCGTAGTGAAGGATTGCCATTATGGAGCACCGACTTTACCCATTCCCCATACAGGCTTTCTGGTTGGAGAACAAATGGGATTAATGCAGCGTTCTGCCGGTATCTTATTCAAATATAAAGAAGGAACGTGGAATGAATGTCGTAAAGCCCTTGAACACCTTTACCAGACCGAATGTTCTCCTGAGAATATCTTGCGTCTGAACAGTGAAGAAGAAGTATATAATAATTACCTGCGTTCCGAAGAAATGCTGACCCGGCTGCTTAGTTTCGCGTCTTTAGTATGTATTCTTACCGCCATGTTCGGCATTTATTCTTTAGTAACACTTACTTGCGAACAACGTCGTAAAGAAATTGCAATACGTAAAGTAAATGGAGCCACAGTATGGAGCATTCTATTCCTGTTTTTCCGGGAATATCTAATCATGCTTTGTATTGCTGCACTGTTCGCTTTTCCAATCACATACGTCATTATCAAGCAATGGATATTAAACTATGTCCGGCAGGTCAGTATCAGTCCATTACCATTCATCCTTATTCTTATAGGGCTGGCTCTGACAGTCATAGCAGGAATCAGTTGGCGGGTATGGAAAGCAGCCAACGAGAATCCTGCAGAAGTAATCAAAAACGAATAACTTTTAAAATATAAGATTATGATCAAAACAGTAAACTTGCAGAAAATCTTCAAAACAGAAGAAGTCGAAACATGGGCATTGAACAATGTCAATCTAGAAATTAAAGCAGGCGAATTTGTAGCCATCATGGGACCATCCGGTTGTGGAAAGTCCACCCTGCTGAATATCCTCGGCCTTTTGGACAATCCTACGGGAGGCACTTACGAACTGAACGGAACAGACGTTTCCAAATTTACCGAAGCACAACGCACCAATTTACGTAAAGGAGTCATCGGATTCGTGTTCCAGAGCTTTAACCTGATTGATGAATTAAATGTATTCGAAAATATCGAATTACCCTTATTGTATATGGGAATTCCGGCGACAGAACGCAAACGTCGGGTAGAAGATGCCATGAACCGTATGGCTATTGCTCATCGAGTAAAACATTTCCCACAACAACTATCTGGCGGACAGCAACAACGTGTTGCAATAGCCCGTGCTGTAGTAGCAAATCCGAAACTGATTCTAGCAGATGAGCCTACCGGTAATCTGGATTCCAAGAACGGCAAGGAAGTAATGGAACTTTTGACCGAGCTGAATAAAGAAGGAACAACAATTGTTATGGTTACCCACTCCCAACACGATTCCGGCTATGCAGGAAGAACCATTAATTTGTTTGACGGACAGGTGGTGAATGAAATAAAAATATAAATTAATTTATCATTGAGGTGGTTTAACCACCTCAATGATAACAAAAGGATATTATAACAATGAACATCTTCTTAAACATCAAACTTATTGTCCGCAACTGGTGGCGGAACAAACTTTTTTTTTCTGATTTCACTATTCAGTCTTACAGCTGGATTAGGATGCACCAATCTGCTTATGACTTTTTTTATCCATGAATATAATGTGGAAAAATATAATACCGACCGTAACCTCATTTATCTATTACGTCAAGACTCTCCAATGGAAGAAGGTATTAAAGTAGCCTACTCTACCTCAGACGCAGCCACACAGATAAAAGAAAAATATGCTGAAATTACAGATATTCTGCATGTGAACGGAATGTCTGGTAATCTTTGCAAATATAATGGAACAGATATCAAACAGTTTCTTTTTATCAGTGCCGACTCTACTTTAAATCAATTTTTCCCTTATACAACTTTAGAAGGCAGCCTGGAAGAAGTCCTCACGACCCCGGACAAAGTTGCTGTAAACAAAAGATTTGCTCACCGACTTTTCGGAAATCATTCCGGAATTGGAGAAATCCTGGAAATAATCAACGAAGAAGGACAAAGTAAAAGTTATAAAGTAGCAGCTATATTAGAAGATCGTCCACAATCTTTTCTGCATTTTGATTTGCTGACAGGACTATCCGACAAATCATGGGGAGGTCCCGTATTATTAAAACTACAACCAGGTGCATCTCCCTTAGCTTTACAGGAAAAAATTTAAAAAAGACAAGATTCCAACTTTAGTACCGGATTCACAATATTATATTGATCCGATAAAAGAACTATACTTTAATACTGGAAAAGACAGTAAGCAGCAACAGTTGGCTTTCTTCCAACACTGTGACGTATTATTACTATATATCAGTCTGATTTCAGCCCTGCTTGTACTTATCATCGCTTGTTTCAACTATACAAATCTGACTCTCTCACGTATCATGCAGCAACTTAAAATGATACATATAGAGAAATTGATGGGAGCAAAATCAAAAGAAATCCGCAGTCAGTTATTTCTTGATGCAGCACTTACCGTTTTATTTGCATTCCTGTTATCATTATTGCTTATTAATGACATGCTGCCGTGGTTTAATGATCTGTTGTCTACCCACCTCTTCTTCTCTTTCTTTTTCAGCTGGCAAGTTCTACCTTTACTTTTATCCTTCATTTTCTTCATGGCTGTCATTCCCGGTCTGTATATCAGCCATAAACTCTCTCAACAGACTTTGAGCAAGTATCGGCAAACTTATACAGGAAGGAAAAAGCAACAATTTATATGGTTGCTTGTTACCATCCAGTTTATATTTTCAATCGGGTTAGTGTATGCAACCACTCTTACACAAAAACAAATGAATCTAATCAAATCCCGTGCATACCATTACGAAAATACAATAGAAATAGGAAATGGCACCCTTCCTCTGTTTCCGCTCTATCAGGAACTGAAACAAATGGATGGGATAGAGTCTATAAGTCTTTCCATGAGTTCTGTACTTTACTGTTGGCTTCGTGAGCTTCCTATCCGACAAACAGACGGTAGTATCCAACATAATTTTATAGCACACATCCCTACTGACACAGCTTTCTTCCAAACCATGCATATCCGACAAATTGCCGGAGTATCTCCCTCCCAAGCCTGTCGGGAATATACTCATCCGGCTTTTATCAATGAAAACCTTGCGCGTCTGCTGAACATAGATGTTTCCCACATAGGTCATAAACTAAATGAATTTGATGGATTCTCGGATTCATTAAGTATTATTGCAGGTATTTTCAAGAATTTCCCATTTAACTCCCTGGAAGAAGAAATCGGTGGTCAACAAATATCTATTGGAACAGAACAGGATTTAATTCAGAAAGGAACATTCATACAAATGAAACTCATTCCTGAATATTATAAAGAAACATTGGTATCTATTGAAAAATTATGGAAGGAAATGAATGGTGACAGAGGTTTCAAATATGTAGATATGCATAAAGAATTTATGTTGCGTAATAACAAAGTAATTATACTCTCCCGAATCCTTATCAGCTACTCATTTATTGCATTGGCCCTGACCTGTTTTGGCCTGTTCGGTATTTCATGGTACGCTGTACGTCATCGTACCCGTGAAATTGCAATCCGTAAAGTGCATGGTGCTTCCAATTGGGAAATAGTATGGTTACTAAACCGTTCTTTTCTATGGCAAATACTAGTAGCATACATCATCGCTGTTCCGATAACGTGGTTATTAATGCAACATTGGCTGGAGCAATTTGCTTATCGAATTTCAGCCACACAATGGAATTTCCTGACTCCTATTCTTATTGTATTGGTAATTACAACCATTACGATAACAATACATAGTTATCTTAGTGCACGCACTAATCCGGTAAACAGCCTGAAAACTGAATAGCAAACGTCTATGTATATGTTCTTTTTTGCTGAAAAAGCACCAAACTTACAGAAATCACAACAAGGATTATGCCCAAAGCACTGTATGTAGTAAAGAGTTCATTGAATACAAATACCCCTACCAGGACTGCCGTAAGAGGTTCCAATACACCCAATAAAGAAGTCAACGTCGGTCCTGCCAATTTTACAGCCTTCACCAACGTGATATTAGAGATCGCAGTTGCAGGAAGTGCCAGTCCCCCCAATATAGAGCCAAGTGATTACATTGGTTTCCCAACGGACCCCCTTATCATAGAAAAGTCCTCCCAGCAAAAAGAGCAAGGCTCCCAACCCCATCACATAACAAGTTAATACCGTAGAATTAACTTCCACTGCTCTAGTTTTTCTTATACCTATTATATAACCGGCATAAGAGAAAACCGATATGCAGGCCGCTATCAATCCCACCATTCTATTTCCACCATTATATTCTATATTTCCGGAAGATAAGAAAGATGCTCCTACTAATGATAAAACGATAGCAGCGAAAGTCACAATAGACTTCTTTTCTCTAAAGAAAACGGCCATTGTTACTGCAACAGCCAGCGGATACATAAAATGGATAATAGAAGCAACACCACTTGCAATATTCTGATAAGCTATGACAAGACTGAACGAAGTAAGCGCACGCAGCAAGCTCAGTCCGAAAATTGTTTTAAAATTTTTATACCCTATATGAAAATTGACAACAATTTGGATAAGAAAAGCAAAACAAGCAAGACCAACTGTAGCAACTCCCAA
>ENA-OPYU01000865-OPYU01000865.1-human-gut-metagenome-genome-assembly--contig:-NODE-865-length-11249-cov-3.146287_pt1 | contig 11249 bp, 7 predicted proteins | sample MGYA00242637_ERZ504482 | MGnify/ENA primary metagenome ERZ504482 (study PRJEB26092, sample SAMD00036237) | human gut metagenome | host: Homo sapiens | study: EMG produced TPA metagenomics assembly of...
CTTCTATATCAATCAATTCTTCCCTTCTTTTCCATAGGATACAGAATACCTCGGATACGACTTCCTCACGATCTTCCTTATTTGGCAGAAAATATCCCACAAAACGATTGACCGTGGCATATTGTATGTCAAACAACTCACGAAAAGAGGCATAATCTCCTTTCGCGACACGAGACAGTAGAGTTTTTAATATGAATTCGTTTTTTCATTACGATTAGTCAAATCCATTGTCTTTCATAACAGATGGACTCATCTCTCTCCTTTCGTGACAAAAGTAATAAAAAACTTATAAACAAAAAGCCTTATACAAATATTTTAGCTTCTTCTTAATAAGAGGGAAGCACTTATATATGATAAGGCCTATAAAAGATACAAGACTTACTAACTATAAGCTATGCTGGAACATCCAAGCCAGATAATCCGGTTCGGCGAAAGCGTTATCCCAACTGTTATGGTCTACACCGGGAAATTCCTTATAACGGACATCAGCTCCTGCTTTCTTCAATGCTTCATTAGCGTCACGGGAGAATTGTACATCGACTACGCTGTCGGAGCCGCCGTGATAAATACTGAAAGCCGTCTTGCCCTTAAAGTTCGCCAGACGTTGCAAGTTCGCTCCACCACAGATCGGGGCGGCAGCGGCAAACAGGTTCGGGTAACGCATCACGATATCGAACGTGCCCATACCTCCCATCGATAGGCCAGTTACGTAAATGCGTTTCGTATCGACCTTACCTTCCGCTATATAACTATCCAATAATTCCTTGACTGCGGCCATTGATTGCGTGGCCGGAGCATTCAACGGATAGAAACGCTTCCCTTCTTTTCCGGCGTTCAATCCCTTATATTCAGACCAAGTCTTCTCGGCCGGGCATTGAGGCGCTATGATGATAGCCGGATATTTCGTTTGATTCTCGAAAGAAGCGAACATATCACCACCATGTACTAATTGGGCCTCATTATCCGACCCTCGTTCGCCCGCTCCGTGCAGGAACAGGATTACCGGGTATTTCTGCGCCGGATTATAATCTCGGGGATACGAACCCGATAATTCAATTGATAACCATCACGAGCCGTAAAACTGCTTTTTCAAAAAAACTAGCCTTATCACCAGCATATCCAGCAACGGAGAGAAGAAGGCAAAGAGACAAAAAAAAGATACTTCTAAGTGTTTTCATAATCATATATTCAAATGTAAATACTATCTACTTAGATCGATAACTTCCGCAAATATAATTAAATAGTCTGTTAAGGCGTTGTATAATATCAAGATTAAACCAACTATTAGGACGTGAGCGGATTCGTTGGGATGCTTTAGATGTAGATTTGAGCTTGTCTATCATAGCAAATCCAGATAAATACCCGTTAGTAAGTAAATAATCGAATATTGTATGTATTTTGTAGAGACAGATTGTCCTATCTCTACAAAATACATTTGAAAATGATACCGAAAGATTATTGGGCTTCCTGTATTTTTGTCGCTTCTGATACACCGTTCTCGTTGAATGCCTCGATGGTGAAATAATAAGGCTGGTCGGTGGACAGACTCTTTAATAGTAATTCATTCTTTCCGTATAGGAGCCATGAGTTGTATAGTTTATCGGGAGCGATACCCCAACGGATGTTGTAGCCTTGGCTATTCTTGGCTGCGTCCCAGGTAATCATCGCGTCACGGCGGTCCGCTTGGCGAACGACCTTGAAGTTCTTCACCGTCGCAGGCTTCTTGCCCTCACCGATACCGAACACACGCAAGTCCGAGATCGCCAGATGAGGCGTCGGGACCTCTATATTCTTATAACGGACATAACGGACACGAGCCGGATTATCCACTTGTACGTAATCGTTCCGGGGACATCCTTATAATTATTCCGGCGATCCACCAACGTTACCCAATCCTGCCCGTCCAAAGAGCCTTCCACCGCATAACGGTGGCGTAAACCGGGAATACGTCCATACATATTCGATTGATGATCGTGATAATTCACTTGCACGGCATACACCGTAGCGGGAGCCTCCAGATCGATCTCTACCCATTCGGTATCTCCATTCGTGCGAGCCATCCAGAATGTCTTACATTCCTCATCCGTCAAGTTGGCCGGAAGGAAATTGGCGGAAGTCTTGGGACGGTTCGATTCCGTGAATCCTTGCGCGGCGGGAGCGGAACCCTCCGCATATGAGGAAGCTTTCACCGGCATTTTTATAAGAAAGCAACATCCACCCCGTAAACTCTCCTTTCTTTCCCGGCTCGGCGGGAGCGTAATGCGGATAATCACCGAAGTTATTATCACAATACATAATGCCCTCCTTATCGAAGAAAGTAGGATACATGCAGAGGCGACGCTCCCAATTCACCGTAGCCGAGAGAGACATAGAGGCGAAATGCCAATAGTTGCCACCCGGCCCCACCAAGGTACTTCCGTGTCCGGCACCATTCATGAAACCACCGGGCTTATAGCTTACCGGGTTATGCGATTGGTACTTATACGGACCTAATGGGGAGTCCGCCACATAAACACCATCGGCATATACGTTGAATTCCGTACCGGGGGCGGCATACTGCATATAATATTTACCGTCGTGCTTGGTCAGCCAAGCACCTTCCATATAGCCCCCCAATACCGTATCGGTATGGTTCTCGCCAAAACGTTCCCAGCCATGCTTCGGCATATCCAAGCCGAAAAGCTCGACCGTCTCACCCTCGATCAAGAAACGGTCATCCTTATTCAGTTTCTTGCCCCGAAGCGGATAAACATTGGAAGAGCCCCAGAATAAATAAGCTTGCCCGTCATCATCGATGAATAAATCCGGGTCTTGTAGGTCGTGGAGTATAGCAGGAGTAGCGTTCCAATTACCCGATTTCGGATCATCGGTATAAAGAACGCTCATGGAGCCGGACGGATCACCCATCACATAAAGCACGGAATCCTTATAATTATGAACGGCGGGAGCGTTGGAACCCTGAGGATACCAGTTTTTACCGGGAGTGATAAAATCCCAGTTCAACAAATCTTTCGAATGCCAGTAGCCATGCGAACGGGTTACGAACATATAATACTCGCCCCGGAATTCTACGACAGCGGGGTCCGCACCCGAACGGTAAGACAGGTTGTTCGATGAGTTATAAATCATATACGTATAATCCACATTAAGCGGATTACAATACGTATTCGCCCGCATGGATTGAGCGGTGGCGGAACCTCCGGAAGCAGCCAAGAACAGAGCGGAAAAGATATATTTTGATAATAGTTTCATGTTGATATGTATTAATTTTTACCGCAGAGAGAAAGAAGACTGATTCGCCTCGTCGGCAGAATTCAAGCCTACCCAAACCGTGAAATCACCCGGCTCGGCTTTCTTCTGCATATCGATACCATAGAAAGCCAGCAAAGCTTCGTCAATCGTGAAAGAGACTTGCTTCTTCTCGCCCGCTTTCAAAGTCACCTTCTCGAAACCTTTCAGCTCTTTAACCGGACGGGTCACGCTACCCGCCAAGTCGCGGATATACATCTGGATGACCGTCTCGCCATCCACCTTACCCGTATTCTCTACCTCAGCCGTTACCGTGATCTTGCCCCCTTTCGTGAAAGAGTTCTGATCCAGCTTCATAGAGTTCACGGCGAAAGTCGTATAGCTCAAGCCATAACCGAACGGATACAACGGTGTGTTAGGCACATCCATATATCTGGATTTATAATCCGTATCCGGAGCTTCCGGAGGAACCGGGCGGCCTGTCGGTTTCTGATTGTAATACAGAGGCAATTGACCTACCGTACGAGGGAAAGACATCGTCAGGCGAGCGGACGGATTATAATCGCCACTGATCACATCAGCCATACCATGACCCGCCATCGTACCCAGATACCAAGCCTCCAAGATACCGTCGACATGCTGATCCTCCCAAGAAAGATCCAAAGGACGTCCGTTCACCAAGATCAAACCAAGAGGTTTACCCGTCTTTTTCAATTCTTTCAACAAGGCTTGTTGAGCGCCCGGCAATTTCAAGTCCGTACGGCAAGCCGCCTCACCACTCCAGTTGAAATCCTCGCCCATAGCCGCCAATACGATATCCGCACGGCGAGCCGTAGCGATCGCCTCAGCGAATTTAGATGAATCATCAGTCAAGAGATCACATCCCTCGGCATAAATGAACTTCACGTTCGTACCGGCATATTTCTCGGTCAGACCCTCGAACAAAGAGATACTCTCCTCACGCTCACCCCGGCCGGCCCACTCGCCATTCTGGTTGATCTTATCTTTTACCATCGGTCCGATCAAGGCTACCGTAATATGCTTATCCTTCGAGATCGGGAAGAAGTTATTATCATTCTTCAAAAGGACGATCGAGCGAGCGGAAGTCTCACGAGCCTCTTGCAAGAACTCCGGCTTCATGATCGTATTCTTCTCACGCTCATTGTCCAAGTAACGATACGGATCATCGAACAAGCCCAAGAGGAACTTCATCTCCAAGATGCTCGCCACGGCACGGTTGATATTCTCTTCCGAGACTTTACCCTCTTTCACGGATTGTACAAGATATTGGCTGTAGATGCCACCCGTCATATCCATATCGATACCGGCGTTCGCAGCCAGTTCCCCAGCCTCCTTGTCATTTCGCACGATACTATGGGCTACCATCTCATTGATACCGGTATAATCGGTAACCACGAAACCATTGAAGCCCCAGTCCTTACGTAACAAATCGGTCATCAACCATTTATTACCCGTGCTGGGCACTCCGTTGATCTCATTGAAGGAGGCCATGAACGTAGCGACTCCCGCTTCCTTAGCCGCTAAATAAGGCGGCATATAATAATTCATCAATGTATTTTGCGACAACTCGGACGTATTATAATCACGTCCGGCCTCAGCGGCCCCATAAGCGGCAAAGTGCTTACAACAAGCCAAGACCGTATTTACGTCAGCCAACGAACGCCAATCGTTTCCTCCTTGGAAACCCTCGACACGGGCCTTCGCAATCAGACTTCCCAAATACGGGTCCTCACCGGCACCTTCCATTACACGTCCCCAACGGGCATCCCGGGAGATATCCACCATCGGGGCGAACGTCCAAGCGATACCGGAAGCGCTCGCCTCATCCGCCGCGATCGCCGCACTTTTACGCATCCGCTCCAAATCCCAAGAGCAGGATTCCGCCAACGGCATCGGGAAAATCGTACGATAGCCGTGCACGACATCATAACCAAACAATACGGGTATCTTCAAACGGCTCTCGGACAGAGCCATCTCTTGCATTTTACGTACGCCATCTACCGTATATACATTAAACAAGCTTCCTACAAGACCTTGTTTCAGCAAAGTCTCATAATCCCCCGTCATAACCGGGCCGGTCACATCCCAGTTACAGGAGTATTGGGCCATCTGCCCCACCTTTTCCTCCAAGGTCATCAAAGAGAGCACAGAATCTACACGGCGTTCAATATTTTTGTCGCCGCTGAAGCTTTTCCAGCCACTTACAGCGGGTTGCTGGCATCCACCTAAGATAGCGGCAACGGCCGCACCAGCGATAAAAGTCGTTAACCCTTTTGCATTATTCGTATCTGTATTATTTGTTCCAAGTTACCTGCGCCGATTTCACGTCCCGGGAGTTCGTACCTACGTAAATATTGAATAAGCCCGGTTCCCAGATGTATTCCAACGCGCTGTTATAAAATTTCAAGTCTTCCGGCGTAATCGTAAAAGAGACTTTTCGGCTCTCACCCGGTTTCAAGGAGATCTTCTGGAAGTTCTTCAACTCTTTCATCGGACGGGAGATGCTGGCAGCCGGATCGCCGATATATAACTGTACGACTTCCTCGCCCTCTAGCTTGCCCGTATTCGTCACCTGTACGCTGGCGGTCAATACACCATTCTCTCCTTGCACACTCGTCTTATCCAGCTGAAGATCACCGTAAGAGAAAGTCGTATAACTCAAGCCATAGCCAAACGGATACAATGGATCGTTCGTGATATCCAGATATTTAGAAGTGAAATGATCATCCGGATTCATTGGGCGGCCTGTTTTCTTAGCATTGTAATACAAAGGAATCTGGCCTACACTACGAGGGAATGTAGTCGTCAATTTACCGGAAGGATTCACGTCACCGAACAATACGTCCACCAATCCGCGAGCCGCGGCGGAACCTCCATGCCAAGCCTCAACGATCGCGGAGAATTGGCTATCCTCCCACTCCAAGGTCAACGGACGGCCATTCGCCAAGACCAATACTACCGGTTTACCGGTCTCCAACAAAGCTCTTAACAGCTCTTTCTGGCTCTCCGGCAAACTAATATCCGCACGACTGCAAGCCTCTCCGGACCAGTTATTCGGCTCACCCATTACGGCAATGATACGATCCGCATCTTTCACTTGCTCAACCGCTTCCTTCACCAAACGGGTATTCTCCACCGGATCAACCTTCAAGCCACTGGCTTTCGCCAACATCGGCTCGTTCGTCAAATTACATCCCTTGGCGAAAATCACACGGGCCTTATTGCCAACCATTTCCTTCACGGCCTGCACTACGGAAGCTGACTTCGCCGTATCGATACCACACCATGTCCCGAACAACTCAACCTTCTTATCCGCCAACGGGCCTACCACGGCGATCGTCCCTGTCTTTCGCAAAGGCAACAAACCCTTGTCATTCTTCAACAAGACAATGGATTTGCCGGCGATATGGCGAGCCGTATTCATATGCTCATCCGTGAATGTATTCTTTTTCGCACGATCCGCGTCCAAGTAGCGATAAGGGTCCTCGAACAAGCCTAATTTATATTTCGCCTCCAATACACGGCGGCAAGCCTGATCGATATCCGCTTGAGACACACGGCCCTCTTCCAACGACTTCTTCAAGGTCGTGATATAACCATTTGTCATCATATCCATATCCAAGCCGGCATGCAAAGCCAAGGCCGATACGGTCTGCGTATCACCCAAACCATGATTAGTCATCTCGCCGATCGAATTATAATCGGAAACGACAAACCCATTGAATCCCCATTGATCACGAAGCAAATCGGTCAATAACCAACGGTTACCCGTAGCCGGAATCGCCTCCACCAAATTAAAGGAAGACATAACCGTGGCACAACCAGCCTCTACAGCCGCTTTATAAGGCGGGAAATACTCATTAAACATCTTGATACGGCTCATATCCACCGTATTATAATCACGACCGGCCTCGGAAGCGCCATACAAGGCAAAGTGCTTCAAGCAAGACAAGATCGTGTTCTCTTTCGTCAAGTCATCTCCTTGATAGCCTCTCACCATGGCGGCGGCGATCTTTCCACCCCACCAAGGGTCCTCTCCACTACCCTCGGCGATACGTCCCCAACGAGCGTCACGGGCGATATCCACCATCGGGGAATACGTCCATGTCACACCGTTTGAGCTGGCCTCGATAGCGGCGATACGGGCACTTTGCTCGATCAACGTCGTATCCCAGCTACAAGACAAAGCCAATGGGATCGGGAAGATCGTATGATATCCATGAATCACATCCAGTCCGAACAAAAGCGGAATTCCTAAGCGAGATTCCTTAACCGCTATCTCCTGCAATTTACGGAACGTCTCCAACTCCGAGCCTCCCGTAGCGCCTAACCAGCCCCGACGAATCGTCTCGTCCCGCTCCTTCCGAACCACTCAAGATACCGGGAACAACCCCCACCGGACAAGTTCAGCTGTCCGATCTTCTCATCCAAAGTCATTTTACCCATCAACTGATCGATAAACGTATCCATCGCTCTCGTATCTTGAACGGGCTTTTGTCCGTATGCCGCAAGTGCCAAACAAGCGGCGAATGATAATATAATCTTTCTCATGTTATTTAAATATTAAGATTCTCTCGCATTATGGATCGTGAAACCCAATTTCTTCAAACCGTCCTGGATTTCCGGACAGCTCATAAACAAACGCCACAGAAGGCCCGTACGGTAATTCTCGATCATCGGGGTGATCGTACATTGGTCTATCGCCAGATAACGACGCGGATACCAATTCTCGCCTTCACTGAAAGCGTCGTAAAAACCATACTTACCCCAGATGCTATCTCCCAGATTGAAATAGAAATGCTTCAATGCCTTCGAGGATTCCTCCGGTGTATACGGATAACTGCTCAAAGCCGCTGTCGGCGTAATCACCCCATGATCGTTGGAGGGCATATGCGCGTTATAGCCTTTCACGGAATAGCTGGCGGTCAATCCCCAGCAAGCGTCGCTATATCCTTTGAAGCCCTTCGGATTCTCCGCGCAATAACGGTAATCGATCAATACGTGATTCCGGTTCAAGTCCCAGTAGTTAGCGTATCGATCCGATAAGCCGACCGGACATAGGCCGATATAAGAATAATGTGCCCAGAACAACGGACCGCCGTACTCCTCGGCATAATTATGTTTCAAGATCAAAGGTAAATCGTAAGCGACCGCATCGCTCTTGATCCCTCCTTTACGAGCCCATCCGTTATGATAAGCGGAAGCCGGGATCGGATACGTAGGCGAAGACGCCGCCAAAATATAAGTAATCAGACATTCATTGTAACCTTCCAAAGGAAAATTCATCTCCCATGCGTAATTCGGGCTCCAATGCCAATACAATACATCCTGCCCGTTCAAATACCAGGTCCATTCCATCTCACGCCATAGCTGGTCAATCTTCGCAGCCAACGCTTTCTCGCTCGCATTACCGTCCTTGAAATATTGGCGTACGCATAAGAGACCTTGCATTAAGAAAGCGCTCTCTACCAAATCGCCTCCGTTATCCTTCTGGCCGAAAGGCTTTACCTTACCCGTAGGTCCATGCATCCAGTGAGGCCAGACCCCATGGAAACGATCGGCCTTCGCCAAGTAATCAGCGATTTGATGAAAACGGGCCACACCTTCCTCACGGGTGATAAAGCCACGCTCAATACCTACCAACAGCCCGGCGATGCCAAAACCACTACCTCCGGTGGTCACGATATCAGCATCGTTCTCAGGATACACGCCATCCGTATGGATACGCTCACAGGCCAGTCCGGAGGTAGGCTCCGCACCTTCCCACATATAATTAAAGTGAGCCCTTTTGTATATAGGTCAAGAATTCATCATCCGACTGAAAATCCAACTTACGCTCATTGGGCGTAGACTCTGCGGATGTGTCACTTTTCTTGGCCTCATGACAAGCGGTCAACGAAAAGCCAAGCAACAGGGTAACAACGCCTGTACGGAAATAGGTATTCATAGATATATACATTTAAAATAGTTATCGTCTCAATACTTTACTCATCGGTGAACGGCCGCTCTCTCCCAATGCCTCGATCGAGAAATAATAGTCCGTATCCTTATCCAAGCCCCTGAAATCGTACATCGTATCTCCCAGTACCGTGATACTGTTGTACAATTTATCCGGCGCTATACCATAATAGATATTGTAAGCGTACGCCTCTTTTACCGGCTCCCAAGTGATCATCGCATTCCGCTTATCCGCTTTTGAGCGTTCCACCTTTAAGTTCTTAACGGCGGCGGGAGCTTCTCCCAAACCATTTCCAAAAATACGAAATCCAGACATAGCGAAGTTGCCCGAAGGCACATGTTCGTTCACTATTTTCAAATAATGGGTTTTCAAAGGCTCACGCAACTCGATATAGTCGTGCGGAACGTCCTTGTCGTTATCGCTCTTATCGACTACCAATTCCCAATTTTGTCCATCTATAGAATGATAAATACGATATTGATGATACAAGTCCATCGCCTTATTATGCTGTACGGCTCTATGCTCGTAATAGTTCAACTGGATCGCACGTACCTCTTTCAATCCCTCTAAAGAGATCTGGAGCCATTCACCCGGCTCTCCCGAGCGGGCGGACCAGAAAGTACGCATGCTCTCATCCGTTACATTCTCTGGTACTAACGTACTATCCATGGAAGAGGCCATCACCGGTTTTCCATACGATAGCAACATCCAACCGGAAAACGTATTCGCGATATCATCGACCTTCCCTTTCGGCGTAAGCAAAGGATAGTCCCCGAAAGCGGTGTTCGAATACATCACGCCATCCTTATCGAATGCCGTAGGGTACAAACCAATACGACGCTCAAACTTATATTTCAAAGAAAGCATGCAAGTAGCCACATGCCAGTAATTGCCATACGCATCCTCGAAAGTACCACCATGACCGGCACCTTGTACGAAACCTCCCGGCTTATAGCTCATCGGGTTATGTTTCTGGTAGGTGAACGGGCCCATCGGCTTGTCGGATACATAGACACCATCCGCATAGACCTTGAACTCCGTTCCCGGCGCACCGTATTGGAAATAATATTTACCGTTATGCTTGGTCACGAAAGCTCCTTCCGTAAAAGGCGCTAAAGTCGTACTATCGTCATTGTTCATCCCGAAACGTTCCCATCCGTGTTCTTCCGGGCGCAGCATCATGATCTCTTGGATCTTGCTGATCGGGTGGAAATCACGGCGATCCAGTTCCACTCCCTTCAAAGCGAACTCATTACTTGAACCATAGTACATATACAAACGTCCGTCATCATCCAGCAAAAATGCCGGGTCCCAGCTAGGAAGAGCCGTTTTCTCCACATACCGCTTGAACTTTCCGCTTTTCGGGTTCGTACTATACCAAATAGGCAATCCCGCATAGGTAGAACCGGTATAGAACAAGGTATCTCCACTTACGAAAGCCGCCGGAGCGCACAAGTCGTCATCTTCCGGATAACGTTGGGAAACCGGCGAATACAAACTCCCAATTGCTTAAATCCTTGGAATAATAGAAATCCGGCTGGTTCGTGGCGAAAAGGAAATATTACCCCTTTATACATGACCATCATCGGATCGGCCGTAGAGCGGAAAGAGCCATTCTTCACCAAATCCGGCAGATTCGCCCGGAAGCAGTAGCTCAAATTCATCGGGTTGCAATAGGTAGAGGGATGATCGGCCGTAGCGTCGAACCAGCGGGTGGCTTGCTGAGGAGCTTTTACCCGTACATCACGAGGATCCGCCTCCATCCGGATATCTAGTTTTCGTATCGTTATCGCCAAAGGCGCGATAAGCGTACTTCATCCCCGGATAATACACGAATAACTCATGATCGTAGCGGCTTGCTTGTATCTTATAATAGCCTGTCGCATCGGTGGTATAATGAACCGGGCTAGCCGTGAACATCACCGTAGCGCCTTCCAAGGGCTTGCCGTCCGGTCCGGTAATCGTACCTTCCAGAAAAATGTTTTTTGGGATACGGTAATATAGTAATCGCTTACCTGCC
>ENA-OPYU01000867-OPYU01000867.1-human-gut-metagenome-genome-assembly--contig:-NODE-867-length-11227-cov-2.808378_pt1 | contig 11227 bp, 18 predicted proteins | sample MGYA00242637_ERZ504482 | MGnify/ENA primary metagenome ERZ504482 (study PRJEB26092, sample SAMD00036237) | human gut metagenome | host: Homo sapiens | study: EMG produced TPA metagenomics assembly of...
ATGTTCTGCGCTGTACCTGATTATTTTTGTTCTTTATTTAAGAAGACCTTTTTACAAGAAGACATACTTCAGTATAAACAGTACTGCCAGAACATACATCAGTACGCTGATCTTCTTTTCCTTTGTCTTTCCGGCCACAAGATTGATCACAACATAAGAGATAACGCCCATTGCGATACCTTCGGAAATACTGTACATAAATGGCATTGCAATGATTGCGATAAAGCATGGAATTGCTTCTGTGTAATCATTGAAATCAACTTTTTGTAATGGATGTGAGCATCAAAAATCCTACCACGATCAGAGCCGGAGCCGTTGCAAAGGACGGAATAGCCAGGAAGATAGGTGACAGGAACAGGGACAGTCCAAACAGTATGGCTGCTACAATGGCAGTCAGACCGGTACGTCCGCCTTCAGCTACACCGGAAGCACTTTCTACAAAAGTAGTAACAGTAGAAGTACCGCAAACTGCGCCTACAGAAGTTCCACTGCATCAGAGAGAAGAGCACCTTTGATTTTCGGGAGCTTCCGTCTTGTCAAGCATATCGGCTTTGGATGCCACGCCAATTAAGGGTTCCCAGAGTATCAAACATATCTACAAACAGGAATGCAAACATGATGACAACAAAGTCAAGACTGAACACAATGGAAAAGTCCATTTTCATAAAGGTTGGCGCCATGCTGGGAACGCTGATTCCGTTGGAGAAATCAGGGAGAAGGCTGAAGAAGCCAAGCTCCGGATTTGGTACATACAGTCCAACGAACTGACAGATGATTCCAAGTCCCCAGGTGATCAGAATACCCCACAGGATGCTTCCTTTAATATTTTTTACAAGAAGGACTGCCGTAACTAAAATACCGATCAGAGCCAGTAAAACAGTGATTCCCATGCTGTTGAAGGTTCCGTCTTTTACAGCGCTTTTAAAGGAAAATACACTTACCAGTGTAGAGTCATTGTTTACAACGATTTTTGCATTCTGCAGACCGATAAATGCAATAAACAAACCAATTCCCACAGAAACCGCATGTTTCAGGTTCATGGGAATGGAGTTGAAGATTGCCTCACGTACATTGGTCAGAGACAGAAGGATAAAGATCAGGCCTTCTACAAATACTGCGGCCAGAGCCTGCTGCCAGCTGTAACCCATACCAAGGACAACGGTGTACGCAAAATATGCGTTTAATCCCATGCCCGGTGCCAGAACAAACGGGTAATTGGACAACAGAGCCATAAGGCAGGTTGCAATAAACGCAGACAGCGCAGTTGCAGTAAATACAGCGCCTCTGTCCATTCCGGAGGCCTCCAGGATGTTAGGGTTTACTGCCAGGATGTACGCCATGGTCATAAATGTGGTGACGCCGGCAATAACCTCGGTCCGTACATCTGTTTTGTTTTCCTTCAGGTGAAAGATTTTTTTCCGAGCTTCATAATGCTACCCCCTTTTTTATTAAAATATTGCTAAAATATTTCCGTACCGGAAACATATTTGCCAGTAACACAGCGGGCGTCAGACAGATAGGTAAGACGTTCCAGACGCTCCCGCACTGTCAGCGGCTGCGGATGCGGGAAATATGTGTCGTCAAGGATAATGGCATCAAATTCATAGACCCTCAAGAAAACTTCCGGTTTTACCGGAAAAATTCTCCGCCGCCCATTGTCCCGATATAAAATGCTTCTTCAAAGGTAAGAGGCTTCCTGTTGCTATCTATATACCTCCAGTGAAGTTTTGATACCTGAATGGAGTCAGAAACAGCTCTCAGCATGGAAAGAGAATGACCTCCTGCAATATCGGTACCAAGTCCGGTATGAATGCCCTGTTCAAGATAAAGCTTTACAGGGGCAATGCCTGATGAAAGGTTGGTGTTGGACTGAGGACAGTGCGCAACGTATACGCCCTGTTCTTTCATAAGCTGTATTTCCTCCTCCGGACAGTAAACACAGTGTGCCATAATGGTAGGGCAGACCTTTTCCGCCAAAGAGATCAAACTGCCGGTAAGCATCCCCGTAAAAGCTGCTTTTCCGGGGCAAAAGCTCCTGTACCCAGGAAACCTCGCCGGGATTCTCAGACAGATGAGACTGTACAGGGAGTTTATAGTGTTTCTGGATTTCAGCCAGCTTTTTCATCAGCTCATCTGAGCAGGACGGGATAAATCGCGGTGTCAGAATGGGTTTTACATTCTGATATTTTCCTGTGCAGGAATCAAGCCAGCGGATTGTGTCGGCTGCGGAGATTTCAGCGCTTTTTTCCTGCAGTGTGTCCGGGCCGTTGCGGTCCATATTTACCTTTCCTACAAAGGTCTTCAGTCCGGTTTTTTCCAGAAGCTCCATAAGAATATCCGTTGCTTCCACGTGGAGAGTGCCGAAGATACAGGCTCTTGTGGTTTCACTTTTTTCAGATCCTCAGCAAAAATGGAGTAGGCCTTCCGGGCATATTCCTGATCGGAATATTTGGATTCCTCAGGAAAGGTCACAGAGTTCAGCCAGTCCAGAAGCTCCAGATCCATTCCCATTCCCCGGAAGCTGTACTGGGGAGCATGAAGATGAAGGTCTGCAAATCCCGGGACGATCAGACTGTCTCCAGCATCTCTTACCGGGATTCCCTGGAATTTTTCCGGGAGAGAGGAAAATACTCCTGTCGCATTCCCGTTTTCGCAGACAACATAGGCATGTTCTCTGGAGACAAGAGTGTTTTTGTCTGTGCTGAAGCAGACGTTTCCTTTTAGTGCAAAAGAAGAATTCTGTTTCATGTGGTTTACCTTCCTTTCTTCTTTGCAGCCAGGGCGGTTTTGAGCCAAAAAAATTCCAACTACCCTTTTTTGGATACCCTGAATAAGACTTATAGGCAACTATTACGGTAGTTGGTAGAAACGTCCAACCGATTATGGACTTATATAAGCTGCTGCAAATACCTTTATTTATGTAATGTATATTATATATGGAAAAGAATTGTCTGTCAATTAAAAACAAATAATTTGAACTATCGGAAATGCAGAAAATCACAGATGAAATTTGTGCAAAATGTTTAAGAATAAAATTATAGAATTTCTCTGGCAAGAAAAACATATCCGTGATAGAATGTGTCGTATCGGAAATACCGACAGGTCCGGGAAATGCCCGGACAGGATACATGAGACCAGTCAGAAAAAGAACCTGGATGGAGGGATATTTTGGAATTTAAAAAGAAAACATGAAAAACTGTATGTACCTGATTCTTTTTACAGTGCTTTTATACGTGGGTCTGCAGAATCTGGATGTTGTACTTGATTTTCTTATGAGGATCGTCGGCCTGTTCTTTCCGTTTCTTGTAGGCTGTGGAATTGCATTTGTATTAAATGTTCCTATGCAGTTTATTGAAAGAAACGTATTTGGCAGAGGAAAATGGAAGGATTCAAAGATTGTCCGTAAGATTGCCAGACCGGTAAGTCTGGTGCTTGCTATACTGGTAGCTGCTTTTGTGATCTTTATTGTTGGAAACGTAGTTGTTCCTGAGTTGGGACGGACAGTGATGGGCCTTGGAAGAAACATTGAGCGGGGAATCACAAATATTACGATATGGATTGATGAAAATTTCAAACAGGATTCTGCTATTGCCGAGTGGGCGAATTCCCTTGAGATAGAGCCGCAGAAAATGTTAGACTCTGTTATGACAGGGCTTCAGAGGGGAGTCAACAATATTCTTTCTTCTACTGTGACAGTCACTCTGGGCATTGTAAATACAGCTATGAACTTTGGTATTGGCTTTGTTTTTGCCTGCTATGTTCTGCTTCAGAAAGAGAAGCTGATGGTTCAGATAAAAAAAGCCCTTTATGCTCTGTTTCCCAAAAAAGCCGTAAAATATGTGCTTCATGTATGCTCTCTGGCAAATGATACTTTTTTCCGGATTTGTTACAGGACAGTGCATTGAGGCTGTGATTCTGGGAACCATGTTCTTTGTGACAATGACCATATTCCGGTTCCCGTATGCAATGCTGGTAGGTGTTCTGATTGCATTTACAGCCTTGATTCCTGTTTTTGGTGCGTTTATCGGATGTGCAGTGAGCTTTATCCTGATTTTTCTGATAAGTCCTGTACAGGCGCTGCTGTTTCTGATTTTGTTCTTTGTGCTTCAGCAGATTGAGGGAAATCTGATCTATCCTCATGTTGTTGGAGGCTCCGTGGGACTTCCTTCTGTGTGGGTGCTGATGGCAGTTACCATAGGCGGAAGTCTTATGGGAGTTGTGGGCATGCTGATATTTATCCCGCTGGTATCAGTACTTTATGCGCTGTTCCGTGAGTGGATGTACAAAAGACTGAAAAGCAGAAATATACAGATAAAAGACTGATTTTCTGAATACAAAAAATAAGGACTGCTGTCAGCAGAAGCCTGTGGATATGTTCCGGGGCTTTGCTGTCAGCAGTCTTTTCGTTTTGATTATTTATTGTTTTTGTTCTGTTCCACTTCCAGAAGCTTCATGGCACGAACTTTCAGCGGAAGGCCAAAGAGAGTGATAAAGCCGTCTGCATCATGGTGATCGTACATATCGCCGGTTGTAAAGGAAGCAAGAGACTCATTGTAGAGGCTGTATGGAGAAGTAGTTCCTGCTTTGATGATATTTCCTTTGTAAAGCTTCAGTTTTACTTCGCCGGTTACATATTTCTGAGTGGATTCTACAAAAGCCTGGATTGCCTCACGAAGAGGTGTGAACCATTTGCCCTCATAAACAACCTGCGCAAACTGGCTGCCCAGTTTCTTTTTTGCTTCCATAGTATCACGGTCAAGAGTCAGTTCCTCAAGCTGGTCGTGAGCTGCCATAAGGATGGTTCCGCCAGGAGTTTCATAAACACCGCGGGATTTCATACCTACCACACGGTTTTCCACAATATCAACGATTCCGATTCCGTTTTCTCCGCCCAGGCGGTTCAGCTCAGTAATGATCTCAGATACTTTCATGGCTTTTCCGTTCAGAGTTTTCGGGATACCTTCTTCAAAGGTCATGGTAATCTCTGTTTCTTTGTCCGGAGCCTTCTGAGGAGTTACGCTTAATACAAGCATATCGTCATAGTTTGGAGCCTGGGAAGGATCCTCCAGCTCAAGACCTTCATGGCTGATATGCCATAAGTTACGGTCACGGCTGTAGCTGTGACGGGCGTCAAATGGAAGGTTGATTCCATGTGCCTGGCAGTAAGCCAGCTCATCCTCACGGGACTGCATGGTCCATACGTCAGTCATACGCCATGGAGCAATGATCTTGATGTCAGGAGCAAGAGCTTTGATTCCAAGCTCGAAGCGGATCTGGTCATTTCCTTTTCCGGTAGCGCCGTGGCAGATAGCAACAGCATTCTCTTTACGTGCGATCTCAACCAGTTTTTTTGCAATTGCCGGACGTGCCATAGAGGTTCCGAGAAGATACTGGTGCTCATATACAGCGCCTGCCTCTACGCATGGCATAATATATTCATCACAGAATTCATCTACAATATCTTCAATATATAATTTGGAAGCTCCGGAAAGCTTGGCTCTCTCGTCAAGTCCGTCCAGCTCGTTTCCCTGGCCGCAGTTAATGCAGCAGCAGACAACATCGTAATTAAAGGTTTCTTTCAGCCACGGAATCAGCGCTGTGGTATCAAGGCCGCCAGAGTATGCCAAAATCAACTTTTTCTTTCATAATAGAGTCCCTCCTGTTTATTTATCATTTAAAATTAGTATTCGATAAGGTTTTTCGTTTTAAGTCCGGAATCTGTATGTTTCCGGGAATCAATGGATAATATACAACAAATCTTATAAATATGCAATACCTAAAATTGAAAAAACTTAAAAAGATTTTTGGAAATTCCATTATATTTATAAGTAATAATCAATTTATATAAAGAGAGACTGAAAAAATAAAATGTATTGTGAAAAATAATTATTGCATATTATGCATAATAGATGTATAATCTTATCATCCTGACAGAAACGGCATACACATACATAAAAAGAAGATGCCGTATGGACAAAGGAGGAGAATTTATTATGATAAAAGCAGGAATTATCGGAGCCACCGGCTATGCGGGAAACGAGCTGGCAAGACTTTTGCTGGGACATAAAGAAACAGAAGTGGTCTGGTATGGATCCAGAAGCTATATTGATAAGGAATACGCAGGAATCTATCAGAACTTTTTTTGAAACTGGTGGATGCAAAATGTATGGATGATAATATGGAAGCTCTGGCAGATGAAGTGGATGTGATCTTTACGGCAACACCTCAGGGGCTTTGCGCTTCTCTTGTAAATGAAGGGATTCTTTCCAGGGCAAAGGTGATCGACCTCAGCGCAGACTTTCGTATTAAAGATGTAAAAAAGTATGAAGAGTGGTACGGGATTGAGCACAAAGCTCCGCAGTTTATTGAAGAGGCCGTGTACGGGCTCTGTGAGATCAACCGGGAAAAGATCAAAGGAGCCCGGCTGATCGCCAATCCGGGATGTTATCCAACCTGCTCCACGCTTTCCATTTATCCTCTTCTTAAGGAGGGGATGATCGATCCGTCTACTATTATTATTGACGCAAAATCCGGAACCTCAGGAGCCGGAAGAGGAGCGAAGGTGGATAATCTTTTCTGTGAAGTAAATGAAAACATCAAGGCATACGGCGTCGCTTCACACAGACATACGCCGGAGATCGAAGATCAGCTTGGCTATGCCTGCGGCGAAGAGGTGGTTTTGAATTTTACTCCTCATCTGATCCCAATGAACAGGGGAATTCTGATCACTGCCTATGCTTCTCTGAAGAAAGAAGTTTCCTATGAGGAAGTAAAGGCAGCCTATGATAAATATTATGAAAAAGAACAGTTTGTCCGTGTCCTTGATAAAGACGTATGCCCTCAGACAAAGTGGGTGGAAGGGAGCAATTTTGTGGATGTAAACTTTAAGATCGATCCCCGCAACCGGACGTATTATTATGATGGGAGCAATGGATAATCTTGTAAAAGGCGCAGCAGGTCAGGCGGTTCAGAATATGAACCTGATGTTCGGCTTTGATGAGGCAGAGGGACTTCGCCAGATTCCCATGGTGCCGTAAGACAAAATATAACGCTGAAGTACTGCAGGTACAGTGTGTGACAGAAAGCGGAGAAACTCTGAAACCGGAAAAACAGAGTGCATTCCGGAGCAGGAAAAAAGGAGGAGAAGATTATTATGAATATCATTACAGGCGGCGTGACAGCGGCAAAGGGATTTCAGGCAGCCTCTACAGCTGCCGGGATCAAATATCAGGGAAGAACGGATATGGCAATGGTATACAGTGAGGTTCCCTGTAAGGCAGCAGGAACCTTTACCACCAATATTGTTAAGGCGGCTCCGGTAAAATGGGACCAGGATATTGTGTACAATCAGCCGGAGGCTCAGGTGATCATCTGCAACAGTGGGATTGCCAATGCATGTACAGGCAAAGAAGGCTTTGAATGCTGCAAAGAGACAGCCCTGGCAGCAGCAAGAACCCTCAAGGTAGACCCGGACAGCGTGCTTGTGGCTTCCACTGGTGTGATCGGAATGCAGCTTCCGGTTCAGAAGCTTGCAGCAGGTGTAGAGGCTATGGCACCGGAGCTTGACGGAAGCCTGGAAGCAGGAAATCAGGCAGCGAAAGCCATTATGACAACAGATACCGTAGAAAAAGAGGCGGCAGTTCAGTTTGAGATCGGCGGAAAAACAGTGACAGTAGGCGGAATGTGCAAGGGCTCCGGAATGATCCATCCCAATATGTGTACCATGCTTGGATTTGTCACAACAGATGTGAATATTTCAAAGGAGCTTCTGCAGGAGGCTTTAAGCCAGGACGTAAAAGATACCTACAATATGGGTTTCTGTAGACGGCGATACTTCAACCAACGACACGGTTCTCCTTCTGGCAAACGGTATGGCAGGGAATCCGGAGATCACAGAAAAAAATGAAGATTATCGGGCTTTCTGCCAGGCCCCTTAATTATGTAAATACTCAGCTTGCCAAAAAGATCGCAGGAGACGGCGAAGGTGCCACCGCTCTTTTTGAAGTGAAGATCATCGGGGCAGAAAGTAAAGAGCAGGCAGTGACTTTAAGTAAATCAGTGGTGACTTCCTCACTTACAAAGGCGGCGATTTACGGCCATGATGCCAACTGGGGCCGTATCCTCTGCGCTATGGGATATTCCGGCGCCCAGTTTGATCCGGAAAAGGTGGATCTGTATTTTGAGAGCAGAGCCGGAAAGATTAAGATTATTGAGAACGGTGTTTCCACAGGCTACAGTGAGGATGAGGCAACTAAAATTCTTTCTGAGGATGCGGTAACAGCGATTGCAGACATTAAAATGGGAGACTGTACGGCAACCGCCTGGGGCTGTGATCTTACTTATGATTATGTGAAGATCAATGCGGATTACCGTTCCTGATTCGGAAGATAAAAGGTACAACGAATAAAGGCTCTGACGGATATTAAGATCTGTCAGAGCAGTGGCTGGTTATGGTTGGCTGTATCATAGTGGCTGAGAAACGGACTGTAAGGAAGAAGAGAGAAAAAGGAAATCGAGGAGGCAAAAAATGGTAAAACAGAAATATCTGGACAAGGCAGAGGTGCTGATCGAGGCGCTTCCTTATATTCAGAGATTTAACCGGAAAATCGTGGTGATCAAATACGGCGGAAGCGCTATGCTTGATCAGGAGCTGAAAGCAAATGTAATTAAGGATGCAGTTCTTCTGAAGCTGGTAGGCTTTAAACCGATCATTGTTCATGGCGGCGGAAAGGAAATCAGCCGCTGGGTAAATAAAGTGGGAATGGAGCCCAGATTTGTCAACGGCCTTCGTGTCACAGACAAAGACACCATGGAAATTGCAGAAATGGTTCTTGCAAAAGTAAACAAAGAGCTGGTTACGCTTGTAGAATCTCTGGGAGTGGACGCAGTTGGAATCAGCGGCAAGGACGGCGGACTTCTGAAATGCACAAAGAAGCTGTCAAACGGAGAGGACATCGGATATGTAGGAGAGATTCAGGAGGTCAATCCGAGAATCCTTCATGAGCTTCTGGAACAGGATTTCTGCCCATTATTTTTCCGGTAGGATATGATGAGAATTATGATTCCTATAATATTAATGCAGATGACGCTGCCTGCGCCATTGCCGAGGCTGTCCATGCGGAAAAGCTTGCTTTTCTTTCTGATATTGAAGGAGTTTACAAGGATCAGAATGATCCGGAAAGTCTGATATCCGAGCTACATATTCACGAGGCGGAAAAGCTGATCTCAGACGGCTATGTAGGCGGAGGAATGATCCCCAAGCTGAAAAACTGCATTGACGCCATTGAACACGGAGTAAGCCGGGTGCATATTCTGGACGGCAGGATTCCTCACAGCCTTCTTCTGGAGATCATTTACAAATAAAGGGAATCGGAACAGCTATTTTAAGAGAGGACGGCGAAAAATATTATGATGAGCATGCATGAACAGATGGAGCAGGCAGAAAAAAGTATTCTTCATACCTATAACCGATTTCCGGTCATGTTTAGACCGTGGAGAAGGCTGCCGGCCTTTATGATACAGAGGGAAAAGAATATCTTGATTTTGCGGCAGGGATTGCGGTAAATGCTCTGGGATATCATTATCCCGGCTATGACGAGGCGCTGAAAGCGCAGATCGACAAACTGCTTCATATTCAAACCTTTATTATAATGAGCCTATGAGCGAGGCAGGAGAAAAGCTTGATAAAAGCCAGACGGCATGAGCAGGGCGTTTTTTACTAAAACAGCGGTACAGAATCCATAGAGGGAGCGCTGAAGGCTGCCCGGAAATACTCCTGCACGAAGTATAACGGGGAGAGATATGAGATCATTGCCATGAACCATTCCTTCCACGGAAGGAGCATGGGAGCTCTTTCTGTTACCGGGACCGCTCATTACCGGGAACCCTTTGAGCCACTGATCGGCGGCGTGAAATTTGCGGATTTTAATGATCTGGAAAGTGTAAAAGCCCAGATCACAGACAAAACCTGCGCCATTCTCACAGAGGTGGTTCAGGGGGAAGGCGGAATTTATCCGGCAGATCCGGGATTTTTTGCAGGGGTTGAGAGCTCTTTGCGATGAAAAAGACCTGATTTTGATTTTTGACGAGATACAGTGCGGTATGGGACGTACGGGAACATATTTTGCATGGCAGGATTACGGTGTAAAGCCGGATATTATGACCTGCGCCAAGGCTCTGGGCTGCGGTGTTCCGGTAGGCGCTTTTGTTCTGGGAGAAAAAGCGGCGGCAGCGTCTCTGGAACCTGGAGATCATGGAACCACCTATGGAGGAAATCCCTTTGTGTGCGCAGCAGTGAGCAAGGTGTTTGATATTTTTGAGAAAGATCATATTCTGGAGCATGTCCGTGAGCTGACTCCGTATCTGGAGGAAAAACTGGACGCTCTTGTGGATAAATATGAAATTATCTCCCGGAGACGTGGAAAAGGATTTATGCAGGGACTTGTGATACAGGGTATTTCCGTGGGGACGATTGTAAGTAAGGCTCTGGAAAACGGACTTTTGGTGATTTCAGCAGGAAGCGATGTACTGAGACTGGTTCCGCCTCTTGTGATCACAAAAGAAGATATTGATGAAATGATTGAAAAACTGGAAAAAAAGCCTGGCGTAATGCCGGGCTTTTTTCAAATGCAGTTTTAAATGCGGATGAAATATTTTTATTCATAAAGGCGCAGATCTATGATACAATGAAGGGCATGATACAGGAAATCAGAGTGTATGCAGGAATGCGCTGGAAGTAAAAGCTACTGATTACAGGTCACTATCCTGCAGGGGTCTTGGCATGTATATGCCGAAATCGCGAGACATGCAGGGAAAAATGATGAACTGACAGAATATAGGAGAAAATATGAGTATATATGAATCATTAAACAATATGCAGCAGGAGGCTGTTTACCATACCGAAGGTCCTCTTCTGATCCTGGCAGGAGCAGGTTCAGGCAAAACGAGAGTACTGACTCACAGAATCGCCTATCTGATCGCAGAAAAGGGAGTAAACCCCTGGAATATTCTTGCTATTACCTTTACAAATAAGGCTGCTCAGGAAATGAGAGAGCGTGTGGATAAGATCGTAGGTCTGGACGGGGGAAGTGTCTGGGTGTCTACCTTCCATTCTACTTGTGTGAGAATTCTTCGCAGACATGCAGACCGCATCGGATATGATAATAATTTTACAATTTATGATACAGATGATCAGAAAACTCTCATAAAAGATGTGTGCAGAAGGCTG
>ENA-OPYU01000869-OPYU01000869.1-human-gut-metagenome-genome-assembly--contig:-NODE-869-length-11205-cov-2.827586_pt1 | contig 11205 bp, 10 predicted proteins | sample MGYA00242637_ERZ504482 | MGnify/ENA primary metagenome ERZ504482 (study PRJEB26092, sample SAMD00036237) | human gut metagenome | host: Homo sapiens | study: EMG produced TPA metagenomics assembly of...
GGAAGGTAAAGAACCGGTTAACGCAAAGATAGTAGGCTTTTCCGATCGGGATAAAATTTATCAGGCCCGGGATATTATATGTTCCGAATATTTGAACCCGCCTTCATTACATGATTTGGCTTTACGTGTCGGAACTAATGAATGTACTTTGAAAGCGGGGTTTAAAGAAGCGTTCCGGACGACCGTGTTTAACTATCTCTTTGATTATCGTATGAATATAGCGATTCACTATCTTTTGGATACCAATAAATCAATAGGGGAAGTTGCCGGCTTGGTCGGTTATGAACATCAAGCGCATTTTTGTACTGCCTTTAAGCGGAAGTTTAATGTCACCCCGTCTGAATATAGGTTGAAAGCGTAGTATAGACCATCGACTTTTATTTCCCGAATCGGGAACTATCCACCTCTTTATGCTCTTTAGCTTTAAAATCTCCGAATTTATAGATAAAGGATAAGGAGACTCGTCTGGAATCCGGGATCATACGCATATGTAAGTCTTGTGTTTTGTATTGGAGATTAAGATCTTTTGGGACCCATGAATTAAACATGTCATCCACTTTTAAAGAGATCTCCGCTTTGCCGTTGGGGGAGATCCATTTCAAGCCGGCGTCTACGTTATACATACTGCTGATCGTCATTGGCCTTGAATGTTGCGGGTAATATAAGAACCGGATACTTCCGCTTTGATAGTAGGCTTCGATGAGATGTTGAACGTATTATTTAATTCGGCATAGAATGCCAGATTATCTTTATTGAAGCTTATATCATGGTAATTATCACATTTCATCTTGTCATAATAACCGTTTAACGTTAATCTGGAATCAAGCACGGAGCCGGCTTTGAATGGTATCATTACATTTAGGCCTAGCTTACTGGAATAGTCGAAATTCAGTGTCTTATAGATAAGAACTAGTCTCTCGGAGGATTGATAGGGGAGCTGGTTGAAATTATTGTCTATATAATTTGCGTATAGCGTGAAAATGTATTTGTTTTTTAGGATGTAGTTCAATTGGGCAGAGTAGAGTCTGGACGGCCTTAAATCCGGGTTACCTTGTATCTCGGTATATCCATTCAGATAAGACACCGTATTCTGCATCTCCCAATAGCTGGGATAGGTCTTGTCTGAAGAAACGGATAATTGCAGGATGTGGCTGGGGTGGGCTCGGTACGTGATTTCCATCATTGGGAATAAGCTCCAATAATCAATCTCCTTATGTTTGTAATACTCTCCGGTCAAAGAGGCGTTTACGGATAGGTTATCAGAGAAGCTTTTGGAAAAGCCGGTATATAAATCATATACATATTCATCCAGTTTACTGTAACTATTAGAGATGGACCAATCGTGTTTGCGCAGTGAATGATATACCTGAGAACTTTTGTCTGAGGCGAAGCTGAATTTTGTCCCATAGTTGAGCATCCAGCCTTTTCCTAATTTATGGTTCTGGTCCGCGTAGACGGAGAGCCTACGGATGTCTTGTTGTGATTTAGCGTTGAAGGCATCTTCTTTCCCGGCATTTCTTCTCTTGGTAATATTGTGTCGTAAGATTGATGTAAGCGGTAAAATCAATCCCTACATTAAGGCCGAACCCGGAGGCATAGTCGAGCGCCAGATTATGCATCTGGATCGGTTTGTCGGATTTCTTTCTGTTTTCGGAATCCGAATAGGTTCCTACAGAAGAGGTGAAAGGATGAGTCCATTGCTGGATCTCTGAGGTATAGGCGAAGCTTAGTTTGTTCTTATCGTTCAAGAACCAATCATTGCCTAGGCGTATGGTATGGACTGGGAGCCGGGTATGTCCTCTGTCGAATTGCTCGATCTCGTAGGTCTTACCATCGAATAAATGGTGTGATAAGATATCCTCACCTGTCCGTTCCCTGTGGTAGCCGAAGGAGTACATGAGATCGGTAGAATATTTAGGCGCGTTGTAAACGAGAGTAGCGCCACTTTGGTAATTAGCGTAATGCCCTTGGTTGTATAGAGCATTGACTTGTCCTTGCAGTTTGGGAGTCTCGAAGTACCGTTATTAAGGACCAGATTAATCACGGCCCCGCGTACATGATATTGGGGTGGAGCGCTATACATGATCTCTGCTTCTTGAATACGTTCTTTGGGCATATTCTTAAGCAGATTCTCCAATTGGCTCTCACCCATATTGGTGGTCTTGCCATTGATGATAACCGTGACTCCATTTGTTCCGGCAAGTTGTATTTTCCCGCTTTGTTCCCGCACTCCCGGTAGTTCTAGGATCGCTTCGTAAGCGCTAACGGCCATCTTGTCTTTTAACAAATGCGGCATGCTGTAGGTTATTTTACCATCGACAACCTTGGCTAAGGGACGCTCTCCGGTAACAGATACTTCCGAAAGCGTCTGGCTTTTCTCGTTCAGTTGTATATTGCCTATCGTAAGTGAGTCATAAGTGCTTTGATACGTTTCATACAGCAGATGCTGGACGGTTAAGAGGAAAGGGGATATCTCCGCTTTGACACTAAAAGAGCCCAAAGAGTCCGTATAGGTGGAGTTTACATATACTGAATCGTTCGTTTGTATAATCACGACCGCTAGTTCGATAGGATGGTTATTTAAGTCCGTAACCCTTCCCGTAATAACTTGTGCCTGTGTGAATGTGGTAAATAATAATCCTAAAAAGATAATCCAGCTTCTCATATCATCCTCGATTTAGTCAACATTCCTGTGCATATTTCGCAAATATACTTTTTCATTAGGGAATCTACCTAATAAATTCTACATTTTAGGACTTAGGGGATTAGGATATATTTGATAGCTTTGCGGAGGAATGGGGTTCGTGCCTCTTTCTCGAATAGATGATAACAATAAAAGTAAATGATAATGAATGAAAAAATGAATACTCCATTGGGTAGCGCTTTTCCCAAGGAACGGGTTCGTTATGCGATGCTTTCTTTCTTTTTAGCGCAAGGTCTTTGTTTCTCTAGTTGGGCTAGCCGTATTCCGGACGTGAAGGATTTCTTTGAGGTGAATTACGCTTTCTATTGGGGGTTGGTCTTGTTCCTGATCCCGGTAGGTAAGTTTGTGGCGATACCGTTAGCGGGTTATTTGGTGTCGAAGTTGGGAAGCCGTATTATGGCGCAGGCCAGTGTGTTGGGATATGCCTTGGCCTTATTCGCGATCGGTACGGCACATAATATTTATCTGCTGGGTGTCTATTTATTCTGTTTTGGGGTGTTCTGGAATCTTTGCGATATATCCTTGAATACGCAAGGGATTGGTATCGAGCGGCTCTATGGACGTACGATTATGGCCTCATTTCATGGAGGTTGGAGTCTGGCGGCCTGTTTAGGAGCTTTGATCGGGTTTATCATGATCGTATCCGGCGTCACTCCGTTCTGGCATTTTACGTTGATTGCATTATTGATTGGAGTGACTGTTTTGGTAAGCCGGAAGTATTTGCAGGAAGACGTGGCGGTTGAGTCACCGGAGGAAGAGAAGGAAGCGGAGAAGAAAGAAGCTCCGGCATTGTTGAGCTTTATCCGTAAGCCGGAAATGCTGTTGATCCAGTTAGGTATCGTCGGACTGTTTGCCTTGGTGGTGGAAAGTGCGATGTTTGATTGGAGTGGACTTTACTTCGAATCGGTACTACAAGTTCCTAAATCCTTGCAGATCGGTTTCTTAGTGTTCATGGTGATGATGACGGTAGGCCGTTTTCTTACGAACTCCGCCTATAGTGTTTTAGGAAAGCAGAAGGTGTTGCAATTGGCGGGTTTCTTTAATTTTTGCCGGGTTTCTTTATCTCAGCCATGTTGGGCGGTATGTTCGAATCGATGACGGTAAAGGTGATCGTGAATTCCTTAGGCTTTATGTTGGTAGGCTTGGGTATCTCGTGTATGGTGCCTACTATTTATAGCTTGGTGGGTGCTAAATCGAAAACTCCGGTGGGAATTGCCTTGACAATCCTTTCTAGCATCAGTTTTATCGGCTCATTGATCGCACCTTTGTTGATCGGGGCGATCTCGCAGGCTTTCAATATGAAATACGCTTATATCGTGGTCGGCTTGTTAGGGCTTTGTATCTTGCTAATGACTACATTCTGCAAAGCATTCAAGAATAATTAAAGATAGAGAATTGAGAATTGAAAATTAGGAGAGAGCGAATAATTTTCAATTCTCAATTTTCAACTACTCAGGCATTCGTTGTTCCGCTGTCTCTAAGCATCGCAACACATCTTCCTTAGTGCCGTTGAATGGGCCTATTCCTTCGATTTTCAATGTTGTCATAGCTGCCGCGAAACGTCCGGCTTCTTCTATGCTTGCGCCTTTGGCACGTTTATAGAGATATCCTGTCATATAAGTATCACCCGCTCCGGTAGCGTTTACTACTTCTTTCGGTATGTAAGCGGGGATTTTATGGAAAGTGGAACCGTCGTAAATTGATAGATCCCATGCTTCCGAAAGTCAGCAATACCTCTTTCACGCCCCAAATCGTAGATAACTTTTCCCTGCGTTCACGGCATCGGTATATCCGGTTAACACCTCCATCTCATGTTCGTTAGCCTTGAGGAAGTGCACGTATTTTAAGTACTTCTTTTTTTCCTCTGGGCCAAATCCACGGCAAATACATCCTTGTCTCTTACTTCCCGTAGATACCCTTGCGAGTCAATCGATACTAAGCCTTTCCCCGCTAAATACTTTACCACTTCCAAAGAGAAATCATCGGCAAGCAAACTACCAAGGTGGAAGATCTTGGAGTCGATGTTCTCCAGATACTCTACGGTGAAAGGATCTGCTTTCGCCAATACACGTTGCGTACGGTTATCTTGGTTCTCTCCATAAATATTCTCGAAATAAACGGTGTGCTTACTTGGCATCACGGCAACGTCGATACCTTCGGCTCGTAGTTCCTCCACCGTTTTCATCTCAGATTCAGCCAAGGCTGTCACTAGAGTATAGTCAATATCATCGAAATGTTTTATCGCATGCGAGAAATAAAAGGAGGTTCCTCCCGGCATATGGACGGTGTTCTTAGGTGTTACTACCTTATCCAAGGTGATGTGTCCTACGCAGCAAAGTTCGTGTGTATTCATTTTTTACTCAGTTTATTATAAAGCGACAAATTTATGAAAAAAGTAGTTCAAGTACATAGGATAGTCGTTATTTTGACCAATAAAAGCATAAACGAGGCGTTTCCATTCAAGAGCGAAAGTATTTACATATAGTAGAAACGAAAGTGTTTACCTCTAGAAGTAAAGTCATTTACATATGGAAGTAAACAGCGTTACATCTAGTTGTAAATGTAATATGCTGATAATCCGTATATAATACTGTTGGCGGATAATGCTCGGTGTATCTGCTGGAAATATTCAAATTCACCTTATCCGATAAGCATGCTTATTTGGATTTAGAAAGAAGAATTGATAATCAGTCAACGACATAGATAATATATAATGTACGCTCGTACATTATAATATATGCAATACGCATAGAGGTTATACTACTATATAGGTGATGTATATTTTATGTGCGATGGAATAGAATGTGAGAAACGACTAGTCTAAACGATCGATTTTTCTAGTCATTTGCAAAGGTACGCATTTCTTCGACACTTACAACCCTTCCGCATTATTTTTTATCGCTTATCCTCTTTCTTATCAATAGGATAGGTTATCCTTTACGAAACAACGGATTCTTTCAACAAATCTCCTGTTTTGGCACTAAAAAAACCGCAAGATTTAGACGATCGTTTAGACTAGTCGTTTTATGCCCAATTTTGAAGGGGTCAAAAGTATTGAAGAGTCTTTTAATTAACACTAGTATTAATATTAATTTTAGAATTATGAACAAAAATGTTTTCTACTCTTGTAGCTGGACTTGCAATGATTTCGGCTGTTGCTTCAGCCAAATCACCAAAACAGACGGTTACACCATGTTGAAGTCCAGTTCTTCTGATTATTTAGCTGTTTATGGAGCTAAAATCGGACTCTGTAGTGGTAAAAACATTTAGCAATTTGGCAACTGCTCCTAAAGCTTCTATTGACTCTGCTATGTGGAAGGTTACTGAAGCTGGAGTTGATGCTACAGGAAACAAGCTTTACAGCTTCACTAACAAAAAGACTGGTGCTGTATTGTCTTTCGCTGCAAAAAAATGATGCTAAACCTAATTTAGCGGCAGGTGTTGACAAGTGGTCTGTAACTACTGACGGCAAGATTTCTGCTTATTATTCTGCGAACGGATCTTTAGGATTGGTTGTGTCTGGAGGTAAGTTATCCTTGGGCATTGCTAGTGCCGCTACAGCATTCACTTCGGAAGTAAATTCGGCTTTGAAGGCTCGTACTTTGGCTGCCTCTGACTTAGGCGATGGTTTCACTGTATTCTCTTTGAACTTTGGAGAGGCTTATCAAGAGAACATCTTTGAGGGCAAAGAATTAGTAGCTACTCAGTTGACTGGTGCTGATGCTGATTATGTACAGTTGCAGGAAGTTGGCGCTGATAAGATCGGTGAAAAGGATGCTTACTTCGGTTTGGATACAACTAAGTACACGATCGCTGGGCAAAAGGATGTATTTGGCTATAAATTCGCAAAAGACTCAACTTGGTTGGATAATGGTTATCATACAGTATTGAATGGTGATTTTCAAAAGTTCAAATTTATTCAAGACTTATCAAACGATAAAGTCGCTGTTTATGTAAAGAATGCACCTGTTTATAATACAACTACTAAGAAATTTGAAGCTGCGCTTACAGGTACTGCTGCTGATGTTCAAGTAGTATATGCTCAGGTAACCAATTCAAAGGTATTGACAGTCTCTAAACTTTCTGGTACTCCTTCTACAATCGAGCAAGGTGTCGCTCCTTCCGTAAAATTAGGTAAGGGCACTCCGGCTACATTGCCTACTGGTGATGGTGTTTACTTCATCAAGGTTAAATCTGGTGATGAGTTTAAGTATGTTTATGCTACGGCTAGTGGATTGGAATTGAAGAAGGATGCTCCTAATGCATATAACCCTGCTGGTCAGTTCTATGTAGTTGCTAAGGGTGGTAAATACCAATTCGTTGAACGTAACTTCAACCAAGGTCTTACAACTGCTGCCGCTCAGATCTATAAGGTAACAGGTAAAGACGCTTACAGAGTGGATGCTGTAAATAGCGCTGCTTCTGCAAGTTTAGCGGCTGGTACTGAATTCTATTTCGAATATCAGAAAGATATCAAAGCCGGTGGCAAGGAATACAACTATATGGCTACGAAGTATTTGGACAAGGTAGCTGTTGATAACTTCGCTTATACATTGAACTTGATCTCCGGTACGGAGGGTGTTGATGATTTGTATACAATCGTTGACGGCGTATTGAAGGTTAAGAAAACTACAGCCGAAGACGCTGCTAAATTCAAGGTTGAAGTAATTAAAGATAAAACGGGTAAGGTCTGGACTAGCAATGCTGATGAACACAAAGCTGGTGTAGGTGCTATCGCTTTAGGTGATACTTTAGCTACGGCTACTTATAAACTTTACAAGCAATATACAAAAGAGTATGTTGTAGCTAAGGATAATGAATTTAAGTTGGCAAAAGAAGATAATACAGCTACTCCTGCAGTTGCTGGTTCTGAGTTCACATTCAAAACAGCTAAGGGCAATGGTTATTTATTGTCTACAGGTGATAAGATTGTGGTATTGGATGTTAATACTGGTAAGTTGATCTCTGCTGCAGCTTCAGCTGTAAATAACAACTATTTTGACTTGGTAGTAGAGCCATCTCCGGACTACGCTACATTGAATGCTCCTTCTCACATGTTGGTTAAATCTGCCGAGGCTGATGGTAAAGCTCTTTCCATGAATCCTAAGTCTTTGTTTGCGGAGGTTAAGTTGGCAGGTCAAGAAGAATATATCGACAGCTTGTTTGGTTTGTGGATTGATACTGCTTGTGTAAAAGATGTAACTAGACCTACTTATTACATCACAACAGGTAATGGGTTAGACTCTGCTGCTATCGCTGATGGTTACAGATATTTCTTGGTAAATCCTCAAGATTCTGTTTATTCTGCGGTTAAGGGTGATGATGATAAATATACATCTAAGACAAATGAAGGTAGCGCTTATTGGAATGCTACAGAAGGTTTGGTGAAAGCAGCTTTTGTTAAAGCTATCGTTTATGGTGAGGATTCTTTAGCTATTGTTCGTGAAAAAGCAACTGCTGTTGATACCTTGAAGACTATGTCTGTAAATCCGGCTGCAATGGCATTTGTTACAACTGCAAATAATACATTGAAGATCGAGAATAAGACAACAAAGGAGATTGCAAACGAAGATGATGCAACTAAGACTGATCGTGAAGATGTAACTTCTTATTTGAAAGTTATCAACAACGTATTAGTTTGGACGGATAATCGTGACGAGGCTCATGAGTTCGTTGCTGAGGCTACGACATTACACCCGACATCCAACGATAACGTTGAAGAAGGAGCTTCTGCTATCTCTGTTGTCGCTAACGCTGGAACTGTAACAATCCAAGGTGCCGCTGGCAAGTCTGTTGTTATCTCTAACATCTTAGGTAAGGTGGTTGCTGAGACAGTTCTTTCATCTGATAACGCTACAATCGCTGTACCGGCAGGTATCGTAGCTGTAGCTGTAGAGGGTGAGGCTGCTGTTAAGGTGGTTGTTAAATAATTATTTTATTCGAAATGATACAGTAGAGGCGGGCACGTCCCGTCTCTATCTAAATATATTTAATTAAATAATTTCCACGCAACAAAGTATCCGTGATTGGGGAACGTGTGGTTAATACTAAAGTAAAAAAGTTCTTCCGATAGTATTTCCGTGAGGAAGGAAACCGGATAAAAATTGCTCCCGGCGATATTCGTATCGTCGGGACCTTTTTTATGGTTCGGAAAGCTTTTACATAAATAAATGCGTATATTGCGGCAAGCTTATAATTTTAGAGTTTATGGAATATACCTTACTGATACTTCTATTACTGATCATGATTTGGATAAACTTGCGTAATAAGATATCCAAATCACAAGAGAAAACGGAGGAATTGTTGAAAGAGATCGCTGCCTTGCGTAAACGTTTGGAGAATAGTCCGGAAGTTGTGGACGAGATAAAGGAACCGGAGCCTGAGATCTTGAAAGAGCCGGAAGTTTTCGTACAACCTGAACCGGTAAGGGCGATTGTCGAACCTGCTGAAAAAATCCTCAACCCCAGAAGGTGCGGAAACCTGTCAATTATGAGAAATATATCGGTGAGAACTTATTCGGTAAAATTGGTATCCTGATACTCGTCTTGGGTATGGGGCTTTTCGTGAAGTATGCGATAGATAAGGAATGGATAAACGAGACCTTGCGTACGATCCTTGGCTTTGGGATGGGCGGATTACTTCTATTCGTGGCTTGGCGTTTGAAGGATTCCTATCGTACCTTTAGCTCTTTGCTGGCGGGAGGCGCTTTCGCGATCTTCTATGTAACGGTGGCGATCGCCTATCATTATTACGGGCTGTTTAGCCAAACGGTCGCTTTTATTCTGCTTGTGCTGTTTACCGGATTTATGTCGTCTTTATCTATACTCTATAATCGTAGGGAACTGGCGATTATCGCTTTGGTGGGTGGATTTATCGCTCCATTCTTAGTGGGTAGCGGAGATGGAAGTTATTGGGTGCTGTTTACCTATGTCATGATCTTGGACCTAGGAATGTTCGGGCTATCTATCTATAAGAAGTCGGGGGGAATTGCCTGTAATTTGTTTTGCCTTGACTTGGATCGTCTTTGCGGGTTATACGTATGCTGCGGATCTGGATTTGATGGGAAGTGTCCAATTAACACATTTACTTATTTTCTCTATCGCCTTCTATTTGATCTTCTTATTATCGGTCGCTTCCATCGTACGAATCAATATCCGGGGGATCAATCAATATTTATTAGGAGTGATCGGATTGAACAATTTCGTATTCCTGTTCTTTGCCCTTTGTCTCCTGCAGAATATGGAGCTTGAGCGGAATTGCAAAGGTCTGGTAACCCTTTTTGTTGCGGCTATTAACTTCGCTCTTTTCTTTTGGATCAAACGGAAAGGGGAACCTTTCACTTTCTTGATGCATACGTTATTGGGTATCGCTCTTACGTTCGTATCGGTGACGATCCCGATCCAACTGGAAGGGACCTTTATTACCTTGTTTTGGGCTTCAGAGGTAATGATTATTCTCTGGTTCTATAGTCGTTTCCGTCTGCGGGTTTACGAGATATTCGCTTGGGTACTTCCGGTCTTGACGCTGGGCTCTTACGGAATGGATGTCTTCCACGGATGTATGGAGGCTCGGTACGGAGATTCTTCCCTATTTATAAATGGCTTGTTCGCTACCGGTATTTTTTACGGGGCTATCGTATTGGGTAGACGCTTGGTTGGTACGTCCGACAAGGATATCTACGAAAGGGCCTCTCTTGACGGGATGTGTCGTATTATATATAGCCTTTGTTTTCGATTTCTATTCATATGTAGATCCTTCGATCGTGTCCTTTAGCTATATCGAGACATTTACGGTGGCGGTTTTATTTGCTGCGAATGTTTTATTAGGGAAAAGCTATTTGCCTGTGTCAAGAAATGCGGGGGGATACGGACTACTCTTGGGGCTATCTTTATCCCTGTTCGGAGGAATGTCTTTGTGGGTCGGGTATGATGATCTCTTTATTCCCCGGTTCCTGCTATGGGTTTCCTTGCTTTTAATCGGGGGGCATATTTTGTCTTGGGGCGGTACTATTATAAGTCATTTGACGCAAGAGAAAAGCGTACGCATGGGTATGACCTTATATATTTGTTTGCTGTCTACGATATTACTGGCCGTGGGAACGAATAATTTGTTGAATCAGTTGGGCTTGCCGGATGAATTAAGCGCAGGCTTCTCTATCTCGTTGAGTCTTGCCGGCTTTATGCAAATGGCGGTGGAATGCGATTGCACCTGAGGTTGTCCGGATGATTAGTTTGGCCACTTTCTCGATCGTATTGCTAAAGTTGGTGTTGGTAGATCTGTGGCTCTTGCCTACGATCGGGAAAGTGGTCGTCTTTGATAATCTTGGGAGTTATCTTATTGGTTCTCTCCTTCTTGTATCAGAAGTTGAAAACCGTCTTGTTCGAATGATAGCTTATAGGATATCGCTAGCTTTCTCCAGCCCCATGCTATGAGAGCCTTTGATCAAGATATGATAGCCCTTTAACGGCTGTTTCCGAAGCTCTTCCACCATTGCCTCCGTG
>ENA-OPYU01000870-OPYU01000870.1-human-gut-metagenome-genome-assembly--contig:-NODE-870-length-11204-cov-1.998104_pt1 | contig 11204 bp, 16 predicted proteins | sample MGYA00242637_ERZ504482 | MGnify/ENA primary metagenome ERZ504482 (study PRJEB26092, sample SAMD00036237) | human gut metagenome | host: Homo sapiens | study: EMG produced TPA metagenomics assembly of...
TGATCCATATTTTTTCATTTAATTCCTCGGAATCAATCCATATAAGCTCTGTCTTTGCCCTGCAGGATATCCCGCCGTGCTTCAATGCCTCCACTACACTTAAATATGCGTCGTGGAGCTGCGTATATTTTCCAACGATGGCAATGTCCACCGTTGTTTCCGGAGCCCGGAGATCTGCCACCATCGCTTCCCAGTCACGAAGATCCGGCTTTCTGTTTTCCATACGAAGGCTTTCCAGCACTACATCTGCCAGTTTCTCTCTTTCCATTGCCAGAGGCGCTTCATAAATGATATTCCACATCCAGATTCTGCAGTACATGGCTGACCGGAACATTACAGAACAGGGCAATTTTCTGCCGGATTTCTTCGGTAAGAGGATATTCGCTTCTGCATATGAGAACATCCGGCTGGATCCCCATTCCCTGAAGTTCCTTTACACTTGCCTGGGTAGGTTTTGTTTTCATTTCTCCAGATGCTTTCAGATATGGAATCAGAGTAACATGGAGCAGGACAGCATTTTCGTGTCCTGTCTCCTGCTGAAACTGGCGGATTGCCTCCAGAAAAGGCTGGCTTTCTATATCCCCTACAGTTCCTCCCACCTCAATGATGGCGATTCGGTCCTCATCCTGATTTTTTTGCACGGTAAAAGCGGCTTTTAATCTCATTTGTAATATGAGGTATCACCTGAACGGTTCCTCCTCCAAAATCTCCGTGTCTTTCCTTCTGAAGAACAGACCAGTATATTTTTCCGGTTGTCACATTGGAATTTTTGTCCAGATTTTCATCGATAAAACGTTCGTAGTGACCAAGATCCAGATCTGTTTCTGTTCCGTCTTCTGTAACAAATACTTCTCCATGCTGGATAGGGTTCATAGTTCCCGGATCCATATTAATATAGGGATCAAATTTCTGCATGGTCACCTGATATCCTCTGGCTTTCAGAAGCCTTCCAAGGGACGCTGCTGTGATTCCCTTTCCAAGACCGGATACCACTCCTCCGGTAACAAATACATATTTTACCATCTTCGATTTCCTCCTCCAGATCATAAAAAAAGCGTCGGAAGCCTGAAAGGGGAGGGTAAGCCCCAAAGCTTCTGACGCCTTTGTCAGATATTACTGATCTGTTTAAAATATGTTCCCTACTATAACCTAATTTTTTTTCGTTTGTAAAGATATTTTTAACAAAATTTCAAGTCAGCAAATTTCAAAAGCTCCGATTCGCTCTTATCGGATCTCCATGGGATAATTTCCGTCAAAGCAGGCTCTGCATAAAGGCAGTCCCCTGCCATCCCTTCCAGATATTCCAGCTTCATATAGCCCAGAGAATCGGCGCCGATCATACGGCAGATCTCCTCTGTACTGTGGATGGATGCGATCAGCTGATCGTTGGAAGGAACGTCCGTCCCAAAATAACAGGGATGAAGAAAAGGCGGAGACGAGATCCTTACATGAACTTCTCTGGCTCCTGCCTTCTTCAGCATATGGATCAGATTGGCAATGGTGGTTCCTCTTACTATGGAATCATCTACCAGAACGATCCATTTTTCCCCTTTTACTGCTGATTCCAGTACGCTGAGTTTCATATGTACACTGGATTCTCTTTCCATTTTGCGTAGGTTTAATAAAGGTTCTTCCTATATAGCTGATTTTTATAAAAGGCAAGACCAAAGGGGAATTCCAGATTCCTCTGAGTAGCCTTTTGCCGCCGGAATGCCGGAATCCGGAACGCCGGTAACCAGATCCGCCTCCACCGGATAGGACCTTGCAAGAGATTTTCCACCCCGGATACGGGCATCATAAATTCCAACTCCGTCCAGAACGCTGTCAAGCCGGGCAAAGTAAATATATTCAAATACACAATGTGCAGTTTTTTTCCTCCGGCAAGCTCACGGTTGGATCGTATCCCCTCCCGGGAAATGATCACCATCTCTCCCGGCTCCACATCACGGACAAACTCAGCACCTACAGAATTCAGTGCGCAGCTTTTCGGAAGCAAGCACATACGTGTGATCTCTTTTCCAATACAAAGAGGCTTCAGTCCATAAGGATCGCGGACACCGATAAGCTTTCTTGGACTCATGATCACCAGACCGTAAGCCCCCTTTAATTTTCGCGCTGTTTTTAAAACTGCTTCCTCTACGGAATCGGAATGAACTCTTTCTCTTGCAATATGAAAAGCGATTACCTCAGAATCTGTTGTCGTATGAAAAAACGGCCCCATTCTGGATCAGTTCCCATTTCAGTTCTTTTGTGTTGATCAGATTTCCATTATGGGCAAGGGCAAGTGTTCCCTTAATATAAGACAGTACAAGAGGCTGCGCGTTTTCTGCCACAGAAGCTCCGGTAGTAGAATACCGCACATGTCCGATCCCCAGATCTCCTGACATTTTTTCCAGTGTTTCCCGGCGGAGCACCTCACTTACCAGCCCCAGATCCTTATGAAACTGAATATTTCCAGCTTCTCCCTTTGTATTGGAAACTGCAAGTCCGCAGGACTCCTGTCCTCTGTGCTGCAGTGCCGTAAGACCATAATAAACAGCCGGTACCACATTCCCTCCATCCAGGTCATAAATTCCAAACACACCACAGGCTTCTTTTAATTCTGCCATCTTATGTCCTCCTCTCTATTTCACACTGCCATTATAGTGTGATAAAATTTTTTGTCAAGTTTTTTGTAAAAAGTTATTGACAACCGTAATTTTTTGTGTATACTACTTCACATAAGCAAAGACGCTTTGGATCTTGACCATCAGGATCCGAGGCGTCTTTTTTATTTTCTGAAACCTATACCTGAAAGGAGAAACTCTTTATGGAAAAAAATATTCCCGAACTGTATGGAAGCCTTGTTTTTAACGACAGGATCATGAGGAACAAATTACCTAAGGATATGTACAAGGCTCTGCGCAAAACCATCCAGAACGGCACGCATCTGGAACTGGATGTTGCCAATTCTGTAGCTGTTGCAATGAAAGAATGGGCCATTGAAAACGGTGCAACCCATTATACTCACTGGTTCCAGCCAATGACCAATTTTACAGCCGAAAAACATGACAGTTTTATTTCTCCTGCAGGAGACGGACAGATCATTATGGAATTTTTCTGGAAAGGAACTGGTAAAAGGAGAGCCGGATGCCTCCAGCTTTCCATCCGGAGGACTTCGTGCAACTTTTGAAGCCAGAGGCTACACTGCATGGGATCCGACTTCTCCGGCTTTTATCAAAGATCGTACTCTTTATATTCCGACGGCTTTCTGTTCCTACAGCGGAGAGGCTCTGGACTAAAAAAACTCCTCTTCTCCGTTCCATGGATACGCTGAACAGAGAAGCCGTGAAGATTCTTCATCTTCTTGGAAATAACGAGATAAAGCATATCAATACCACCGTAGGTCCGGAGCAGGAATACTTTCTGGTAGATAAGAATCTTTACAATCAGCGAAAAGACCTGATTTTCTGCGGCCGTACACTGATCGGCGCTCCGGCGCCAAAAGGCCAGGAAATGGAGGATCACTACTTCGGAACTCTGAAACCCCGTGTATCTGCCTATATGCACGATCTGGATGAAGAGCTGTGGAAACTGGGAATACCTGCAAAAACCAAACATAACGAAGTTGCTCCGGCACAGCATGAACTTGCTCCGGTTTTTTCGATACCACCAATGTTGCCGTAGACCACAATCAGCTTACAATGGAAATCATGAAAAAGGTTGCTGACCGCCACGATCTGGTATGTCTCCTTCACGAAAAGCCTTTTGAGGGAATCAACGGAAGCGGTAAGCACAACAACTGGTCCATGATCACCGACACCGGCGTAAATCTTCTGGATCCCGGCAAAACACCTGCCGAAAACACACAGTTTCTGGTATTTCTGGTAGCTGTTATCAAGGCCGTGGACGACTATGCAGATCTCCTCCGTATCTCAGTTGCCAGCGCGGGAAATGACCATCGTCTTGGCGCCAACGAGGCACCGCCTGCTGTAGTTTCCATTTTTCTTGGGGATGAGCTGACCGACGTTCTCAGGGCAATTGAAAATGATGAATATTTCAGCAGTCATGATTCTGTGCAGATGGATATCGGTGCCAAGGTACTTCCGCATTTCATTAAAGATACAACTGACCGAAACCGTACTTCTCCTTTTGCTTTCACAGGAAATAAATTTGAGTTCCGTATGCTGGGTTCCTCATCCTCTGTGGCAAACCCCAACATCATCCTGAATACGGCAGTTGCAGAAGCACTTCATCAGTTTTCAGAACAGCTTAAGGAGGTCCCTGCTGATAGAATGGAAACAGCTGTTCACAATCTTCTGAAAGAAACGGTGACTGAGCACAAAAGAATTATCATTTAACGGAAACGGATATACAGATGAATGGCTTAAGGAAGCCGCAGACCGCGGACTTTATAATCTGGTTTTCCACACCGGATGCTCTGCCTCATTTTACAGATACTAAAAATAAAGAGCTTCTGATCTCACATAAAAAAAATTTTTACAGAACCCGAACTTTATTCCCGCTATGAGATCAAGCTTGAAAACTATGTGAAAACACTTCACATTGAATCCTGCACTATGGCAGAGATCATTCAGAAGGATCTGATCCCGGCTGTCTGCACCTATATGGAACAGATTGCTCACACAGCCAGTCTGAAGAAGGCTGTCGTTCCGGATATCTCTGTCTCCGGCGAAGCTGAACTTCTGAAAAAAACTGACGGCACTTTCTGAAAATATGATGACAGAACTTTCCGCCCTGAAATCAGATACCGCCCGGGCTCAGGAAACAGCGGATCTTCTGGAAAGTGCCAGAATGTATCAGAAAACAGTCCTCGCAGATATGGATAAACTCCGCAGCTTTGCGGATGAAGCGGAAACACTGCTTCCTGAAGCTGTTCTTCCATATCCGACCTATGGAAAACTACTGATTTTCTGTATAAACAGCGATCAACATTATTAATTTTATACTTTGGTAAATACAGAGGATATCCTGCAAGTCAGACTTGCTCAATTTGATTATCGATTTCCTCATCCATTCGTCATACATCATAACGGATATCCTCTGTTTTACATATTATAAAGCTTCGTAAAGGCGCGAGAAAATCTGATTTTCCCGCGCTTTTTTCGATATAAAAAGGAAAAGGGGAGATTTATTATGGAATTTTCAGCAGTAAACACGATCTGGGTGCTGATAGGTGCCGCGCTTGTCTTCTTTATGCAGGCTGGTTTTGCAATGGTAGAAACAGGTTTTACCCGTGCCAAAAATGCAGGAAATATCATTATGAAAAATCTGATGGATTTCTGTATTGGTACACCGACTTTCTGGATTATCGGATTCGGTATCATGTTTGGTACAGGAAACGGATTCTTTGGTTCCATCCACGGAATTGCATCTGAAGCGAACTATGGTAATGCAATGCTTCCGGATGGTGTACCTTTCTGGGCATTTCTTATTTTTCATGACTGTTTTCTGTGCCACTTCCGCCACGATAGTTTCCGGCGCAATGGCAGAACGTACCAAATTTTCCGCATACTGTGTCTACAGTTTCTGATCAGCCTTATTGTATATCCGGTATCAGGACACTGGATCTGGGGCGGCGGATTTATCAGCCAGATGGGCTTCCATGATTTTGCCGGCTCCTGTGCAGTACACATGGTAGGCGGTATCGCAGCACTGATCGGTGCAGCCATTCTCGGACCCCGTATCGGAAAATACTCCAAAAAGCGGAAAATCCAAAGCCATTCCCGGTCACAACCTGACCGTCGGGCGCACTTGGTGTTTTCATCCTCTGGTTCTGCTGGTTTGGTTTAACGGTGCTTCTACTGTCAGTATGGAAGGCGATGCTATTGTAAGTGCCGGCAAAATCTTTGTAAATACCAACCTTTCTGCGGCAGTTGCCACAGTAGCTGTTATGTTTATCACCTGGTTTCGTTACAAAAAGCCTGATGTTTCCATGTCTCTGAACGGCTCTCTTGCAGGTCTTGTGGCAATTACAGCAGCCTGTGATACCGTTTCTCCGGCTTCTGCAGCGATCATCGGCATCATTTCCGGTTTTGTAGTTGTATTTGGTATTGAATTTATTGATAAGGTTCTGAAAATTGACGATCCGGTAGGCGCAGTTGGTGTCCATGCCTTAAACGGAGCCTTTGGTACACTTGCCGTTGGTCTGTTTTCTGACGGAACAGGAACAGGCTGGAAAGGACTTCTTACCGGAGGCGGCTTCCATGGTTTCGGCATACAGCTTCTTGGTATGTGCATCACCATTGGCTGGGTAGCAGTTACTATGACTATCATCTTCCAGGCACTGAAGCATACTATGGGACTTCGTGTTTCTCCGGAAGAGGAAATTGCAGGTCTTGACGGAAAAGAGCATGGTCTTGCCAGTGCTTATGATGGATTTGTTGTTCATGATACCATGTCACCGGTTCCTACACCTATGGGCGTAACAAAAGAAGCTTCTGTCCCGAATTATTCTGCCGCCTCTGCTCCTGCAGAAGCCATTCCGGAAATTCCCGCAGAGGGAGTTCACAAACTGACTAAAATTGTTATTATCACCCGTCAGAATAAGCTGGAAGATTTCATGCATGCCATGAATGAAATCGGGGTCACCGGAATCACTATCACTAATGTGATGGGATGTGGGGTACAAAAAGGAGCTCGAACCTATTACCGTGGTATTGAAATGGATATGAATCTTCTTCCAAAAATTAAATTGAAATTGTTGTCAGTCTGGTTCCGGTTCAGACAGTTCTGAAAGCAGCCAAAGAAGTGCTTCATACCGGACAGTACGGAGACGGCAAGGTATTTATCTATGACATCGAAAATGTTGTCAAGATCCGTACCGGAGAAGAAGGATATCTGGCACTTCAGGATACACAGCCAATCGAATAATTATCCGTTTCTTTCTCATGATAAGACAAAGAGACTGTGGTTTTCAAACAACCACAGTCTCCTTCAATTTGGGAAATCTATTGTTTTTGCAGCTCCGGGACTGATCAGATTCCGGCCAGTTTCAGAACTTCCGGAACTTTGGATTCCCAGCCTAATGCCATGATATGTACACCCTGGCAGTATGGCTTACATTCTCTGATAATACGGGCAGCGATCTCAACTCCGGTAATACCGGCTTTTGTTTTTTCTTTATCTGCTTTCAGTTCATTGATCATATCTTCCGGAACATGAACGCCTGCAACATTGGCATTCATGAATCTTGCCATTCCCACTGATTTCGGAATGATGATACCGATCTGAACAGGTTTTCCGAACTGTTTTGCTTTTTTCCATAAATTTAATAAATTTTTCCGGCTCAAAAACAGCCTGAGTCTGGAAATAGTCTGCTCCGGCAGCTACTTTACGTTCCATTTTTGCAAGCTGCGCATCAACAGAGTCGCTGCACGGAGATACAACAGCGCCTTTTTGCAAATTTGGGCGGCTCGCCTACCAGCTGGTTTCCACCCAGATCAACACCTGATTCCAGCTGTTTTACCGCATGGATCAGAGATACGGAATCCAAGTCAAATACCGGTTTGCCTGCGGGTGATCACCCATTTTTGTATGATCGCCTGTGAGAAGCAGAAGGTTTTCGATTCCCAGCATTGCTGCGCTTAAAAGATCAGACTGCAGCGCAATACGGTTTCTGTCACGGCAGGTAAGCTGGAAAATAGGGGTAAGGCCTTCATCCTTCAGAGCCTTACATACGCCCAGAGAACCAAGACGCATAACAGAAGACTGATTATCTGTTACGTTTACCGCTGTAATATCGCTTAAATATGTTTTTGCTTCCTCCAGCAATCCCTCAATATGAATCCCTTTCGGCGGTCCTACTTCTGCTGTTACTGCAAATTCACCACGTTCAAATGCTTCAGTAATTTTCATCGTACATTGCTCCTACTCTATAAATTTTAACCGTTGTCTTATTTGGACACTTCATCATCCGTTGCGAAATTACGGATCTGTGTGGGGCATTTCAGCACATCCAGGCGTCCGATCTGTGCCAGACGTCTGTAAATGCGCTCCCAGCCGCATTCCATTTCGCTGTCCACTTCACATTTTCCATCCTTGCAGCCACCGCACTGTCCATTGACAAGGCTCTTGGAGCAGGCAGTGATAGGACAGATTCCTCCGGTTAAGTTCAAATAACATTCTCCGCACTGGTCGCATTTATATTCCAGAGGAGTCACACCCTGAAAACCCGGCAGCGGATATGTATCACAGGCTGCATATACCGGCTTGTCTTCAAGATATTCTGCAACTGTCTGTACTCCTACTCCGCAGGAAAGTACCAGAACAGCATCAGCCTCCTGAATTTCGCTCATATGTTTTTCAAGACGCAGCTTCATGTTTTCCGGATTACAGATATAGTCGGTTGTAATAAAACCTGTCAACTTCCCGTCAGCAGCCAGCTCCTTGCGGAGTTCCATGGATTCTTTTTCCGGGAAATGTACTTCCTTACATCCCTGGCAGTTGATCATAAAAACTTTTTTTCCCGTCCACCAGTGATGCGATAGTCTCTTTTGATTTCAGTTCAGTAATCAGCATATCACTTCATCTCCCTTATCGCATTTTTTCCGGCTTTGATCTTGCTTACCAACGGAATCTTGGAGGAACAGATAAATTCACAGGAACGGCACTCCACGCAATCCATTACGTTCATGTCTTTCATACCCTGCCAGTTCTGCTCATCCGCAAATTTTGCAAAATACAGCGGTGAAAGTTCCATTGGACAGACGTCTACGCAGCGTCCGCATTTAATACACTCCATTGGCTGAGTCTGGTCAGTATCAATGGCAATGATTCCATTGGAGCCCTTCATCATAGGAACATTGAGATCGGTAAGCTCAAATCCCATCATTGGTCCGCCCATTTTGATCATAACATCGTCATCTGTCGTTCCGCCGCAGTAGTCGATCATTTCCTTCACACTGGTACCGATCTTGACAATATAGTTTCCAGGATTTTTGATCTTCTCTCCGGTTACGGTAGCCACACGCTCGATCAGCGGCATTCCTGTACGGATCGCGTCAGAAATCGCTTTAACGGTACTGATATTGCTGACAACCACTCCTACATCTGCCGGCAGCCCGCCTCTTGGCACGGTTCTTCCCATTACACGCTTGATCAAAGTTTTTCTGCTCCCTGCGGATATTTGGTCTTAGCAGTCACCACTTCAATATTGTCGCAGTCAGCAAGCTTCTCTTCCATCAGCGCAATGGCATCCGGCTTGTTGTCCTCGATCACAATGATACCCTTCTGAGCGTCAACAGTCTTAAGCACTGCCTTCAGACCATAGATAATGTCATCTGCAAATTCCAGAAGCACTCTGTGGTCTGCAGTCAGAAGAGGCTCACATTCGCATCCGTTCAGAAGAACTGCTTCAATCGGTTTGTTTGGTTTTAATTTAACAGCAGTCGGGAAACCGGCGCCTCCCATACCTACGATTCCTGCTTCACGGACAATTTCAATGATCTCATCCGGTGTCAGATCCTCGTATCCTTTATGTGGTTTTACAGATTCATGCAGAGTATTTTTTCCATCAGATTCAATGACAACAGCCATAACCTCACCGCCTCTGGTGGCATGGAGGCGCGGTTCTACTGCAACTACAGTTCCGCTGACACTGGAATGTACAGGCGCACTGATAAAGGCTGATGCTTCACCGATCTTCTGACCTACCTTAACGGTATCGCCCACCTGCACAATCGGATTTGCAGGAGCGCCAAGATGCTGTGACATGGAAATAACAACTGTCTTCGGCTCCGGAAATCTCTTAAGAGAAAGATGCTCACTGAATTCTTTACGCTCTGATGGATGAACACCGCCATAGTAGCCTGCGAATCGTTCTTCGCGGACAGCTTTTACATAATCATTGATCACCTTGAAATTGGTTTTGGAATAATCACGAAGCTGCACCGGCTGGTTTAAAAATTCCTCAAGACGACCCTGTTTTTTCAAGTCTTCTGTAAATTTTTTCCCCATGCGCAGTCTTTGTTTCCGTCTACCTCACATTTACCGTCCTTTGCACCGCCGCACTGTCCGTTGACAAGACTCTTGGAACAGTCAACGATAGGACAGATTCCTCCTGTAAGATTCAGATAGCACTGTGCACAGGCATCACAGCTCTTTTTGGTCAGAGCCATTCCGTGATGTCCGGTATAGTTCAGAGAGTTGCTGGCAGCATATACAGGCTTGCCTGCAAGGTCTGCAACTGTCTGAATACCCAGTCCGCAGGAGATCACAATAACATTTTCTGTTCCCTCCGGAATGATATCCTGTAATTTTTTTCTCAGTCTGAGTTTTGTTGCACAGGAAATCAACCTTTACACTGCCCGTAACTGTTTTTCCCTGTTCAGCAGCAAATTTCTCAAACTCACCACATTCCGGTTCTTCAATGGTTTCAAATTCCTTGAACACTTGTTACAGGCAACAACGAACAATGATCCTTATCGGCCAATAATTCTGCCAGTTCATCGTTACTTTTTAACTTATACTTGGTGTAGTTTTCCAATTGCTCACCTTCCTTGTCAAATTGATATACAAGCTTTCTGCTTCTCTGTTTCGCTATTTTTTGCCCTCTGCATTTAGAAAAATAACAGGCAGATCACTCAGCTTTGCAGTTAGTACACTTTAGTATAACTACACATTCATGCCATATTTTCCATTTTAATTATATATTTTTCATCACAAATATGCATTGTATACAAAAAATCTCCGGTCTTTTCGCCTGATTCTGCTTATGCTCCCGTTTTCCGACAGGCCTAGTCCTCTCTTTTCAGCCTTGGAAGATTCCATCTGTAATGAGCCGCCAGATAACGGATCAGCAAATACCACCGCAGAAGCCCCCTACCATGGCTGCCACCGTCCCGAAGCTTCTGTACATATACACACATACTACTGCTCCCACAATCGAAGCGCAGGCATAAATATGCTTGACAAAGATATAAGGTGGAACTCCTGCCATCATATCTCTCAGAAGTCCTCCTCCTACACCCGTAATAGTTCCCACAAATACTAGGAGAAACGTATTGTCCATATACCCATGACGGATTCCTGTATTTACACCTACCACAGTAAAGATCCCAAGTCCTATGGTGTCCATGATCAGCATAAAACGGTCATAGATTTCCCTGAAATGGCCTTCCAGAAGCTCATTTTTTCAGATAAAGCACCCAGAACACCACACAGGAGGTTGCAGTTGCCACAATCGTATAAACCGGCTTCTGAAA
>ENA-OPYU01000871-OPYU01000871.1-human-gut-metagenome-genome-assembly--contig:-NODE-871-length-11201-cov-2.790500_pt1 | contig 11201 bp, 23 predicted proteins | sample MGYA00242637_ERZ504482 | MGnify/ENA primary metagenome ERZ504482 (study PRJEB26092, sample SAMD00036237) | human gut metagenome | host: Homo sapiens | study: EMG produced TPA metagenomics assembly of...
AACCCACCAGGGGAGAATTCTCATTGATGGAAAGGATTACCGCCTGCGCTCCCAGCTCTGGCTTCACAGTCAGATTGGCTATGTCCTTCAAAATCCTCATTTGTTTTCCGGAACCTTGTATGATAACATTCGTTATGGCAGACTGGATGCTACGGATGAGGAAGTAAGGGAAGCTGCAAAACAGGTTTCTGCAGATGTGGTGGCAGAGAAACTGGAGCAGGGATATGAAAGTGATGTGGGAGAGAGCGGAGGAAGACTTTCTACAGGAGAAAAACAGTTGATTTCTTTTGCAAGGGCGATTCTGGCAAACCCAAGGATTTTGTGCTGGATGAGGCAACCTCTTCCATTGATACCCAGACAGAGCAGCTAATCCAGCAGGCTACAGACCATTTGCTGAAAGGGCATACTTCTTTTGTAATTGCTCACAGATTGTCTACCATACGAAGAGCAGATGTGATTCTGGTGGTAAAGGACGGGAAAATCATTGAGCAGGGAACCCATAAGGAATTGCTTCAGGCAAAGGGCTATTATTATGAGCTGTATTCCAGACAGTTTGAAGAAGAGGCTGCCATGGGAATTTTATCAGGGCAGGAGCAGTGACAATGACAGACAAAAGAGAAAGAAGGGAATAACATGAACAAAAGTAAAAAAACGAGGAGCTGTTTTCCATTCCTAATTGCATGGGAATATTTCAGGATTTTACTGATACCGGTTTTCTGTGTGGTGTATCTTCAGGCAGATACCATGAAGGATTATTATGTTGCAGCAGCCATTGTGGCAGTATCTACCATTACGGATTTACTGGATGGAAAAGTAGCAAGAAAATTTAATATGATTACAGAGTTTGGCAAATTTTTAGACCCTTTTGCAGATAAGCTCACCCATGCAGCCATTGCTCTTTGTCTGGCTGTGCGCTATACCTCCATGCGGTATCTGGTTTTGCTGATGCTGGTAAAAGAAGGATTTATGGCAGTGATGGGCCTGATTAATCTGAGAAGAGGAAAGAAACTGGATGGAGCTAAGTGGTTTGGCAAAGTCTGTACAGCAACGTTGTTTCTGGTGCTGTGTATGCTGGTGCTGCTGCCTGGAATTTCCATAAAGACAGTGAATTTCCTTGTTTATTCAGAAATGGTGATTATGGCAGTTACGTTGCTTTTATATATTCCTGAATTCTGGAGGATGAGAAAATGCTGATGCAGGCAATGTTTTATATTGTATTGGGGTATGTTTCGGGCAGCGTGATGTTTGGTTACGTGGTTCCCAAGGTGCTGCGTGGCATTGATGTGCGAAGCCTCAGCAGTGATGGAAATCCGGGTACAGCCAATGCCTTCTTTTATGGAGGTGCCTCCTGTGGGCTTGTGGTGCTTTTTATGTGATCTTTTAAAGGGTATGGTACCGGTTTATCTGGCTGCCAGGGAAATCGGAACAGAGCATATGGCTTTTTCCCTGGTGATGGCAGCTCCGGTGCTGGGACATGCGTTTCCATTTCTGGGTGGACGGAGAAAAGGGGGCAAGGGGATTGCGGTTTCTTTTGGCGTTTTGTTAGGCTTGTACCCTATGTTTACAGATCTGTGGCTTTTGATTTTCTGGTATCTGCTGTTTACGCTGGTTATTATTATTGATCCCCATAGTTTCCGCACTGCAGTTACTTATCTGTGCTGGTTACTAAGCGGCATTTGCTTTAAGCTGAATCTGGCTGTGACAGTGGGAAATTGTCTGATTTCCTTTGTTGTACTGGATAAGCACAGAGAAGATTTGAAAAAGAACAAAGAGAAAAAGATACGTTTCGGTTTTAGGAGAAATTAATATATGAAGGTTTTAATATTATCCTGTAAAACAGGAGGAGGGCATGATGCTGCCGGCTTTGCCATGAAGGAAGCCCTGGAAGCTCATGGACATGAAGCTGTGATGTTTGATTATTTAACGCTGGCAGGACAAAAGGTTTCGGATACGGTAGGCGGTGTTTATGTGAATACTGTGAAAAAAATTGCCTCATGTGTTCGGGGCTGTGTATCAGATTGGTATGGCTGCCAGCAGAATTATGAGGAAATCTCCTGTATATTATATAAATGCGAAGATGAGTAAATATCTGGGACCTTATTTGGAAGAGGAAAAAGTTTGATGGGATTCTGATGCCACATCTCTATCCATCTGAAACCCTGACTTATATGAAACGGCAGGGAACAGAACTGCCTCCTATGATAGCAGTGATGACAGACTATACCTGTATTCCCTTTTGGGAGGAGACCAGGTGTGACGCTTACATTGTAGCACATGAGGAAATGGTAAAGGCCTGTGTAAAAAGAGGGATTCCAGAGGAAAAACTGATACCTGCAGGCATACCGGTAAGCAGCCGCTTTTCCAGAAAGGCAGATAAGCAAAAAGGCCAGGGAATATTTGCATCTTCCCGTGGACGCGACGGTGTATCTGGTCATTGGAGGCAGCATGGGAGCAGGAGATTTGGAAAAACTCACCGGCCAGTTTCTGAAAACCAGACAGGAAGGAGAGGTATTTATAGTAGTTTGTGGAAATAATAAGAAAATGTTCCAGAAAATGAAGAAGAAATACAAAGAGCAGGAATGTATCGTTCTGGTGGGGCAGACCAGGCAAATGGAGGTGTATATGAAGGCGTGTGATATGGTGTATACAAAGCCAGGGGGGTCTGACCTCTACAGAAGCTGCTGTGTCCCAGATTCCTATGGTACACACAGCGCCCATACCTGGATGTGAATCTGCAAACAGGAGATTTTTTGTCCGCCATGGCATGTCCATTGCGCCACGAACTGTAGAAGCACAGGTAGAACAAGGAAGAGCGCTGCTTCAAAATCCGGAAAAAGTGGAGGCTATGAAAAAGGCGCAGAAGGAGACGGTTTCGGGGAACAGTGGGGAGGAGATTGTGAGGATTTTGGAAAAGCTGACTTTCTAGGAAAGTCAGAAAAGCGTAGTTTTTCAGCCTCAAAAGCGTAAGACATTTCTCCGGGGATAAGCTATGATAAAACAGCAAAATATGTGAGAAAATTGTTCCAAAGGAGAATGTAGCAATGGAAAAATGATGGTGGAAAGAAAGTATTGTTTATCAGATTTATCCCAGAAGCTTCAAGGACAGCAATGGAGATGGAATCGGGGATTTCAAACGGAATTACAGAAAAGATGGGATTATCTTCAAAAGCTTGGCATTAATGTGCTGTGGCTGTCCCCGGTTTATAAATCCCCCTAATGATGACAATGGTTATGACATCAGCAATTACCAGGCAATTATGGATGAGTTTGGCACCATGGAGGATTTTGACCGGATGCTTACAGCAGCTCATGAGCATGGTATCAAACTGGTGATGGATTTAGTAGTAAATCATACCTCAGATGAACATCCGTGGTTTATAGAAAGTCAGAAATCCGTAGATAATCCATACCGGGATTATTATATCTGGAGACCCGGAAAAGATGGAAAGAACCAAATAACTGGGATCCTGTTTCTCAGGCCCGGCATGGAAATACGACGAAAAGACAGATATGTATTATCTCCATCTGTTTTCTAAGAAACAGCCGGATTTGAACTGGGACAATCCTAAGGTGCGCCAGGAAGTTTTTGACATGATGAACTGGTGGCTGGACAAAGGTGTGGATGGCTTCCGTATGGACGTTATCAGCCTGATTTCCAAGAAACCGGATTTACCGGACGGTCCGGTTGGTATTAATGGTTATGCCAGCTTTAATGAACCTGCCAATGGTCCTCATGTCCATGAGTATCTTCAGGAAATGAGAGAGAAAGTGCTGAACAATGCAGATACCATTACCGTAGGAGAATGCTCTGGCGTTACTTTGGAAGAAGCGAAAAAATTACGCCAGAAGTGATGAAAAAGAATTGAACATGGTGTTCCAGTTTGAACACATGGATGTGGATGCAGATGGCACAAATAAGTGGACAGATAAAAAAATGGATTTAAGAGATTTAAAAGAAATCCTTACAAAATGGCAGAAAGGTCTGGAAGATATTGCCTGGAACAGTCTGTTTTGGGAAAATCATGATCAGCCGCGCTCAGTTTCCAGATTTGGAAATGACAGCAGGGAATATCACGATGTATCTGCTAAAATGCTGGCAACCTGTCTGCATATGATGCAGGGAACACCTTATGTATATCAGGGGCAGGAGTTGGGCATGACCAACGTACCCTTTACTTCGGTGGAAGATTTCCGGGATTTGGACAGCATCAATGCTTATCATGAACTGGTGGAGGAACAGGAGGTATTTACTTCAGAAGAAATGATGGGCTATTTAAGATATAAGAGCCGGGATAATGCCAGAACACCATTCCAGTGGGATGACAGTGAAAACGCAGGTTTTACAACAGGAACACCATGGATTATGGTAAATCCAAATTATAAAGAAATTAATGTAAAAGCAGAGCTGGAGAATCCAGATTCTATTTTCTATTATTATCAGAAATTGATTCAGCTTCGGAAAGAAAAAGAAATTATTGTATATGGTTCCTATGATTTGCTTTTACCGGATTCAAAAGAAATCTATGCATATACCAGGACATTAGGTGAAGAAAAACTTCTGGTGGTATGTAATTTCTCTGAAACAGAAGTAGAAATGGAAATCCCGAAGGAATTTAGAAATGCAGACTATTTAATCAGTAATTATGAGACAAGGCCATTGGAAAAAATCATGGCGCTTCGTCCTTATGAGAGTTTTGTAGTGGAAAAATAAGAAGATAGTAAAAAAGGAAATCCGAAAGTCGCTGGATTCAGGAAAGAATCTGACTTTCGGATTTTGATTTCTGCAGATGTTATCGCATAATCAGATAAATGGTATACAGAATATAAGCCCCCGTCATGGCAGCTCCTGTACCGCGGCCTGATTTTTTGTTTGGCAGCAACGGGAATAAATACCAGGAGTGACACAACCAGTAAGAATCCAATATCATATAAGTAAGTAGGACTTACGCTCATAGGAAGAATAGTACTGGATACACCAAGAATGAAAAGAATGTTAAACAGGTTGGATCCCACAGCATTTCCAAGAGCAATGTCGCTCTCACCTTTTTTGGAAGCCACCACAGAGGTTACCAGTTCAGGAAGGGAAGTACCAATGGCCACAATGGTAAGACCAATAAGCGCTTCACTAAGTCCAAAGGCTCTTGCAATTTCTTTTGCACTGTTTACAGTCATATCACCGCCGAAAATAATGCCTAAAAGTCCTGCCACAGACAACAGTATACTCACTGGGAGACTGTATTTTACAGGAATTTCCTCTTCCTGGGATTGCAGCTGCTCTTTTCGTTTGGCAAGCCCTTCCCGGATGGTCAAGTACATGAACAAAGCAAAACCAGCCAGAAGGATAATTCCATCTAATCTGCTAAGTGACATAGCGTCATTTTTTTCCAAGGAACTGGTCCATAACAAGAAGCCCCAGAAGAAGCGTAGCTCCAATAGACAGGGGATAATCTTTTTTAATCATGCTTTTTTCCACTGCCAGAGGGCAAATCATGGCACTGACACCAATTACCACCAGAAGATTAAAGATATTAGAACCAACTACATTTCCAAGAGCAATATCATTGCTGCCCTTTAAAGCTGCGGTTACACTTACTGCCAGCTCCGGTGCGCTGGTTCCAAAAGCCACAATGGTAAGTCCAATAATAAGGGAAGGAATCCTGAGACGTTTGGCAATGGAAGAAGCACCATCTACAAACAAATCTGCGCCCTTGACCAGCAATAAAAATCCAAGGATTAGAAAAAATACAGATGCTATCATAAGTAAAAATCCTCCAATAAAAATTTTTTGCATATGTTAATAAAATAGCATGTTTGTGTGATGTTGGCAATTCTTAATTTATAGAAAATGGGTTGTAAATACATCAAATAAGTTGTACAATAAAAAATGCAAAAAAAGTCAGACAGAGAAAAAGGATAAAAAGATAGTGATAAAGCGTGCAAAAGAGCTGGGAAGTCTGCTGGGAAGAACTTTTATTTAACCGGAGGAAAGGGTATGCCATTTGCTGAAGTAAACATACAAAATGAGATTGAAAATAGAAAAAAGGAATCGAAACAATTTGAAAAAAGCCTGGGAAGAAAATAGAGAAGAATATAGATTGATAGGTGAGATGATTGCTTTGAGAAAAGAAGGAAAATTGACACAAAGTCAGTTGGCATTACTTACAGGTAATAAGCAGCAGGTTATTTCGCGAATTGAAAGAAAAGAAAATAGTCCTTCTTTAAAAACCTTTTGCAATATTCTTCGGGCACTGGGATATGAATTGAAGATTGTAAAGAGCAGAAACCAGTAGAAATATTGACGTGCCATGAAAAATCTTATAAGATGTGATTGGAGTGTTTTTGCAGTCCATAAATGGTAAAAGGGAAAGGATTGTTTTCTTATGAATATCATTAATATAGAACACATCAGCAAGATTTACGGAGATAAAACGATTTTTCAGGATGCGTCTTTTGGAGTGCATCAGGGAGATAAAATCGGTATTCTTGGTATCAATGGAACTGGAAAAAGTACCTTGTTAAAAATGATTGCCAGGGTGGAAGAGCCGGATGAAGGTCAGATTATCCGGCAGAATAGTTTGAAAATCGCATATCTTCCACAAAATCCGGAGTTTCCGGAACATGCTACCGTACATTCCTATGCTATGGATGGAAATCCGGATACAGACTGGCTGGTTCAGAGCAATTTGAATCAGCTTGGAATCGTGGAAGATGACACCTTGCTGGAGCACTTATCTGGCGGACAGAGACGAAAGGTTGCTATGGCAAAGATTCTGGCATCTGATTTTGACGTCTTGTTACTGGATGAGCCCACCAACCATCTGGATGAACAGATGATTGCATGGCTGGAAGAATATCTGCGAAATTTCAGGGGAACTGTGCTGATGGTTACCCATGACCGTTATTTTATGGATAAGGTGACCAACAAGATTCTGGAAATCAGCCATGGAGCTATTTACAGCTATGAGGCAAATTATTCCAGATTCCTGGAGTTAAAGGCAGAGAGAGAAGAAATGGAACTGGCTTCTGAGCGAAAACGCCAGAGTGTTCTTCGCATGGAGCTGGAATGGGCAAAGCGGGGATGCAGGGCCAGAAGTACCAAACAAAGAGCCCGATTAGAGCGCCTGGAAGCTCTGAAAAATGGAAAATGCGCCGGTACAGGATCAGACTGTAGAGCTGGATTCTGTGGAAACCAGAATGGGGAAAAAGACCATTGAACTGCATCATGTGAGCAAGAGCTATGGGGATAAGAACTGGTAGAAGATTTCAGCTATATTTTGCTGAAAAATTCAGAGACTTGGCATTATTGGTCCTAATGGATGTGGGAAATCTACGCTTATGAAGCTTATGGCAGGTCTGGTAGAACCGGATGCGGGAACCATAGAAACAGGAGAGACCATTAAAATTGGTTATTTTGCCCAGGAAGAGCAGGAGATGGATGACAATCAGAGAGTCATTGATTATGTGAAGGATATTGCAGAATATATCACTACCAAAGATGGAAAAATCAGCGCTTCTCAGATGCTGGAACGGTTTCTGTTTACCCCGGACATGCAGTATGCGCCTATTGGAAAGCTGTCTGGTGGGGAAAAATCGCAGACTCTATCTTTTAGGAGTCTTGTCCAGTGAGATTAATCTTTTGCTTTTGGATGAGCCTGGAAACAATCTGGACATTCCTACCTTAACCATCCTGGAAGATTATCTGAATTCTTTTTCCGGAATTGTAGTGACTGTATCTCATGACCGCTATTTCCTGGATAATGTGGTGGACCGGATTTTTGAGTTTGACGGAAACGGACATTTGCAGCAGTATGAGGGCGGTTATACGGATTACCTGGAAGCAAAAGTAAGAAGAGGGATTACGGAAACGTCTATGAATGCCAAAACTACCGCTTCCGTGGAAAAAACATTGGAAAGTAAAAAAGAAAGCGCAGAAACCTGGAAGCAGAACCGCCCTGTGAAATTGAAATTCACTTTTAAGGAACAAAGGGAATACGAGACCATTGATGATGATATTGCTGCCCTGGAAGAAAAAATTTGAGAAACTGGATCAGGAGATTATGGCAAATGCCACCAATTCAGGAAAGCTCAACGAACTTACCAAAGAGAAAGAACAGGCAGAGGCAGATTTGGAAGAAAAAATGGACCGCTGGGTTTATCTTAATGATCTGGCAGAGAAAATCGAGGCGCAGAAGAAAGCATGAGAGAGAAAGTGTTGAAGCTTGTGGTAGCTTTTGAGGAGACAACCAATGCTATAGAAGCAGAACAATATTTTCAGGAACATGAAATAGAAGGACGTATGATTCCCCTGCCAGGAGCTATATCTGCAGGATGCGGACTGGCATGGGCAGCTCCCTTAAAAGAGAGAGAACTCATAGAAAAACAGATGCAAGAAGGAATTATCAGAGCAGAAGGAATATATGAAATATTCCTGTTTGAGCAGAAGAAAAGAGAGGAGTAGGGGATAAAATGGAAAAGATGCTTGATGCCAAAGGACTTACCTGTCCCAAGCCCGTGATTCTCACAAAAAAAATGAAATGGATCAAAGCAAACCAGGAGATGTGATTCTGGTAGAAGTGGATAATGAAATGGCAGTGGCAAATCTTCGGAAGCTGGCAAATTCCCAAGAGGCAGAGTATGCTTCTAAAAAGCTGGGAGACAAGCAGTATCAGGTGCGGATTACCGTTACCAAAAAAGGCAGCAGGGAAAGTGAAATGCTACAGGAAATGGAGAATTGCACTATTGGTGGAGTGAAAAAAAACAGTTGTAGTAATTTCTTCCGACAAAATGGGGGAGGGAGAAGCAGAATTAGGAAATATCTTGATGAAAGGGTTTGTATATGCGTTAACCCAGCTAGAAACACTTCCTACTACGATTCTTTTGTATAACAAAGGCGCGTATCTGTCTTGTGAGGGTTCTCCTGTTCTGGCGGATTTGCAGACACTTTGTGAGGCAGGAGTGGAAATCTTTACCTGTGGGACCTGCCTGAATTACTATGGCCTGGAAGAAAAGTTAAAGGTGGGTTCTGTGGCAAATATGTATATGATTGTGGAAACTCAGGCAAAAGCAGATTTGATTATCAAACCTTAAGTCAGAAGAGATTAGGAGAAAAAATGATGAAACCCATTATTGTAAGAGGCGGAGGAGATCTGGCCACAGGAACCATTTATCGGTTAAGCAAAAGCGGTTATCTGGTGATTGTTTTGGAAAGTCAGAAGCCATCTGCAATACGCCGTCAGGTATCCTTTTGCCAGGCAGTGTATGAAGGTATCATGGAAGTAGAAGGCATGGCTTGTACAAAAGTGGAATCCATAGAAAAAGCACTGGAAACAGTAGAGCCTGGGAAACCGGTGCTTTTGGTAGATGAAGAGGCTCATTGCCTTAAAAAGTACCATCCGCAGATTTTAATTGATGGAATTCTGGCAAAGAAAAATCTTGGGACAAGGAGGGAAATGGCAGACCTGACCATTGCTCTTGGTCCTGGTTTTGAGGCTGGCAAAGAGGTAGACTATGTGATTGAAACCAAGAGAGGACATTACCTGGGGAGAATCATAGAGAAAGGCTTTGCAATTCCCAATACAGGAGTTCCGGGAATCATAGGAGGATATGGAAAAGAACGGGTTATTCATGCACCATGCAGAGGAATTTTTTCACCAGCATCATGAAATCGGAGACTGGGTGGAAGCAGGAGAAAGTATTGGCTGGATTGAGAGTGAAATCGGAATAGTAGAAGTGCGTACAGAGATTTCCGGCGTGGTGCGTGGAATTATCCAGGATGGATATGAAGTGACAGAACATTTAAGACAGCAGACGTAGATCCGAGAAAGAATCCAGAGAGTATTGTCCTTTGATTTCTGATAAGGCGAAATGTATTGCAGGAAGTGTGTTGGAATTAGTATGTGCCTATGAAAAAGGAATGTTAAAGTAAAACCATGAAACTGGAAGAAATCGTAAAAGAAATGGGAGAATTAACAGGGGAATCTACAACCCAGGTAATTTCTTTTGTAGGAGCGGGCGGCAAAACCTCCTGTATGCTGGAACTGGCGCGCAGTCTGGCTAAACAGGGAAAAAATGTTCTGGTAACCACCACTACCCATATGGAGCATCCAGTAAGAATTGGCGAAATTGGATGTGTGGATGCATCCGGGGCAGAAATCCTGGAAGAATTAGAAAAAAGAGGCTGGGTAATCGCAGGAAGCAAGGCAAAGCATCCAGAAAAAATCACTGGTTTGCCTGTTTCTGTGTGGGAGCAGGTGAGAACCCACACAGACTGTATTCTGGTGGAGGCAGATGGGGCAAAACGCTTTCCGGTAAAAGTACCGGGAGCAAAAGAACCGGTGATTCCAAAAGAATGTACCCATATTTTCCTTGTGGCGGGGGCAAGCGCTTTTGGGGAGGCCATTAGAAGAGATTTGTTTTTCGTCTGAAAGAGGCAGAAACTATTTTGATGTGCCAGGAAAATAGAAAGTGTGAAGAATCGCTGCGAAAGCAGATACTGACAGAAGAATTACTGGGAGCCTTATTGGAAAAAGGGTATGTAGAACCTTTACGCACAGAATTTCCAAAAGCAAAGCTGGCGGTGATTTTCAATCAGGCAGATATACTTCCCTGTGCGGAAAAAAGCAAAAACAATCTGCAGAAGATGCTGATGGTTCCAGTATTTCTTCATGGCTGGAAAAAAGAGGTACATGCTATTTATTTGGCGGCAGGCTTTTCCAGAAGATTTGGTGGGAATAAATTGCTGGCTTTCTTAGAAGATAAGCCTATGTACCTGCATCTTCTGGAACGCCTGAAAAAACTACAGCAGGAAAAAAAAGCTGCAGTCACTTACCGTTGTAACTCAGTATGAAGAAATTTTTGGATACTATGCAAAAAGAGGAAATCCAGGCTGTAAAGAATGAACAAAGTATTCTGGGAATTTCCTCATCTCTGAAACTTGGTCTGAAAACTGCATTCTATACGTGGCAACAGAACTGTAAGAGACGGGAAACAGAACATTATTATATGCTTTTTGTGGCAGATCAGCCATTTTTTAAAAAAACAGACCATAGAAGAATTTTAACTGCATTTTTAAGAACCCAAAAAGGAATTGGCTGTGTTGCCCATGAAGGAAAATATGGAAATCCGGTAATTTTTCACGAAAAATATGTGCCGGAGCTTTTAAAGTTAGAGGGAGATCAGGGAGGAAAACGTGTTTTAAACAG
>ENA-OPYU01000872-OPYU01000872.1-human-gut-metagenome-genome-assembly--contig:-NODE-872-length-11179-cov-3.844644_pt1 | contig 11179 bp, 14 predicted proteins | sample MGYA00242637_ERZ504482 | MGnify/ENA primary metagenome ERZ504482 (study PRJEB26092, sample SAMD00036237) | human gut metagenome | host: Homo sapiens | study: EMG produced TPA metagenomics assembly of...
TTTTATATTCTGGCATTTCCATTCTGGGCGGTGGGGTATTTGCTGGCGGCAAGGCGTGGTAAGGATATGTTTTACCGGTTTGTTGCCACAGATCTGACCATACATTTTATTTGCTTTATCTGCTTTATTTTAATACCGACCACCAATATAAGACCGGAGATCCCAGGAAATACCCTTTCGGAAAAGATTCTCGCTCTGGTATATTCCCTGGATGGCGGGAACAGTCCTTCTAAATTTGTTTCCCTCATATTCCACTGCTATGTGAGCTGGATGTGCTGGAAAGGTGTGGAAGGCTCAGAGAAGGTGCCGAAATGGTATCAGAGATTTTCTCTGGTATTTGCAATTCTGATCATTATCTCTACCCAGGTGCTGAAGCAGCATTACATTGTGGATGCAGCAGCGGCGTTGCTTCTGGTAGAGTTTTTCTGGAGATTTTATCAGAAAGGGCAGCGACATAAGTGGGTTGTGCATGTTTTTTGCACATAAAAAGAAGTAACATGGACATAAAAAACCAGTAATTGGTCAGGTGAATTGAAAAATCAGAATAAAGTAACAGATAACAACCGTTTCGAAAGATGTTAAAAAATACCATATTGTGATTATGAAGAAACAGCTTTCAATAAAAAGATTGGAGAAATAGTATGAAGTGGAATCGCTTTACCATCAAAACAAAAACAGAAGCAGAAGACGTTATTATCTCTGCCCTTGCAGACGTTGGAGTTGAGGGCGTAGAGATTCAGGACAAACAGCCCCTTACCGAGACAGATAAAGAGCAGATGTTTGTGGATATTATGCCGGAAGGTCCAGCGGATGATGGAATCGCCTATCTGAATTTTTATCTGGAAGAGGACACAGAAACTGCACCTGTTCTCGAGAAAGTACGTGCTGTCCTTGAAGAAGTACGCGGATACATGGATATCGGCGAAGGTACCATCACAGAATCCCAGACAGAGGACAAAGACTGGATCAATAACTGGAAGGAATATTTCCATCAGTTCTATGTAGATGACATTCTTATTGTTCCATCCTGGGAAGAAGTGAAGGAAGAAGATAAAGATAAGATGATCCTTCACATTGATCCAGGTACAGCTTTTGGAACTGGTATGCACGAGACAACCCAGCTGGTAATTCGTCAGCTGAAGAAATTTGTGACAAAAGACACCCAGATGCTGGATGTTGGAACCGGAAGCGGTATTCTTGGAATTGTAGCTTTGAAGCTGGGCGCTGCTCATGTTGTGGGAACTGACCTTGATCCCTGTGCAATTCCGGCAGTGGCAGACAATAAAGAGGCTAACGATATTAAGGATGAGACTTTTGACATGCTCATTGGAAACATCATTGATGATAAAGAAGTTCAAGACACGGTTGGATATGAGAAATATGACATTGTAACGGCTAATATCCTGGCAGATGTACTGGTGCCTCTCACACCGGTTATCGTAAATCAGATGAAAAAGGGTGCTTACTATATCACCTCTGGAATCCTGGATGTGAAAGAAGAAGTAGTGGTAAAGGCAGTGAAAGACGCCGGGCTTCAGCTGGTTGAGGTAACCCATCAGGGAGAATGGGTATCTGTCACAGCCAGAAAGGAATAATTATGCAGCGCTTTTTTGTGGAGCCTTATCAGGTCCTTGAGGAAGAACACAGGATTACCCTTACAGGTCCGGATCTGAACCATATGAAAAATGTTCTTCGCATGCGCATTGGTGAGGACGTTTGGATCAGCGATGGCAGTGAGAAGGAATATCACTGTACCATAGAAGAATTTCAGGAGGACAGCGCAGTTCTTCATATCCTTTATGCCCAGGAATCCCAGTATGAGCTCCCAAGCCGGATTTATTTGTTCCAGGGTCTTCCCAAAGGGGATAAAATGGAACTGATCATTCAGAAGGCTGTGGAGCTTGGCGCCTACGCTGTTGTTCCAGTTGAAACAAGGAGATGTGTGGTGAAGCTGGATGCAAAGAAAGCGCAGAAGAAGGTTACCAGATGGCAGCAGATTTCCGAGAGCGCAGCTAAGCAGTCTAAGCGTATGCTGATCCCGGAAGTGAAAAATGTAATGAGCTGGAAAGAAGCACTTGCCTTTGCAAAAGGACTGGATGTGGTTCTGATTCCTTATGAGCTTGCCCAAGGTATGAAAGAGACCCGGGAAATCCTGGCAGCAATTCAGCCTGGACAGTCTGTGGGGATTTTTATTGGCCCGGAGGGCGGCTTTGAGGAGGAAGAAGTGAGAGATGCCATGGAAGCCGGTGGGAAACCGGTGACCCTGGGAAAAAGAATCCTGCGCACAGAGACAGCAGGCATGACCATGCTGTCTATTCTGATGTATACGCTTGAGTCTGTTTAAAAATATTTCAGCAATCTGCAAGACGTGCCAGAGTCTGTTTGAAGAATCATTTCTGCAATCTGCACGCCCCACTTTGCGGTATATTTCACCCGAATTCGGCTGCCGCAGCCCGCTGCGACGCCCTTATCCGGGCAAAAGCTTCCGCAAATTGTGATGTACTTCTTGCAGATAGCCTTTTTTAAACATGCTCTGGAAAAAAGAGGAAAAGTAAGAAATGGAGCATATTTTGATAACTCCGCTACCACAAGATGTTATCCTGAGGTGGCAGAGATTGTAGTAAAAACAATGACAGAGGATTTTGGAAACCCTTCTGCAATGCATTTAAAAGGTGTGGAAGCGGAAAAGTATGTCCGTGAAGCTGCACAGACACTTGCCAAAATTCTCAAGGTAAATGAAAAAGAGATCATTTTTACCTCTGGCGGAACAGAGTCAAATAATCTGGCCTTGTTTGGCGGAGCGGATGCAAATAAAAGAAGCGGAAACCATATTATCACCACCTCAGTGGAGCATGCAGCTGTAGGACAGCCCGCAGAGCGCCTGGAACAGATGGGATATGAGGTGACGATAGTACCTGTAGATCACAGGGGTGTGGTTCAGTTGGAGGCGTTAGAGAAGGCTTTGCGCCCAGATACGATTCTGGTATCTACTATGTATGTAAACAATGAGGTTGGTGCCGTGATGCCAGTAGAAGAGATTGCAAAACTGGTTCATGAGAAAAGCCCGAAGGCTCTGTATCATGTAGATGCGATCCAGGCATTTGGAAAATACCGTATTTATCCCAAAAAGGCAGGAATTGATATGCTCTCTGTGAGCAGCCATAAGATTCACGGGCCTAAAGGTGTAGGATTTTTATATATCAATGAGAAAGCCAGGATTCAGCCTCAGATCTTAGGCGGCGGCCAGCAGGCCGGTATGCGGTCCGGTACAGATAATGTACCTGGAATTGCAGGACTGGGTGTTGCTGCAAAGATGGTCTACACGGATTTTGATAAGAAAATTGAGCATATGTATCAGCTGAAGGAACGCCTTGCAGAAGGTTTTCTGAAACTTCCTGATGTTCGTCTCAACGGAATGGAGATAAGAGAAGGTGCACCTCAGATCTTAAGCGCCAGCTTTCTGGGCGTGAGAAGCGAAGTGCTGCTTCATACTCTGGAAGAAAAAGGCATTTATGTTTCAGCCGGAAGCGCCTGCTCCAGCCACAAAAGAAAAGCTGCCGGAACCTTAAGTGCAATGGGAATGGAAGCAGCCCAAAGAGAAAGTACGCTGAGATTCAGTTTTTCAGAGGAAAATACATTTGAAGAAGTGGATTATGCATTGGAAGTGATCGGGCAGGTACTGCCTATGCTTCGGAGATATTCCAGACACTGATGCAGTGAGGAAAAGAAGAATGAAATGCAGCGCCGGGGAAAGTCCGGCAGCCGCATAAAATAAAGAAACAGGAGGAAATCAAATGATATTTCACGCATTTTTAATAAAATACGCAGAAATAGCTATCAAGGGTAAAAATCGATATCTGTTTGAAGATGCCCTTGTGAAGCAGATGAATATTGCTCTTTCTAAGATAGAGGGCGATTACCGCGTTGTGAAGGAGCAGGGCCGTGTTTATGTATTCTGTCCGGAGGAATACGATTTTGAGGAGGCTGTAGCTGCATTAAAAACAGTATTCGGTATTGTTTATATCTGTCCGGTAGTGATCTACGAGGACAAAGGATTTGAGCAGATGCGCTCTGACGTTGTGGAGTACATGAAGAATGTACATCCGGATTATCACGGCACCTTCAAGGTATATACAAGACGTGCAAAGAAGTCCTATCCGGTAAATTCCATGGAAGTAAGTGCAAGAATCGGTGAAAGCATTCTGGATGCTTTTCCGGAGGCAAAGGTGGATGTACATCAGCCTGAACTTACCGTTTCTGTTGAGATCCGTGAGAAAATTTATGTATATTCCAAGAGCATCAAGGGACCTGGCGGAATGCCGGTTGGAACCAATGGAAAGGCAATGCTGCTTCTTTCCGGCGGAATTGACAGCCCAGTGGCCGGATATATGATCGCAAAGCGAGGAGTTAAGATTGAAGCCGTTTATTTCCATGCTCCGCCGTATACCAGCGAGCGTGCGAAACAGAAGGTTGTGGACCTGGCGAAGCTGGTGGCAAAATACAGTGGACCGATCAGGCTTCATGTAGTAAATTTCACAGACATTCAGCTGTACATTTACGATCAGTGTCCACATGATGAGCTTACTATCATTATGCGTCGTTATATGATGAGAATTGCAGAGCATTTTGCAAAGAAGGATAACTGTCTTGGACTTATTACCGGTGAAAGCATTGGACAGGTTGCAAGCCAGACCCTGCAGAGTCTTGCAGCAACGAATGAAGTGTGTACATTACCGGTATATCGTCCGGTGATTGGGTTTGATAAACAGGAAATTGTAGAGCGTTCCTGGGAGATTGGAACTTATGACACTTCTGTTCTTCCATATGAAGATTGCTGTACTATTTTCGTCGCAAAGCATCCGGTTACAAAGCCGAATCTGAATGTGATCCGCAAGTCAGAGGAGAAACTGGCTGAGAAAATTGATGAACTGATGGAAGCGGCACTTAGCACTGCAGAAGTGATTGAAATCCAGTAAAAAAGTGGAAAAGTACTCAGAGACTGCATGAAGTCATCGAAAAAACAAAAAGAGGAACTGTGAACAGTTCCTCTGACAATCGAATATTTAATTATTCAACTGTATATTTGTCGATGATTTCCATAACGCTGTCAAGAGCAGCTCCGTCAGCATGGATATTCAGGTCGATCGGTTTGGATAAATCCAGGCTGAAGATACCCATGATAGATTTAGCGTCAATCACATATCTTCCGGATACCAGATCGAAGTCGCAGTCAAATTTGCTGATCTCGTTTACAAATGCTTTCACTTTATCAATAGAGTTAAGTGAGATTTTTGCTGTTTTCATTGTGATATAACCTCCCTTGGATTGTTAGTAGTTTGCTTTACAGTACTCATATTACCTGTAGGCAGGATAAAAGTCAAGGTGAAAAAGAGAAAAAATGGCAGCAGAATTAGTGAAAATGTATAAAAAATTTACAACATTACTGTGTACTGGTAATATTCCGCGGGATGCTTTTCGTGAATGAAATTTACAGAAGATCCGGGAAGTGCGGCACGAAATCACGTATTTGCATGAATTCTGTGCACCGCGGAGAAATTATCCTGCATGGTGTGGACAGTACTAGTTTTGGAGGAAAAAATTGAAAAAAAATGGTTGCATTACACAATCTTGGATGTAAAGTAAACTCTTATGAGCTGGAAGCTATGCAGCAGCTTCTGGAACAGGCAGGGTATGAAATCGTACCTTTTGAACCAGGTGCTGATGTTTATGTAATAAATACCTGTACGGTAACAAATATTGCAGACCGTAAATCTCGTCAGATGCTTCACAAGGCGAAAAAGATGAACCCGGATGCGGTGGTAGTAGCAACAGGATGTTATGTACAGACTGACGAGGGAAAACTGGAAAAGGACGAAGCAGTGGATCTGGTACTTGGAAATAACCAGAAGAAAAATATTGTGGAAGTTCTGGCTGATTTTGAAAGGGAACACCAGCGTCAGGCTCATATTATTAAGATTAATCAGACAAAGGAATATGAAGAACTGGAAATCAGCCACACAGCTGAGCATGTACGTGCTTATATTAAGGTGCAGGATGGTTGCAACCAGTTTTGCACCTATTGTATCATTCCCTACGCAAGAGGCCGCGTGCGAAGCAGGGAAAAAGGAGAATATTTTAAACGAAGTGCACAAGCTGGCCAAAGCTGGCTACAAAGAAGTGGTGCTTACAGGAATTCATCTCAGTTCCTATGGAGTGGATTTTCCTGAGGACAAAAAGAAACTTTGCTTTCTCTTATTCAGGCAGTAAATGAAGTGGAAGGAATTCAGAGAATCCGCCTTGGCTCCCTGGAACCGGGAATCGTCACAGAAGAATTTGCAAAAGAACTGTCTTCTATGTCAAAAGTCTGCCCTCATTTTCATCTTTCCCTGCAGAGCGGATGCGATACGACTTTGGAGAGAATGAACAGACGATACAGAAGCGCGGAGTATAAAGCAAGATGTGAACTTCTTCGCAATTATTTCGGAAATCCGGCGCTGACAACAGATGTGATTGTAGGCTTTCCAATGGAAACAGAAGAGGATTTCCAGGCCTCTTATGATTTTGTGAAAGATATTCATTTTTATGAAACCCACATTTTTAAATATTCCCGTCGCCATGGAACTAAGGCTGCGGCTATGCCCGGGCAGCTGACAGAGGCAGAAAAAGCTGTGAGAAGTGACAAAATGCTGGAGCTGCACCAGAAGCGTGCTGCAGAATATGAGACTTCTCTTCTTGGAAAGACTCTGGAGGTACTTCTGGAGGAGGAAGTGGAAATTGATGGAAAAGCATATTATCTGGGACATTCCAGAGAATATGTGAAAGTGGCGGTGCCGAAAACGGAGAAATACGGTGTAAATGATATTCTGGCGGTGAAAGTGGGAAAAAAACTTTTGCAGCCACATATTCTGCAGGGAGAAGAAATACAGGTTCTGTAGGGCGTGACCTGTAACATAATTATTACTGTTCACTGGTAACGTTCCGCGAGGTGTTTTTTGTGAACAAAGTTCACAGAAAACCCGAGAATCTCAGCGCGAAATCATGCGAATGCATGATTTCTGTGCATCGCGAAGCGGGTTACTGGGCAGGTCGTGACCAGTAACCACACAATTGCGGAAATGACAGGCAATGCAAAATTAGGATTGTAATTTACACGTAATTATATTAAAATAAAAAAGAAATAATCGTAAGGACGTGAGAAAAATGGCAGAAAATAATCTGGGAAGTACACAATATTTCAGAACAAAACCAGATCAGGAGCTTGAAGTAAAAGAAATCCTGGACCTGGTTTACAACGCAATGGAAGAAAAAGGCTATAATCCTGTGAATCAGATCGTAGGTTATATTATGTCCGGTGATCCGACTTATATCACCAGCCATAAGGGTGCCAGAAGCATGATCATGAAGGTTGAGCGTGACGAACTTGTTGAGGAATTGCTGACCGAGTATATTAAGAACAGATCCTGGGAATACTGATTATGAGATTAATGGGATTAGACTACGGTTCCAAGACGGTGGGCGTTGCCGTCAGTGATCCACTGGGACTTACCGCACAAGGTGTGGAGACTGTCTGGCGCAAGCAGGAGAATAAGCTTCGCCAGACGATGGCACGGATTGAAGAACTGATTTCGGAGTATCAGGTAGAGCGTATTGTACTTGGATATCCGAAGAACATGAATAATACTGTAGGCGAGCGGGCGGTGAAATCTCTTGAGTTTAAAGAAAAGCTGGAGAAGAGGACTGGCCTGCCTGTTGTGATGTGGGATGAACGACTGACTACGGCAGAAGCGGAGCGTACTTTGATGGAGACCGGTGTCAGACGTGAGAACAGGAAGCAGTTTCTCGATCAGATGGCTGCGGTTTTGATCTTACAGGGATACTTAGACCGAATGAATATGAATAAGGACGAAAATAATGGAGAAAATTAAATTTCAATCTGAGGATGGGATTATAGAATTTTTTTGTGGAAGAACAGACTACAGTTGCAGGAATCACTTATCTTCTGGTTTCCGATTCACAGGACGATGAGGCAAATGCCTATATTATGAAAGATATTTCAGAAGAGGGAAGCGAAGAAGCCAGCTATGAGATGGTAGAAGATGATGAAGAACTGGTGGCAATTTCCAAAGTATTTGAACAGATGTTGGACGACGTAGATCTTGAAATGTAATAATTTGCTGGGCAGATCGTGAACAGTGATGCGAAATCATGCTTTGCATGTTATTTTGTGCATCGTGAAGCGTGTAACTGTGAAGTTACTGAACAGTTACCAGCCGAAACAAAATAAAGTCGCTTTATCCTGGTAGCGTGAGTTTGGAGGATAAAGTGCGCAAAATGGAGGATAGATTGATTGAAGACGGAAAATGAAATGAACAACAACGGGCAAAGGACTCCGGCAGCCGGAAACGGAACAAGAAAACCAAATTTCAGACATAAAAATTACAGATATAAGGCACAGCCGAAAAAGGAAGGAAAAGATGGTCAGAAACAAGGACAGGATAAGCAGACTAAGGGGAATTATAAACCTCAGTTCCGCGGTCAGGGCAAGCCTGCCTTAAAGAGACCACGTAAAACTAACAATGGCTCCAAGCTGAAGATCATTCCACTTGGTGGTCTGGAGCAGATTGGAATGAATATTACAGCTTTTGAGTATGAAGACAGTATAGTGGTAGTAGACTGCGGACTCGCTTTTCCAGAAGATGATATGCCGGGAATCGATCTTGTAATTCCGGATATTACCTACCTGAAAGAGAATATTTCCAAGGTGAAAGGATTTGTGATCACCCATGGTCATGAGGATCATATTGGTGCGCTTCCATATGTACTGAAGGAAGTAAATGCACCGATCTACTCCACCAAACTGACTCTTGCGCTGATCAGCAACAAGCTGAAAGAGCATAATCTGACTAAGACTACCAAGTTAAAAGAAGTAAAACACGGTCAGGTGATCAATCTTGGTGATTTTGCTATTGAATTTATTAAGACGAACCATAGTATCCAGGATGCATCTGCACTGGCTATTTATTCTCCTGTGGGAATCGTGGTACACACAGGTGACTTCAAGGTGGACTATACCCCTGTAATTTGGAGATGCCATTGATCTGCAGAGATTTGCGGAAATCGGACGAAAAGGCGTTCTTGCCCTTATGTGTGATTCTACAAATGCGGAACGTCCGGGCTTTACCATGTCTGAGCGCACAGTTGGTCATGTTTTTGACAATCCTTTTTAATGAATATAAGACTGCAAGAATCATTATCGCAACGTTTGCTTCCAATGTAGACCGTGTACAGCAGATCATCAATACCGCATACCGCTTTGGACGTAAAGTGGCAGTAGAAGGCCGCAGTATGGTAAATGTTATTACCACTGCCGCAGAACTTGGCTATCTGCGTGTTCCTGACCAGACTCTGATCGAGATCGACCAGGTAAAGAACTATCCGGATGAGCAGCTTGTTCTGATCACTACAGGAAGTCAGGGCGAGTCCATGGCTGCTCTTTCCCGTATGGCTGCTAATATCCACAAGAAGATTACCATTAAACCTAATGATGCAATTATTTTCAGCTCTCATCCGATTCCAGGTAATGAGAAGGCTGTATCCAAGGTTATCAACGAGCTTTCCATGAAAGGTGCAAAGGTTATTTTCCAGGATGCACATGTATCCGGACATGCCTGCCAGGAGGAGATTAAGCTGATCTACTCCCTTGTGAAGCCGAAATATGCAATTCCGGTACATGGTGAATATCGTCATCTGACTGCCCAGAAGCTTGTTGCAGAGGAACTTGGATATTCCAAGGACAATATTTTTATTCTGAAATCCGGAAATGTTCTGGAGATTGATGAGAATAGTGCGGCTGTTACTGGTTCCGTACACACAGGTGCAATTCTTGTAGACGGTCTTGGAGTCGGAGATGTTGGTAATATTGTACTTCGCGACAGACAGCATCTTTCCGAAGATGGTATTATGATTGTTGTCATGACATTAGAGAGACACAGCAATGTGGTACTGGCAGGACCGGATATTGTTTCCAGAGGTTTTGTGTATGTAAGAGAGTCAGAAGACCTTATGGATCATGCAAGAGAAGTGGTGGAGCTGGCTCTTGACGGATGTCTGGATAAAGGTATCACAGACTGGAGTAAGATTAAGGCAGCAGTGAAGGATGCACTCAGCGACTACGTATGGAAACGTACCAAGAGAAGTCCGATGATCCTTCCAATCATTATGGAGGCATAAGCAGAGGCGCGATGAACGAGATAAAAGACTGTATAGATGCACTTCTTGCAGCTGTACAGAACAGTGAAGAATATCAGGAATTTGAGAAATACAGAGATCTTCTGAAGGAGAACCCGGAGCTTATGGACCGTGTGAATGCATTCAGAGGAAACAATTTCAGACTACAGAATGAAGCAAACAGAGATGGGCTGTTCCGGGGAACGGAGCAGCTCAACAGAGAATCCAGGGAGCTGCGCAGAGATCCCCTTGTAAACGCATTTCTTGATGCGGAGCTTGCTCTTTGTAAACTTATGCAGAAGATATGCAGGACACTTACAGAGGGAATCGATCTGGACATTCCTGAGTTATAAGGAGGAAACATGGGTAATACAAGAGATCAGGTGGGAAAAGCAGGGCTTTTTGTAGCTGGTGGAATTTTTCGTACTGCTTTTTACGTCTGTGTTGCAGTGCTGATTTTCTGGATTGGCAAGTCGGCCTATCAGTTTGGCTACAATGTTTTTAACCAGCAGGCAGTCAGCCCGGGAGCAGGTCAGGAAGTGACAGTTGTGATTCCGGAAGGCTCATCCACGTATGATGTAGCCAAGATCCTGAAAAGCAAGGGACTGATCGACGACAGTCTGGTGTTCTTTGCACAGGAGAAACTTTCTACATATAAGGGACAGATGCAGGCTGGAACTTATCTGTTAAGTACAGCTTACACTCCTACACGTATTATGGGTATTCTTGCTGGTGATGAGGAGCAGACTGGTGTTACGCAGGATAGTGCCACAGCAGCTGATACAGCGGCCCAGACAGATACTCAGACTACAGATGCAGGAACTGATACAGCTGATACCCAGAGTGCAGATGGTACAGCAGATACTCAGGCAGCTGATGGAACTGCAGGGGAAGGAGAGTCCGGACAGTGATCGTAGAGGAGAGAATGCGCACTTACATCAATTCTCTTGAT
>ENA-OPYU01000873-OPYU01000873.1-human-gut-metagenome-genome-assembly--contig:-NODE-873-length-11169-cov-2.592465_pt1 | contig 11169 bp, 15 predicted proteins | sample MGYA00242637_ERZ504482 | MGnify/ENA primary metagenome ERZ504482 (study PRJEB26092, sample SAMD00036237) | human gut metagenome | host: Homo sapiens | study: EMG produced TPA metagenomics assembly of...
GAAAAATCATTCCTGCAATCTGCACGCCCCACTTTGCGATATATTTTGCAGAAAGCCTTTTTCAAACACGCTCTAAAAAAGACTGCAAAAGGTAAAATTATTACATGAAAAAACAAGTGAAAAACGGTGTGATCAAAGTTCTGATCCTGGTTCTGATTCTGGCAGGTGCGTATGGGCTGTGGTGTCATTTTCTTACAGATAATGTAATCTGGAAGAAGCTTAAAATAAACGGCATAGCCATTCAGGGAATGACCAAAGAGGAAGCCATTGACGCAATTTCAAAAGATTTTTACAGGAAAAACTATGAGAACACACAGATGACCATTACCTGAATGGAAAGAACTTTAAGGTATCCATCTATCCTGTTCTCGGTCTTGATGTAAAATCAATTGTAGAAAGTGCCTATGCTCTTGGACATGGTGCCTGGTTTACTCATGGAACTGACCGCATCGAACTGATGAACAGCAAGACAAAGGAAGAAGTCACCCTTATGCCGGAAGCCCGAAACAAAGACGAACTGGACAAGCTTCTGGAGGATGCTGGAATTTCAAAGGGATCCACCACTATACAGACTTCCTGTGAACTTACAGATACAGAGCTGGTTATCACTAAGGGAAAAACCGGAATCGGTCCGGATATGGATGCACTGAAAGAAGCGATTCTAAAAGCAATTTCCATAGAAGATTATGAAGCTGTTATCGAATGTCCTACTATGAAGACACCGCCAGAGGAACTGGATCTGGAAGCCTATTATGAAAAAACGTACATACAGATGCCACAGATGCTTCTCTGGGGGAAAATAATGAAATTATTCCGGCAGTTACCGGAATTTCATTTGATGTGAAGTCAGCTGCAAAGAAGCTGGAAAAATGCAAAAGAAGGGGCAAGATTACCATCTCCCTTGAAATAACCGTGCCCGAAGTTTCTACAGAAGAGATAGAAGCCCTTCCTTATCTGAATCTTCTTGGTACTTATACTACATATGGCGGCGGTACCGAAAACCGTGTTGCCAATTTGAAGCTTGCCGTGGAAGCCTGTGATGGAGTGGAACTTCAGCCAGGACAGATTTTTTCCTACAACGATACTTTAGGTCCACGTACTGAGGAACGAGGGTACAGGGAAGCAACTGTAATTGTAGGAGGCGAACATGCCCAGGATATCGGAGGCGGAATCTGCCAGATTTCCACTACGTTGTTTATGGCATGCCTGCAGTCTGATCTGACCATTGTTGAGCGTCATAATCACGCTGCCCGAATTGATTATGTTGAGGATGGTCTGGACGCAGCAGTGGTGTGGGGAGGTCAGGATTTCCGTTTTCAGAATAATACTGTTTATCCAATTAAAATTGAAGCCTCTTACGATGAAAAAGAGGAAGCCGTAACGGTATCCATTTACGGAACCCAAACTGACAATAATACGGTAGAGATTACTACAGAGCATTCCGATCCAAACACCTGTAAAACCTACCGCAGTGTCTACGATGAGAATGGAACACTTCTCCGCACAGATGAAGTCGGGTACAGTAAATACAAGCAATAACCCTATAAATCTATTGATTTCGACATAACGGTCTGCTATAATGAGGTGAATTGAATAAATCCGTTTTCAGTGCCAGACATATCTGTCTGCTACAGCGTGCAGATTGTGGGAATATTTTTTCAACACGCTCTAAGAGGGAATCAGGTGAAAGTCCTGAACGATCCGGTCACTGTAACCAGGGAGTAGAATCCAGTGAAACCATTGGTATATTGCTGAGAAGGATGGATTCTGTGTTGATCTGTAAGTCAGGAAACCTGCTGAATTCGTTTAATGAAAGCTTCCGAAGAAAGTACTTCATTCTCATTAATATATTTGATAATACAATATATTGAATTTTTAGTGCCTGTTTTCTCAGAGGAAGCAGGCTATTTTTGAAATAATCCTGTCAGAATTGCCCATTGTACAAACAGGCTCCAGAAGCAATTGGGATTTATTCAAATTATAAAATAATAGGAAGAATCGAGGAAAAAGGAAATTGAAAGAAATTCAAAACGCTTTCTTGCACTGTTCCTTTCCGTCGCGATGACGGTCACTCCTGCTGTAATTACACAGGCAGAGAATGAGGATACAAACGTACAGGTTTCTGTTACACCAACTCCAGAAACAGAGGCGGAGAAGACTGCTGTTGCTGCTGAGACTCCTGTGCAGGAGAACGCAACAGCTGAGGAAGAAAACACTGACACTACAGTAACTCCGGCAGCAGTGGATGCCTCTGCTGTGAAAGAGACACCTGCTGCTACAGAAACACCTGCCTCTGAGACCACTCCTGAGGTTACTGCATCACCTGCTGAAGAAAGCAAAAATGAGGAAGCAGAAGCTCCACAGCCTACAGCTGCACCAGAAACAACAGAAGAGGGCAAAACCGAAGAGACAGATAAACCAGAAACAAAGCCAGAGGATCTGAACCCAGATGGTTCCAACATGACCATTGACAAGGAAGATAACAGTGCATATAAAATGCTTAAAATCAAAAGCTCTTCTGCTGAATTAAATGGTGATAAAATTAAGATAACCCTCAATACTGACGGAAAGAACTATGAGAAGCTTTATCTTGGTTCTAAAGAAGATCCTGACGAAGCAAAAAAATTGCAGCAGCAATCGTTGGTACAGAAAATGAAGATGGTTATACTTTCATTTTTGAGGTTCCTGCCAGTGAACAGGTCCAGACTTTCAGCATCGTACCATTTTCTGTAAAAAATCAGAAATGGTACACAAATATGGCTTTGAAACTGAACGTTCCAGGAATGAAAGCCCCGGAACCAACAGCTACTCCAGAGCCAACTGCAGCCCCTGAGCCAACTGCCACTCCACTGCCAACTGCAGCTCCAACCCAGGCACCAGCCCAGAATGAGATTACAGATGCCGGAATCAAGCTTGTAAAAGAAAACGGTGATGAATTTGCAATGTTCGTAATCACCGGTTCCACTGTAAAGGTTTCGGAGGATAAGTATATTGTCACACTTTCTACCGCAAAACAGAATTATGACATGATCTATCTTGGCAGTGCCAGTGACTCTGATAAAGAAGCAAATTCCATCAAAGGAGTAGAGAACAGTGCAGGAGGCTATACCTACACCTTTGAAGTTACTGCAAGCAAGGAAGCTCAGACAATAGCAGTCGTTCCTCATTCCAAGAAGAGCCAGAACTGGTACGCAAAGGGTATATTGACGATTACCGTACCGGCGGTTCCAGGATATGGAGAGGCTGCTCCAACACCGGAACCAACTGTTTCCCCAGAGCCTACCGAAGCACCGGTTGAGACTCCTGCACCAACTGAAACTCCAGTGCCAAGCACAACTCCGGAAGCAACCACCACCCCAGAGCCAACAGCAACCCCTGCTCCAGGCAGCTGTGCAAGCGGAATTTATAATATTACAGTAAACTCCAGTTCCTCTATGTTCCGTGTAATTGACTGTGTCCTTACTTCCAAAAACGGAAAGATGACAGCTGTTCTTACTTTAAGCGGAACTGGTTACGACTATCTATGTCTTGGAACAAAAGAAGAAGCTGCCGCAGCCGATTCCTCCACCTGGATTCCATATGGGACAGACGCAAATGGCAAATATACATATGAGATTCCTGTTGAAGCCCTGGACAATGGAATTGCAGTTGCTGCTTTTTCCCACAAAAACCAGATCTGGTATGACAGGATCCTGACTTTCCAGTCCAGCACTTTAAATAAGATAGGTGACGTACAGGATGATCCGCAGCCAGATACTGCTCCTGACACAACAATCACAGCAACTCCTGCACCCACTGCAAAACCAAATCAAAAAACCGACAGCAACTCCTACACCAACAGCAACTCCAAAGCCAGACAAGAAACCGGAAGAGGAATCCAAATACGAATCTGACTTAAGCGGCGGAACAGCATCTGTAAACAGTTCTACTACATTAGCAGATGGAACCTATACTCCTGACAGTTTCTCCTGGTCTGGTGGTTCTGGAAAGGTCAGCATTTCCTGTAACAAAGTTACGGTAACAAATGGTCAGGCATATGCGACTATTGTATTCAGCAGTGAATATTACGGTTATGTAAAAGCCAATGGAAATAAATACTACGGTGCATGCGGCGGCGGAACTTCTACTTTCACAATTCCGGTAGCACTGAACCAGAATAATACGATCATTGGTATGACAACCAGAATGTCCCAGGCTCATGAAATCACTTACACCATTTATATCGCTTTAAAGGGTGCAAACGATCCGAAGAAAACAGACAAGGATAACCCGGCAGATGACAACAGCATGCTTTCCACAGGAAACAAGAAGCTGGATGATTCTGCACCAGAGATCACAGGTCTTGAGTATAAAGACGAAACTACTCTTGAGCATGCAAAATACTTTAAGCTTTATCACTACGCAAAGGGTATTACCCTTCTTGAAGTAGATATGACAACAGATACTGCAAGAAAACCGGAAACTGTTGATTCCGGAAAAGAAAATGCAAAAACAGAAGCTGCTGATTCCCAGGAACTTACAGGTACAGAAAAGCTCTACATGGGCAATGTTGTAAAATACCTGATCGTACCTGAGGGTGCTGTTATCCCTGCAGGACTTGATAAAGATGTAATCGTAATCAACCAGCCGGTAGAATCTGCTTATGTGGCTTCCACAGATGCTCTTAACATTTTGGATAAGCTTGATCTTACAGACAAAGTTACTGCTCTTGGAATGGAAAAAGAGGACTGTACGGTAGACAGCCTTACAGCTGCTCTGGAAGATGGTTCCGTAACTTTTGCAGGAAAAGATGAAGATACAGATTACAAAGCTCTTGTAAAGAGTCAGTGCGGTATTTCTATCCTTTCTTCTGATATTCTCCCGACAGAGGAAGCAGACACAGAAGCAAAAGAAAACCTTCTGAAAGATTCCGCAGAGAAATATTCCACTCTGAAAATCCCGTTTATCGTGGACCGTTCTGCAGATGAAAAGGATGACAATGCAAAAGCTGAGTGGGAAAAAGCTTACGAAGCAATTTTTGTAACTGATGAGGAAGAATAAATTACTATTCTTCACCATATGCACAGTAGCAAGAATAATCAGCAGGAGAAAATAAAAATGTATGACAAAAAGCTGAAATATAAAATTTTAAGTATTTTTGCAGCAACAGTTATGACATTTACTGCCATTACTCCGGTATGGGCAGAAGAGGAGAACCTGGAAGCAGATGCTTCCGGGGAGACTTCTTCTGACACATCAGAAAAAAGGTGCTGCACCTGAAATTGCAGGTCTGACCTATGAATCCGCCATGGATCTGTCTTTTGCAGAATGCTTTGACGTGTATTATTACAATGACGGTTACAAACTTCTGGACATCCATGATGATGCCAGATATCTGATCGTCCCAGAGGGCAAAGAGGCACCTGATGATCTGGATCCTGAAATCCAGATCCTTCAGCAGCCACTTGACACCATCTACATGGCAGCCACTTCCCCGATGGCATTGTTCGATGCAATCGGAAGTGTAGACTCCATCAAGCTGTCAGGTCTTGATGCTTCCGGTTGGTATATCCAGTCAGCAGCTGATGCTATCAATAATCGGGACGAAATGACCTTTGCGGGAAAATACGATGAACCGGATTACGAGCTTCTGGTAGGTGACGACTGTGATCTTGCAATAGAGTCTACCATGATCCTTCATGCACCGAAGGTACAGGAGATGATCGAAACTCTTGGAATTCCTGTTTTCACCGATCGCTCCAGCTATGAGAGCCAGCCCCTTGGACGTACAGAGTGGATCAAGCTTTATGGCGCAATGATGAACAAAGAAGAGGAGGCAAAGACCTTCTTTGACCAGCAGGCACAGGTTATTGAGAAGCTAAAGGACTTTACAAATACGGAAAAAATCAGTTGCATTTTTACTACATCAATACCAGCGGTTCTCCTGTAGTACGTAATCCTAAAGATTATATTTCCAGCATGATCGAGATTGCCGGTGGAAGAAATGCATTCGCAGATCTTCAGGATGACAGTGGAAAAACTTCCGTTGCCATTACCATGGAGGAATTCTATAATACTGCGGCAGATGCAGATTATCTGATCTACAACTCCAGTATTGATGCGTCTGTAAAAAAGCATAGACGATCTTCTTGCAAAAGAAAGTCTGATGGCTGATTTTAAAGCCGTAAAAGAGGGAAATGTCTGGGTAACTGATGATTCCATGTACCAGCATACAGATATAATTGGTGAACTGATCACAGATCTGAACCTGATGCTTACCGGCGGAAGTGAAGAGGATATGACTTTTCTTCATAAGCTGAGCTGACAGCAGGTTCTGTTGTAAATGAAACAAAAATGGAGAAAAATAAAATGAGCAATCAATCCGCTGGAACCAGCTTCCACATGGAAAATTTTAAGAGACGATCTCGTTACGCTATGGTTTTCATTCTGCTGATCCTGGCCTTTGGCCTGATCACAGTTTTGAATATCAACACAGGAAATGTTCATATTTCTCTGTCTGAGATCATAGATATCCTGCTGAAAAAAGCCACAGATACAAAAGAATACAGCATCATTTGGAAAATCCGTCTTCCCAGGATCCTGATGGCTGCCATTCTTGGAGGTGCCTTATCCCTATCTGGTTTTCTTCTCCAGACCTTTTTTTGAAAATCCCATTGCAGGACCTTTTGTTCTGGGAATTTCTTCCGGTGCGAAAATGGTAGTAGCTCTTACCATGATTTATTATCTTGGCAGAGCCGTAAACGTAACTTCTTACACTCTGATCATTGCAGCTTTTATTGGTTCCCTGATTTCCATAGGTTTTATTCTTCTGATTTCAAAAAAGGATCAAGCACATGGCCACCCTTCTGGTTGCCGGAATCATGATTGGCTATATCTGTTCTGCAGTAACTGATTTTGTGGTAACTTTTGCAGATGATTCCGATATTGTAAATCTTCACGGATGGTCACAGGGAAGCTTCTCCGGTATGAGCTGGAGTAATGTTTACATTTCCTGTGTGGTGGTAGGAATTACCCTGGCCCTGACCTTCCTGCTGTCAAAGCCCATCGGTGCTTATCAGCTGGGAGAAGCTTATGCACAAAGCATGGGCGTAAACATCAAATTCTTCCGCGTTGCATTGATTTTGCTTTCCAGTATTTTATCAGCAACTGTAACTGCTTTTGCAGGACCGATTTCTTTCGTTGGAATTGCAGTCCCATTTCTGATGAAAAGAAGCTTCGGCACATCCAGACCACTTATAATCATTCCGGGAACATTCCTGGGCGGTGCAGTTTTTCTGTATGATGTGTGACCTGATTGCCAGAATGGCTTTTGCCCCTCTGGAGCTGAATATCAGTACCGTTACCTCCATCTTTGGAGCACCTGTTGTTATTTTCATGATGTTGCGGAAGAAGAGAGGAAACTGAAATGGATAATTACTATTTTCATATGGATAACCTTTCTGTCGGTTATGACAAAAAGGCCTTAATTCATGATATCTGTATTGGAATTAAAAAAGGGGAGATTGTAACCCTCATTGGTCCAAATGGTTCTGGTAAATCTACGATTCTGAAAAGTATCACAAGACAGTTGCAGATCATTGGTGGAAAAGTTTACTTTGATGATCGCAATCTGAATTCTTTTTCCTATAAAGAGCTTTCCACACGCATGGCAGTGGTTCTTACGGAACGAATGCGTCCGGAGCTTATGACCTGTCATGATATTGTGGCAACCGGACGCTACCCTTATACAGGCAGACTCGGTATTCTTTCCAGAGAGGATGAGGAAAAGGTAGAGGAAGCCATGAGAGCGGTGCATGCGGAATCGCTTGGCAGTCGTGACTTTAACAACATCAGCGACGGCCAGCGTCAGAGAGTGCTTCTTGCCCGTGCGATCTGCCAGGAACCGGATATTATTATTCTGGATGAGCCAACCTCTTTCCTTGATATCAAACATAAGCTGGATCTTTTATCCATTCTTCGGGATATGGCAAAAAAGAAGCAGATCACAGTTATCATGTCTCTTCACGAAATCGATCTGGCACAGAAAATTGCAGATAAGATCATCTGCGTAAAGGGAGATACTATTTCTCATTTTGGAAAGCCGGAAGATATTTTTGAAGAGAACATGATCAAGGAGCTGTATGAGATCAACAATGGATTTTTTGATCCCCTGTTTGGAAGTATTGAGCTTCCGAAACCAGACGGAGAAGCGAAAACTTTCGTAATCTGTGGAAACGGCACTGGTATTCCCATATTCCGTCAGCTGCAGAAAGAGCATACACCATTTTATTGCAGGTATTCTTTACACCAATGACGTGGATTACCGCCTGGCAAGACTATTGGCTTCAAAGGTGATCACGGAAGAACCCTTCATGGAAATCAGCGAAGAAGCCTTCCTGAAAGCGCAAAAAGCCATGGAAAGCTGTGAGAGGATAATCTGCACGGCTGTGCCGGTTGGAAGCTGCAATAAGCGGTTAGGAGAGCTTATAGATGCAGCGAAGAAGAGCGGGAAGGCAGAATTTGTATAATTCTGCCTTGCGGGATTCTTTGAATCCGTTTCTTTACAGGACTCAATTTTTTACGTTATACTGTAGTTCACTGAAAGAAGGAGAGGACTCGTTTTATGAAAAAGAATATATTTACAAAAGACAACCTGATGTTCTTTATCATTCTAAATCTGGGATTGATTTTTACAGCGGTTGGAATTGCTATTTTTAAAACACCCAACCATTTCGCATTTGGTGGTACATCTGGTCTGTCTATTATCCTTTCTACCTTATTTCCGAAGTGGAATGTAGGTGCATTTATGTGGATCGTCAATGCAGCACTTGTTGTACTTGGATTTTTCTTCCTTGGAATCCGCTCCATGGGCTGGACTGTCTATTCCTCTTTTGCCCTGTCTTTCTATGTAAGTGCCTGTGAAGCTATTTATCCCCTTAGTTCGCCACTTACACATGACGTGTTCCTGGAGCTTTGTTTTGCAGTGATCCTTCCTGCAGTGGGAGCTGCTATGGTATTTAATGTCGGTGCCTCCACTGGTGGTACTGATATTGTGGCAATGATTTTGCACAAATATACCAGCCTTGAGATCGGACGTGCCCTTTTGGTCAGTGACCTGGGAATTGTGTTGATCGCTGCTTACCTTTACGGTGCCCAGACCGGACTTTACTGTATTCTTGGAATGATCCTGAAATGCACTGTAGTAGACAGTGCAATTGAGAGTCTGAACCTGAGAAAGGTATGTACGATCATTAGTAAATATCCGGAGCAGGTAGAAGAGTTCATCATCAATGACCTGCATCGTTCTGCCACAGAGCAGAAGGCCTTTGGCATCTATACCAAGAAGGAGCAGAAGGTAATGATGACTGTGCTTACCCGAAGCGAGACCAACCGTCTTCGTATTCATTTAAGACAGATTGATCCTCATGCATTTATTACCATCGTAAACAGCAGCGAAATCATTGGAAAAGGCTTCCGTTCTATCTGATGCCTGCCAGCTAATGCAGAAGACTGATTTTTCCATAACAGAACAGTCTGATGAAGCTTGATTTTAAAACCAGAAAGGAATACAGGCCATGATTTCCAAAACCATGCGAGCAATTCTCCACACCCTTTCCTACGGCAATATCGAAGTGGAATCCTCCCGCAGACTGGTGGACATTAAGAAGCTGGATGCCATGAATACTTTTTCTGGAAAAAAATGGATATCCAGATTTTCAACAGGGGACTACGAAATCCCTCTGCGGATTATTTCCTACTGAGAAGCCATGACAAACGGGGTGGCAAAAAAGGGCCATACATTTTCCAGTTCTTCTAGTTTTTTCATGGCGGAGGATGGGTGACAGAAAGTGTGGATACCTATAACCGTGTATGTGCCAGAATGTCCCAGTCTACCGGTCATATTGTAGTATCTGTGGAATACAGGCTTGCTCCTGAATATCGTTTTTCCAACGGCTCTGATGGACTGTTATGCAGCGGCGAAAGCGCTTTACACCAATAAGCTGATTCTGAATACTGATCCCCGTAAAATCACTATCATGGGTGACAGTGCCGGAGGAAATCTTGCAGCCGCAGTTGCTCTTATGGCAAGAGACAAGGGCGACTTTCAGGTATTCCGGCAGATTCTTATTTATCCAGCCTTATATAATACCTATACAACCGCATCTCCCTATGCCTCTGTGCAAAAGAACGGCACCGACTACCTGCTTACTGCAGTGAAAATGCAGGATTATCTGAATCTGTATGAGAGCTGTCCGGAGGATCGGGTCAACCCTTATTTTGCACCTCTTCTGGCAAGAGATTTTTCTAATATGCCAGAAACCCTGATTCTCACAGCAGAGTTTGATCCTCTTCGTGATGAAGGCGAAGATTATGGAAAAAAACTGGCAGAGGCTGGTAATTATGTAGAAGTACACCGGATCAAAGATGCACTTCACGGCTTTTTTGCTCTTGGAATCCGCTTTTTCCATGTGCAGGAAAGTTTTTCTTATATGAACGAATTCTTAAAAAATGGGAAAGTGTGAAAATTTGAAAGAAGGGATATTCAGAACTGGAGAAAACTGGATAACGCGGCCCTTTGCTTTTCCTCTGGTAACTGGCAAAAATGATACCAGAGTATTTCGTTTTTACTGTGAACTAAAGGAAAATGTAAAAGCCGGAGCTTCTCCAGGCCGCTCTTGAAAAAACCATGGAAAAATATCCTCTGTTTCAGATGGTTCTCCGAAAAGGATTATTCTGGTTCTACCTGGAACACAGGGATATTCGTCCAATTGTAAAGGAAGAGAAGAAGCCTCCATGCAGCAGGCTGTATGTTCCAGACAAAAAGAATCTTCTTTTTCAGGTCAGCTATTATGAAAAAAGGATCAATTTTGAAGTTTTCCATGCGCTGACAGATGGTACCGGGGCAATGCATTTTCTTCAGGAACTGGTAATCAATTATCTGAAGAAGGCTCACCCGGAACAAAATCTGCCATCTCTGCCAGTCAAGGATACAAGCACCCCCGGTGATCAAGAGGAGGATAGCTTTTCCCAGTATTATTCCTCGGATATTCCCGGAAATTCTGAGAAAAAACCTCGCGCTGTCAGACTTCCGGGAGAACGGCTGCTTCATGAGGATATGCATATTACAGAGATTGTACTTCCGGTAAAAGAGCTTCATGCAAAAGCAAAAGAATACGGTGTCTCCATAAC
>ENA-OPYU01000875-OPYU01000875.1-human-gut-metagenome-genome-assembly--contig:-NODE-875-length-11155-cov-3.451396_pt1 | contig 11155 bp, 17 predicted proteins | sample MGYA00242637_ERZ504482 | MGnify/ENA primary metagenome ERZ504482 (study PRJEB26092, sample SAMD00036237) | human gut metagenome | host: Homo sapiens | study: EMG produced TPA metagenomics assembly of...
TGGTAGAGAGACGAAAATTACCATGGGGACTTTTACTCAGTTTATTTGTATTGCTGATGGTTACTGCGTATTATCTGAGTGGTCTGGCAAAACTGGAAGGGGTAACATTGGAAAATTGGCAGAATCAGTTTGTCTACATCTTGTTGCATCCATTGCAGAATTGGTGGAATGATCTGACATTTACGTTTCTTGGAATTGCGCTGATTGTGTGGATTGGGATTGTTACCTATCTGATGGATTATTACCGGAACCGACAGATGGGAGTGGAGTATGGCTCCGAGCAGTGGGCAGATTTAAAACAGATTCAGCGAAATTTAATGAATAAAGATCAAACGAAGAATACACTGTTAAGCAAAAATGTGGCTGTAGATAATGGAAAACTGTCAAATATGAATCTTTTGATCCTGGGAGGGTCGGGAAGTTATAAATCCACATCATTAGTTATTCCCAATATCCTGTTAGCTTCTATGACCAATGTTGTGTTGGATATTAAGGGGGAATTGCTGCGAAAAACAGGAAATTATTTAAAAGAGAAGCATATCGCAGTAAAGGTGCTAAACCTCATCAATCCGGAAGAGTCTGACCGATGGAATCCTTTTGTGTATATTCGGGATGAAGTGGGACTGGTAAAGTTGATTACTAACCTGCAGGAGTCCGTAAAGCCACCGGATGCAATGAAAGGGGAGCCGTTTTGGGATCAGGCCGTCAGTCTGTATCTCATGTCTTTATTTTCCTATGAGTGGCTGCGGCAAGAGCGGGAGAAAAAAGAGCATCCGGAACAGTACCAGGCCGCTACATTGCCACGGGTTTTAGCATTGGCAAATTTAGAGATGCAGCCAGGATCGGAAGAAAACAGTACCCGGTTACAGGAAAAAATGGACGATCTTGCAAGAAGATATGGCCCGGAATATCCACCGGTACGGGATTACCGGAAACTAAAGGGAAATATGGAAGCCCAAGAAACAGTCAGTTGCGTAATCTTAATGGTAAACGCTATGTTGCGATTGTGCGAAACACCTGCAATCAAAAGAATTTTAGAAGCTGATGATATGGAGATTCGAAGTCTGGGAACCGGGGCAGAAAATATTCCGGGAAAAAAGACGGTGTTGTTTCTGGTCATGCCAGACAATGATCCGTCTTTTAATTTTTTGATTTCCATGTTTTATACCACCATGTTTGATGTGCTGATCCATACGGCAGATCATGAATGTGGAGGGGCATTGCCCATTCATGTCAGACTGTGGGCCGATGAATTTTATGCAGGACCAAAACCAAGTAAAACGGAATCTTTGATGGGAACGATCCGGGGAAGGAATATTTCTATTGTCCCTATTTTGCAATCCATTGCGCAGATCAAAGCCTTGTTTCAACAGGATAAGTGGGAGATTTTTGTGGAGAACTGTGCAGTCACAATCTATATGGGATCCGGACCAGGAGCCAAGAGTACCCACAAATATATTTCGGAGCTGTTGGGGGAGATGACCATTGATGTCCGGAATGATGGGCGGACATTTGGGGCACACGGAAACTCCAATATTCAAAACCAGAAACTGGGGAGAAGTCTGATGACTCCTGCGGCGGTCAAACGAATGAACCGAAAGAATTGTCTGATCTTTATCGAAGGTCAGTATCCTATTTTTGATGAAAAAGCAATCCCATTTCACACCCCGGAGTGGAAGCAAATGGAACAATTGGCAGGGAAGATGGGATATCATCACCCGGTGAAAGTAATTTTTGATGAAGAACAGCGAGCATATTTCACCCTGGAACCGAAAAAGCAGATTCAGTTTTTGAATCGGGAAGAACGGGATGCCTATCAGGAGATGGCAAAAAAAAGAGGATGGGATTTATTATCGGGAGATTGATCGGGAAGCCTTTTTGTATTTGAATTTCCGAAAGTATCCAAAGCCAACGGAACAGGAGATTGAAGCACAGTTTATGCAGGCAAGAAAAGAGCGGGCAGAATCCGTCAGACAAACAGTAGGAGCGGGGCAATCACAGGTTCCAGAAGATGTAACATTCTTTCAGGATTTGGAGGAAAAGCAAAAATTTTCAGATGCACAACAATATGATCTGTCAGGCAGCATTTTGGAATGTATGGAGCGGTATGCAGAGCAGTTGAGTATAGAGCAGAAAGAAATGATTGTCGAGTGCTTGGAAAAGGGGCTGACAGAAGAGCAGATCAAAAGATTGATGTTCCGGCCTGTGGATGAAATGAGGAATTATCAGCGGGCGTATTTATTGTGGAACAATATAAGTGGGTTTTAATTTATGCTTTATGTAAGAGAATATCGTACTTAATATTCACGTTTTTGCAATTAAATATCGCGTACAATATTCTGTTAAAGGTCTAAAAACATACTATTAAAGGACAAAAACTTAAAAAATAAAAAGATGTTGCTATAATAAGTTTGATTGAGTCATCATAAATTCTAAAGTATTTAATAGAAGGAGTTGTTTGTCAGGCGGAAGCTTTTCAGAAAGTAGCTTTATTTGTTCAGAAATAGAAGCTGTTTCTGGGGTGACGAAAATATCGCAAAGAATATCTTGTGGTGTCACATTTAAAACTTTGGCAATACTACAAACATATTCTATTGAAACGGTAGAGGAACCTTTTTCGATTCGATTCATAAAACTGGATGAAATGTGAATAGCTTGGGCAAGATCATGCTGTGTTAATCCTTTGGAAGTGCGTAAGCATCTAATACGTTCACCAATTTGCATTTTGAAACCTCCTTTGCTCTCTTCTTTTATTTTAGCAATAGTATTGGTAGAAATAAATTTACGTATTTGAAATATATTTACAAATACGAAATATCGAGATACTATGGAAATAAAGGAGGTTGTAGTAAAATGTTATATAACGGTGTTGAGGTTCAGACCATTAAATTGGTTCTTTCAGGAACAGAGAGTACAGGCATATCTAGTAAACAAGTTCTATTGAATTGTATTGTTTATCTAACGGAGAAATATAGAGAAAGTCGAGAGTTTTCTTATTTAGAAAAAGCTGTTTGGCATATGTATGCATATTTGGAATTGGGATTTTCCTATGCAGACGGAGAAGAAATTTTTCAAACAGTTCTTGAATTTTTTATGTTTAACCCGTGAAGAAGTGTTTCCCATTCAATATTTTGGAAAAAAAGTTGCATTAAATAAAAGTGCAATACGGAAGATTTTAGGAAAGTGGAATCCAAAGTTACATTCCATGAAAGTGTCAGAGGCAGTGAATGACATTTTAGGGAATATAAAAAATAAGAATACCGGGACATACATTTATCATTCTGGAAAAATCATTAGCAAAAGTGACAATGAGAACTTATTGGGAAAAAACATTTAAATTATATATTCAAGAAGATGCAATTCTTTATGACGTGAATAAGAAAGAATACTACACATTTTGAGGGGAATAGACATGATAAGAATAGGAATTGTCGATGATGAAGAAATCATGAGATTGAAGATTCATCAATGTATAAAGGAGATTTTAAAAGAGCAGGAGTCAGTAGAAATCAGAAGCTATGATTGTGCGGAAGATTTTTTAGAGGAGGTCCAGAAAAAGACACGTTTTGATATTCTGTTTTCAGATATTCAGATGCTGGAAATGAATGGATTAGAGTTGGGAAAAAGATTACAAAAAGATGTGCCGAATCTTTATATCATTTATATTACTGCGTATATGGAATATGCGGTGGAAAGCTATAAGATTAGTGCGTATCAATATATATTAAAAGAAGATATGGAGATACGCTTGCCACAGATTACACGTAAATTATTAAATCAAATACAACATGAGTATGCACAATTCCGCATTGTAGGAACAAATGGGATACAAAAGAAAATATATTTTAGAGACATTATATATGTGTATAAAGGGAAAGAAACAAAATATGTGTATTATGTGACAACAGAAGGAGAATATAAGGAGCGTATTTCTTTAAATCAGGTTGGGGAGCTTTTAGAAGAAAATGGGTTTCTAAAGATAGAACGTGCGTACCTAGTGAATGCTAAACATATTTTGAAATTGGAAGGAAATAAATTATTCTTAAGTGACCAGAGCCAACTTTCCATTAGTCGTTATCGGTTAAAAGAGGTGAAATTAGATATTGCGAAATATTGGGGAGGGAGATAGATGCTACAAGCATTTACAGGAAAAGTGTTATTATTGTTTTTGTCCTTGTGGGAAATATGGATATACTATCAGTTTTTATATGCTACATGTATTGAAAAGACCCAGCTATTAAAGTGGCAACGAGTGGTGATGCAAATCAGCATTTGGAGTACAGGTGTGTTAATGGCAATCAATCGAAGCATCTTAATTTTTTTCTAATACGATGTTTTTATTTATTATCATTTTAGTAGTATTGATAATTTTGCTTATTGAAAGAAAGGACTTTATTCTTCTGGTAAGTATAACAATTGTTTATTTTTCAAGTATTGCATTGCTAGATTTTTTCTTTGCTTTCTTCGGGATGTGTATGATAGAAGATATGTTTGCTGAGAACATTTATTTTTCAGGACATCAGATAGAGAAAATAGTAATCTATTTTTGCAGTAGAAGTTGTGCTGCTTGTATTTTAAGTAGTATTAAAAAATATGAGGTAGAAAAAAGTATTGACAGATTTAAATATATATTCTTAATGATGGGGGTATCGTTTTTTCTGTTTTTGGTGAGAGGATATCAAGTGATTATTTCAGATATGGCGATGGGAAGACGAGAATTGCAAGGAAGTAAATCGCTAGTTTCTATGTCAGTCGTAATTGCCGTGCTTACTTTTTTGCTGATCTTATGGGTTGCAAAATAGAATTCTTCAAGAAGAAAACAATACTCTTGTCATGGAGGAACAATTACAGCATCAAAAATATTGTGAAATGATAGAAGTTATGGAACAAAATCGAGAATTGATCCATGATACAAAGCATCATTTTTCTGGTTGTTCAGGGAAATAATCTTAAAAAATGAGGAATATGAGAATCTGCAGAAGTATATAAAGCAAATAAGTGACGAATTCCAAAGAACAGTACCTAAGGTCTATACAGGAATTAAAATCTTAGACTTTATCTTGGAACAAAAAAGAGTGGTGGCACAAAAATCAGGTATTCGATATGAAATAGATACCATGTTATTGACCGGAATTCCAACAACAGAGCAGGAGACGTGTGCCCTATTTGGTAATTTATTAGATAATGCAATCGAAGCTTGTTGTTTGGTAAAAACGGAAGAAAAATGGGTAAAAATTCAGATTAAACAGATCAACCAGTTACTTTCAATAGAGTTGCTTAACACGTTTGAAATGCCTTGCATAAGAAAACAAGGTGTTTTTGAAACAATAAAAGAAGAAAGGGGTGTACATGGATATGGGATAAAAAGTATGCAGAGAATAGTAGATAAACATCAGGGGCTTATTACATATGAAGAAAAAGAAAAAATATTTATTACGAAAATAACATTTTTTAATGTGTGAGTATCGAAGTTCAAAGGAGAAATGGAAAATGGCAGATAGTAGAGTGTTAGAAATGTATGCGGGGAATTTATTGGAAGAAATGCAGGAAATCGAAAAAATGATACCAGAAGATCAAGAGAATGAAATAGTATCTTCACACACCGTAGGGTGCAGTGCATTTTTGACAATTTATTGTTGTTAAAATATAAAAAAATTTTTATGAGCAGAGTGTGGTGAAAAAGCATTCTGCTCATTTTATATGTATGTTTATAGAGTGGCGGAGGAAGAGAGAGATGATTTAAAAAAAGTCGTATTATTTGTCGGAGCGAATATATGAAACACTGAATTGTGAAGAAAAACAGTCTGAGGCAAAGAAAAGAAATATTGGAGAAATCTGTTGGGAGAAACAATGTTCGATCAGATGTATAAAGAGAACATAAATTTTTATGGATATGTGAATGGAAATGAGTATGCAGTTAGAGAGAATGTGAAATTAAAGAAACGTTTTATGGGATTTTATCATAACATGATTTGCCTGGAACAGAACTTACAAATAGAGCAGAAATTAGATGAAAGTATTGAGTTTTCGCGATTTTATGATCCGTTTTTACAATATGGACGAGCACTATTTGTAAAAACCATAGGAAAAAAAGTTCTGATGCGATTTCAGAGTACGTATACGAGTGCTTTCAGACATATTTGATAAATATATTGCAAGAAGTGTGTATTAGAACATTAATTGCAGAAATGCATCTGTATAAACAGCAGAAAAAACTTCATGGACAAGATGAAAGAGAGGAATATGAGTTCTTTTATTCAGAGATAGTTGGAACCAGTGATTTCAAAAAAGAACTGTTTCAAAAATACCCAATTTTATGGAGATGTATTGAAGAAAAAATTTATCAAGCTGTTGGATATTATTCTGAAGTAGTAGAAAATTTTGTGGATAACAAGAGTGAGATTCAGAATGAATTATGCAAAGGGAATTCTGTGAAAAGGATTACTAATATAAAATCAGGGTTGTCTGATGTGCATAATCAAGGAAAAAGTGTGGTAGTGGTTACACTGGATGATTCTTTGGATTTATTATATAAGCCAAGAAGTATGGAAAATGAACTGGGATTTTTGAACTTGTTAGAATGGATATCTGATAAGGTGGGATTAGATTGTTATAAATATCCGATCCTATCTTATGAGAATCATAGCTGGTGCAGTATCGTGAAACACGATAGCTGCGATACGGAAGAACAAGTAAAAAGATATTATCAGCGTTTCGGGATACAACTTGTTTTAGTATATTGTTTGGGAACAAGAGATCTGCATTTTGAAAATGTGATTGCATCAGGGGAATATCCAGTGTTGGTCGATTTGGAAGCTCTGACTTATGGAAAAAGGGAACATAACACAGATGAAATAAAAGATGCTATCAATCAGCATTTGGCAGATTCGGTATTATGTTCGGGGCTTCTTCCTTATGCCTGGCAAAATTTAAATATCGACAGTAGTGGGATTTCAGGAAAAGGTGGGCAGAAATATGGCTTTAAAGTTCCGGTAATCGTTAATAGAAGAACAGCAAATATGAGAATCGAATATCGATATCCTGAGACAAAAGCGGTTCAAAATTTAGTAAAAAGTAAGAGGAAAGGACTGTAATCCGATTCAATATATACAGGATTTATTGGATGGATTTGAAAAATGCGTATGTAAAAAGTTTTGGAAGATAAGGAAGAATTATTACAAAGGTCATCTTTTCTGCAGAACTTAAAGAGTCGATATGTGGCAATGAATACGCAGCAATATAGTATGCTGTTGTCTGCTTCTTATCATCCCAGTGTGATGAGAGACGGGGCGGAAAGAGAAACTTTATTCTATTCATTATGGAAAGGGAGAAATGGAACGGAACAGGAGATTGTGGAGAGAGAAATTCAAGATTTGTTAAATGGAAATATTCCTTATTTTCCTGTTCGGTGTGTGGAAAATATTTGATACATAATGGAAAAGAAATTTCTAAAGAGTATTTTTCAAAGACGGCATGGGAAGTATTCATTGAGAAAATCGAAAAAATGAGTGTTTCAGATATGAACGTACAAAAAGAATATATTCGAATGGCAATTACACGTTTTTTTCAGGAAACCGATGCAATTATGAAAATCATGTCTATTCTATAGATGATAAAAAGTGGAAGGAAAGAAGAAATCAACTTGAGAAGGTTACAATAGAACAATTAGAAAGTAGGATATTACGACATGCAATATGGAATCGCGAGAAAACACAGGTAAATTGGTTAACGACTCAATTATCGGATCAAAATGGTGAGAGTTGGAGACTTTTGCCAATGAATCATTATTTATATAGTGGCCTTGCAGGTATGTTACTTTTATTCTATGAGCTAAAAACAGCGAAGAGACCACAGGCAACGAAAGTGTATGATACATTAAAAAATGAAATGTTCATATATACTGAAAATGGGATACAGTTCTTTCAAAAATTTGGATTCCAGTAAGACTGGACTTTATGAGGGAGAGGGATCTATCGTTTATGCGTATTTGTGTTTGTATAAAAGAAGCAATGAACAGATTTATTTGCGATATGCTGAAAAACATTCCGAAATTGTTAGAAAATTATTGAAACAAGATCAGAGATATGATCTGTTATCAGGAAATGCAGGAGCAGCGTGGAGCTTTTTATTGCTTTATGGCAGTACGGGAAATGCGAGGTTTTTGCAGACCGGAGAAGAAGCTATTCAAATCTTATTAAAATCAGCAGAGGTGCAAGAACAGGGGATTGGATGGAGAATACAAGAAGAAATTCCACCAATGTCTGGCTTAGCTCATGGGAATAGTGGGATTTTAATTCCGATTCTTGCATTGAGTAAGTATACAGGACGAACTATGTATGAAGAAATTGCAGATAAGATCTGGAACTATGAAAATTCGTTGTATGATTCGGCAATAAATAATTGGAAAGACACCAGAGAACAGGGAAAAGTAGTATCTTCTAATCCTATTGGATCAGTAGCATGGTGCCATGGGGCGTCTGGGGTTTTGTATTCCAGAATTTTATGTTATGAGTTTGTAGAGAATAGTAAATGGAAAAATAGATTGGAACTGGATATCAAAAGAGCTTATAAAAATTGAAGGAGTATTGGAAAAGAGATAGTGATTCTCTGTGCCATGGTAATTGTGGGAATTTGTGGATTTTGAGAATCGCCCAGGAAAAATGAAAGAATATGGGATATCAATTGAAGGAGAGTGGGATGTCGAGTTATTGAAAAGTGAGTTGGAAGAACAAGTTGTCCATTTATTACCGCAAGAACAAATAAATTTTAGATTTATGAACGGGTATGGGGGGATACTTTATAAGTGTTTGCAGGATATCCATCCATGCTACTGAGAGTCATATAGAATTAATTGGAAGCGCTTTTAGTGCTACTTTGGGCTTAAAATTAAAGTTTAACATAAAGCGCTGTAATAGCTATGAATATTTAATTAAATATCAATAATACAATACACTAGCATTTTACTCTATTTCTAAAAGGAGCCCCATCATTATGAATAAACGAGTTTGTAAAGACGATCAAATAAAACTTATCATGGAATGCCGCTAAAGTGAACTTCCCGATTACCAATGGTGCGAATAGAATGGTATTCATCCGTGTACATTTTATAATTGGTAAGTAAACTCAGGAAAAGTGGATACTCATTGACAGATGCTTCTAAGAAATCTGAAATGAAAACGACTGTTCAGGAATAGAAGTCGTAAAAGTTGATTTGATCGATTCTATTCCTGAAGCAGAGTAAAATCTTAGCCTTTCTCAAAATCTACTCGCAATGGTAATCCTGCTATAGAAATTCGGGTTGGAAATATCACGCTTCGACTTTTTAACCAACAACCGAAACATAGGACCAGTTACGATTCCTAACATTTCTTATCCACCATTATAAATTAATATTTGGGGATAAGTGAAAAGAGCAAATCAGCTATTTAAGGTCAAAAGTGTGCATATGATGGACAAATTATTTAAGAAAAAAGGAAAAATGATAAAATTTCAATAAATTTTATAATAAAAATATGGAAGGAGATGAATTAAATGGAAAAACAAAAAAGAGTTATTTCAGGAGATATTTGGAGAAGAGAATGATCAAGACAAAAAATTAGCGAAGAGTTAATGAGAGAGTTTTCAGAAGAATTGAAGCCAGTAGGAATAACGTGTAAAAATTGGTCAAAAAATACTTAAGTATAGGGATGTAGAAAAGTTTGAGCTAAAACCTTTGAACTGATATTGAAAAATTAGTTCAAAGGTTTTTGTATAAAATATAGTTGCATAATTATCAGCAATTTTGTATCAAAAATTATATATTAGGCCACTTCTAAATGATTTTCCGAGTAAAAGAGTAAAATTTCAGTATCAGGCAAGTCAAGATGTAAGTTTATGAACAAGAATAAGGTTTTTTATGGCTAAACTGGTAGCTATGATTTTTGGTTTGAGTGCAGTAACCAGACATTTAGAGGAACTGGAGATTTTCTCAATCAGATTATGGACTTTCAGACACTCAGATATAGGAAAAACTTAAAAACCTATATTATTGCGGACGGAGTGATTTCTGAAATGTGAAGCCGAATATTTTGCCCGACATTTCGAATGTCATATATTTTCATCTGTTGATATCTTTCAGTAGGGACAAATCACGAGATCAAAATTTAAACTTACGATGAGTTCGTTTCTTTTCTCTTTTCGAATGGCTGATTTCATCCAGTTTTTTCCGGCAGTTGCTGCGATCGCCAAAGAAAAAGACAAATTTAAGGTATTGGTAGTTCGCCGGTTTCAGACTTATGAACAACTGGTAGAGACTGTAGATGTTCTTTTCCCTGCACTAGACTTTTGGAGCTTTCAATTTGTAGTACATGGTCGAATTTGTCATACATTTTGAGATACATCATCTATATGTTGTTTGATCCTTGTGCCAAGGATGCTTTGGTTTTAATTTGCCTTAATTTCTTTGGTGCAGTTATAAGTAATACGCTGTCCAAGTAGCATACTGTTGAGTTTCATATTAAGAAGTCATTTATTCTGTATGGCTTCAGTTCGGGAGATATACCTGAGTAATTATGCGATCAAAATAGTTAATGATGACAGAAATTTTATCGATGTATTTGTCTGTAAGTGATAGACCAGAAGACTGCTTTTTAGAGTAACACAAAATAGGAATATATAAAATAAACTTTTCCGGTTTATCCGGGAGGACATACAAATTATAAAATTACTTGAAAGGAATGAGCAAATGAAAAAGGTTATATTAGCACAGGTTACGACACCTGTTCAATCGGCAAATGGTACAACTAGCATTTTTGTACCATTAGGATTAGGATTGTTAAAAGCACAAGCTATTAAAGAAGGATTATGTCCTGAAAAATTTGATATTGAAATATTAGATAGGAAAAAAGTGCTTAAATTATGGGATAAAAGGTTATTGGAATATATAATTAGTGCAAATCCTGAAATTGTTGGATTCTCATGTTATGGATGGAACGTATTAAGAAGTTATTATTGGCAAAGCAATGAAAAAAGACAATTACCAGAATGTTTGATTAATTTTTGGAGGTCCAGAAGTTGGAACGCAGGCGTCCCAAATTATGGAACAAAATGCGTATATAGATATTATATCAGAAGGCGAAGGTGAATTTAGCTTTGTTGATATTTTGAAATATCATAT
>ENA-OPYU01000876-OPYU01000876.1-human-gut-metagenome-genome-assembly--contig:-NODE-876-length-11151-cov-2.691310_pt1 | contig 11151 bp, 12 predicted proteins | sample MGYA00242637_ERZ504482 | MGnify/ENA primary metagenome ERZ504482 (study PRJEB26092, sample SAMD00036237) | human gut metagenome | host: Homo sapiens | study: EMG produced TPA metagenomics assembly of...
TTCCAGTGTTTCTTTTGTGAGTGATTCCTTCATTTGATAACCTTCTTTCTGCTCATTCGTTGTGTTAAAGATTTTGTCTATCTGTATTTTTACCACCGGAGAAATCTAGTGTAAATGAGGAAATAAAAAAAATCGGTGAGCATCTGAAAGACACTCACCGCAAGTAAGTCCATATTTTTTCCGTGCGTTACACTTCGAACTTACCTCCCGAACGTTACCTCGGTAGTTAACTCAGCCCAGGCACCCTTACGGCACCCGGAGGTCTCTGCTTAGTGCTGCTTCGTTCCCGACCTGACACGGTTCACAGAGTTCCGTCGCGTAAGACCCAAGCCTCAACGCCACTTTCCGAGGGCAGCTTCACAAGCATAAGCCCTCCGTGTAACATCACCCCCACTATAGCGGATTGTGGGTACAAGGTACCGCTAACACCCCGGCTGCACGAGTCTATATTTTACCTTGTTTATGTGAAAATGTCAACTGGGAATTGCGAAAAAGTACAATATATAGTAAAATAAAACAATATTTCAGGCGCAGATTTGCCGCAAGGTACAGTTGGCGCAGAAAAGAGGCGTATATGAACATTTTATTAACAGCGATCAATGCGAAATACATCCATTCCAATCTGGCCGTGTACAGTCTTCGGGCGTATGTGCCGGAATATCGGGAAGAGATACAAATTGCGGAGTATACGATCAACCAGCAGGTAGATAATATTTTGATGGATCTGTACCGGAAGAAACCGGATATTCTTTGCTTTTCCTGTTATATCTGGAATCTGGATTATGTAGAGCAGCTTGTGAGGGAGGCAGGAAAGATTCTTCCAGGAGTGCCAATCTGGATCGGAGGCCCCGAAGTATCTTATGACAGTCCGGCAGTTCTTCAGAGACTTCCGGAAGTATTCGGAGTGATGAAGGGAGAAGGGGAAGAGACGTTCCGGGAGTTGGTACATTACTATATGGAAGGTGGAAGTCTGGAGAAGATTGACGGGATCACTTACCGGGGAGAAAAAAGGGCAGATTCTGGAGAATCCATGGCGCCTGGTAATGGATCTGAGCAAAGTCCCATTTGTCTACCATGACATGAAAGATTTTCAGAATAAGATTGTTTACTATGAGACAAGCAGAGGATGTCCGTTTTCCTGTAGTTACTGCCTTTCTTCAGTAGACAAGTGCCTGCGTTTCCGTGATTTAGAGCTCGTGAAGAAGGAATTACAGTTTTTCCCTTGATGAAAAAAGTGCCGCAGGTGAAATTTGTAGACCGGACGTTTAACTGTAAGCACGGACATGCGATGGAGATTTGGAGATATTTGATTGAGCATGACAATGGGATTACCAATTTTCATTTTGAAGTGTCGGCTGATCTCCTGAATGAGGAGGAACTTTCTTTGATCAGTCAGATGCGACCGGGACTGATCCAGCTGGAGATCGGCGTACAGTCTACCAATGCGAGGACGATCCGGGAGATCCGCCGGACGATGAAATTTGAAGAGGTGGCACGCATCGTCAGACAGATCAATGCTTACGGAAATGTCCATCAGCATTTGGATCTGATCGCGGGGCTTCCGTATGAAGATTACGAGAGCTTTCGAAGATCTTTCAACGATGTCTATGCGCTTGCACCGGAACAGCTGCAGCTAGGTTTTCTGAAAGTGCTGAAAGGCTCCTATATGGAGGAACAGAAGGAACAGTATGGGCTTGTGTATAAGAGCAGACCACCGTATGAAGTGCTTTACACAAAGTGGCTTCCTTACAGCGATGTGCTTCGCCTGAAGAGGGTGGAAGAGATGGTAGAAGTTTACTATAACAGCAGACAGTTTTCGTACACACTTGTGGCGCTTGAAAAGGCATTTCCGGATTCCTTTTCGATGTATGAGCAGTTGGGCGCATATTATGATGAAGAGGGACAGACCTTTTTAAGTCACGCGAGGGTGACACGGTATGAGATTCTGTATGCATTTGCGAAGAAGATAGATCCGGAGAGGGAAGAATTGTATCGGGAACTGCTTATTTTTGATTTTTATCTCAGGGAAAATGCAAAAAGCCGACCAGCATTTGCAGGAGAAGAGACGGTGAAAAAAGAAGAGCAGCAGCAATTTTATGATGAAGAAGCAAAAGCACATAAGTATCTTGTCGGATATGAAAAATGGGACAAACGACAGTTGCGGAAGATGACACATATCGAACGGTTTGGCTATCGAGTGACCGAAGATGCTGCCAGAGGAGAGACGGTACTTTTATTTGATTATCAGAATCGGAATCCACTGAACTATGAGGCGCGTGTGGTAGAAGTTTGTGAGATGGAAGAAGAAACAGTATTTTAGAAAAAGATTCGGGAAAATCCGCTTTTGGTTTCTTGCAAAAGAGGAAGAAACGGTATAGAATGAAGAAATATCTTCCGGCAGGAAGGGAAGAAATGTGCAATAGTAGTTGGTGGAAGAAAGGAAGAGAACAATGAATTTTTTATAATAAGAAATTTCGAAAGATTGCATCGGTGATCATTATCGTAATTATTGTAGCAATGATTCTGACCGGAGTTGTGCCATATTTGTTCTAATCATATAGGAGCAGAGAACAGATGATGGGCAGAAGAAAAGAAAGGACTGGGAAAGCATGAAAATAGGGAATGTGTCAGGAACTGTGCTGAAGCGTTCTAGTTTTTAAAACAATTACATACTGTCAGAGATGAGTCGATGTTTGAACCGACTTCTGAGGAAATGTGTGCGGGGATCCGCGTAAAAGAGTCGGCTCCGGTGAGTTTTTTTCCGGGACTTCTGTGTATGGAAGTGCGAAAAGTATCGGCATATTTGCGATGGCGCGAGCGGTAAATGATATTGCTGCCCGAGGTGCAGATCCAATCGGTGTGGATGTGCAGATCCAGCTTCCGCCTTATGCATACGAATCCAGATTGAAGGCGATGGTAGAATGGATGGAGCAGGCGGCAGAGAGGCAGAACCTTCAGATCCTCTGTGCCAAGGCAGAAGTAAGTCCCGCCATCTGCGAGGCGATTGTGCATGTCAATGCAGTTGGAACGGCGGAAGAAGAGATTCCTCAAAAGATGGTAGCAGAAGCAGGGCAGGATATTGTGCTTGCAGGATGGATCGGGCTTGAGGGAATGCTGCGGGTTGCAGGCAGGAAAGAAGAAGAGCTGGCGAAGAGATTTGTTCCGGCATTTTTAAAACTCGAATCAAAGGGATGGAGCAGGAATTGTTTGCGCTGGAACAGATCTGGACTGCCAGAGAGCATGGCGCTTCGGCAATCTATCAGATCGGTCCGGGAGGAATTCTGGCGACACTGTGGGAAGCAGCCGAGGCAGCCGATGTAGGGCTGGAAGCAGATATGAAGAAGATGTCTATTCAGCAGGAAACAGTAGAAATCTGCGAATATTTCCGCTTGAATCCGTATCAGATGACGTCAGTGGGAAGTCTTCTGATCTTTACACAGAATGGAGAGGCGCTTGTGCAGAAACTTCAGGAGGCAGGAAAGCAGGCAGCGGTCATCGGACATACGACGAACAGGAAGGAGCGCGTGTTGTCTGGGGGAAGCGAGCGGCGTTTTCTGGACAGACCTCAGCCGGATGAGCTTGCAAGGATCTATGAGTCATTTATCGAACAGGACAGGAAAGAAGGGAAAGTATAATGAGAAGAGAGATTTTAAAATATCTTGAAAGGAACAGCAAAATAAATCTGCAGGAGTTAGCAGTACTGCTCGGCTCAGATGAGGTGATGATTGCAAATGAGATCGCGCAGATGGAGAAAGAGAAGATCATCTGTGGATACCATACGCTGATCGACTGGGAGAAGACCGGTGAGGAGCAGGTGGTCGCTTTGATCGAGGTAAAAGTGACACCACAGAGAAATCAGGGATTTGACAGGATTGCAGAGAGAATTTACAACTATCCGGAAGTCAATGCGGTGTATCTGATCTCGGGGGGATATGAATTTTCTGATCACACTGAAGGCAAGGACTTTAAAAGAAGTGTCTGAATTTGTGTCAGGAAAACTGGCGCCGCTGGATGCCGTGCTGAGCACAGCGACCCATTTCGTATTGAAGAAGTACAAAGATCATGGAGCAGTACTTGTGGCAAAGACAGAATCAGAAAGGATGTTGGTGACACCGTAATGAGGAATCCGTTAGCAAAAAAAGTAGTAGAAATAGAGCCTTCGGGAATCCGTAAGTTTTTTGATGTCGTCAATGAGATGAAAGATGCCATTTCTCTTGGAGTTGGGGAACCAGATTTTGACACGCCTTGGCGGATCCGGGAGGAAGGAATTTATTCTCTGGAAAAGGGAAGGACATTTTATACATCAAACTCTGGACTGAAGGAATTAAAAGAAGAAATCTGTAATTATATTCAGAGAAAAACATCTGTCGTATACGATCCAAAGTCAGAGGTAGTCGTGACAGTCGGCGGGAGCGAGGGAATTGATATCGCAATGCGTGCAATGCTCGATCCGGGCGATGAAGTGCTGATCCCACAGCCGAGTTATGTATCGTATCTTCCGTGTGCGGTACTTGCAGGCGGTGTGCCGGTTGTGATCCCTCTTCAAAATAAAAATGAGTTTAAGCTGACAAGAGAGGAGTTGGAGGCGGCAATAACACCTCGCACAAAGATTCTTGTCCTGCCATTTCCAAATAATCCAACGGGGTCGATCATGACGAGGGAGGATCTGGAACCGATCGCAGAAGTGGTAAAAGAGCATGATCTGTTTGTGATTTCGGATGAAATTTACTCAGAATTGAGCTATCAGGGAGAGCATGTATCGATCGCAGAGTTTCCGGGTCTCCGGGAGCGGACGATCATGATCAATGGATTTTCCAAAGGGTTTGCGATGACCGGATGGAGGCTTGGGTATGCGTGTGGTCCGGCGGAGATTATTGAGCAGATGATTAAGATCCATCAGTTTGCGATTATGTGTGCGCCGACAAATAGCCAGTATGCAGCGATCGAAGGACTTAGAAACTGTCAGCCGGAAGTTGATGAGATGCGGGAAGCTTACAATCAGAGAAGAAGATTTCTCATGCATGAGTTCAGAAGGATTGGGCTGAAATGTTTTGAGCCGTACGGAGCATTTTATGTGTTCCCGGATGTTTCCGAGTTTGGAATGACATCAGAAGAATTTGCCACGAGATTTCTCGAGGAAGAGCGGGTGGCAGTTGTGCCGGGGACTGCCTTCGGGGCAAGTGGGGAAGGATTTATCCGTATTTCTTACGCGTATTCTCTGGAAGATCTGAAGGTGGCGCTTGGAAGGCTGGAAAGATTTATTGAACGTCTGAGGGAGCAAAAGAGATAAAGGAGGCAGAAGAAATGTTAAATATCGTGTTATTTGAGCCGGAGATCCCGGCGAATACAGGAAACATCGGGAGGACGTGTGTGGCAACAAACACACGTCTGCATCTGATCGAACCGCTTGGATTCCGACTAAATGAAAAAGCAATCAAACGGGCCGGTATGGATTACTGGGACCAGCTAGATGTGACAACCTATATTGACTACAATGATTTTCTGGAGAAAAATCCGGGGGCAAAGATCTATATGGCGACGACAAAGGCGCCAAATGTCTATACGGATGTAAAGTATGAGCCGGATTGTTATATCATGTTCGGGAAGGAGAGCGCAGGGATCCCGGAGGAGATTTTAGTCCACCATAAAGAAGATAGTATCCGTATTCCGATGGTAGGGGATATCCGCTCACTGAACCTTGGAAATTCTGTGGCGATCGTACTTTATGAGGCACTTCGTCAGAATCAGTTCGCAGGAATGAATTTAGAGGGGCATTTACACCGGTTAGAATGGGATATATAATCATAGGAAGATTCACTAAAATTATAGACAGAATTAATAAAGAAACTGTAAAAAACCTAGACAAGAACCCTAAAAAATGTTATAATAAAAATGGAACAGGAAATATGAATTGAAAGTAGGGATCGAGTTATGAAGTATAAAAGGAAGTGTGTATCGTACATTTGCACTTATTACACAGCTTGGATTAAGTATGATCACCCCTATTTTTTTGTGCGTTTTTCTTGCGGTGTTTTTGGAAAAAAAGTTCTCCATTTCACTGTTTATCCCATTGGTGATCATGGGTGTACTGGCCGGAGGACGCAACACATATTACTTGGCAAAACATGCAAATGAAGATCCAGAAGAGAAAGAGGAACATAAAGATGAATAGTGCAGACAATACAGTGAAGGAACTGGCGGCTGGCATAATTGTATATGGAATTCTGGCACAGATCATCTGTCTGGTTGTGACGGATAATACGTTGTCTGTTGCGGTTGGTCTCTGGATCGGAATTGCAACGGCACTCGGTATGATGATACATATGAAGCGGTCGATCGAGGATGCTCTTGACTTTGGGGAAGAGGGTGCACCGAAGCATATGCGTAAGACATATGTGATCCGTCTTTTTGTTGTTGCAGTCGTATTTGGAGTGACAGCTTACTTTCGGGTAGGCAATATCATTGCGGCGCTGATCGGCGTTATGAGTCTGAAGATCTCGGCGTATCTCCAGCCGTGGACGCACAGAGTATTTGTAAGACTCCAAAATCTAAGTAAAGGAGGGTGATCATGTGGGAACTGGCTTAGGAATTTTAGCTGCAGACGGACCTGATTTTATGATACACGGGCTTGTCAAATTTCACTTGTTTGGCAGGAACTGTGGCTGACAACGACACATGTCAGTGTACTGGTTGTATGCGTACTTCTTATCATTTTTGCACTCATTGTCCGCAGTAAGCTTCGGGATACCGAAGGGGAACCTGGAACATTGCAGAACATTGCAGAGATGGTTGTGGAAGCGCTGGACGGCATGGTAAAAGGCAGCATGGGCAAAAAAATGGAATCCCTTACCGGAATTATATCGGAACGCTGATTTTTATTCCTGATCGTCAGCAACCTGTCAGGGCTTCTTGGACTTCGTCCACCGACAGCGGATTACGGTGTAACACTTCCACTTGGTGTGATAACGTTTATACTGATCCAGTATAATAACATTCGTTACAACAAGGTCGGAGCATTCACTGGATTGTTTAAACCGCTGCCAATTTTATTCCCGATCAACTTGATCGGTGAGATCGCGGTACCGTTCTCGCTTTCATTGCGTCTGTTCGGAAACGTTGTATCCGGAACAGTTATCATGGGTCTTTTATATGGCCTGTTATCGAAGTTCGCAATCGGATGGCCAGGTATCTTGCACATATACTTTGACATCTTCTCAGGATGTATTCAAACATATGTGTTCTGTATGCTGTCAATGGTATTTATCAATGATAAATTACCGGAAGCAGAATAATCAGCCTCTTAGCAGGCAGGGAAATTTTTACGAAAATGAATTGTAAAACAGGAGGAATTTATTATGAGTCAAATTACAAACGAAGCATTAATCTTAGCGTGTTCAGCAATCGGTGCAGGTCTTGCGATGATCGCAGGTATCGGACCTGGTATTGGACAGGGTGTTGCAGCAGGTCATGGTGCATCTGCAGTTGGTAGAAACCCGGGAGCAAAATCAGACATCACATCCACAATGCTTTTAGGACAGGCCGTAGCAGAGACAACAGGTCTTTATGGTCTTGTTATCGCGCTGATCTTATTATTCGCTAACCCATTATTAGGTCAGTTATAAAAAATGAGATTCCGTACAGAAGCAGATTGAAAAACGGAAGAGATGAAAATAATAGAAGGAAGGAGGCTGAACCTTGGAACGTTTATTTAACCTGGATGCACAACTGCTGTTCGATGCGTGTACACTTGCAATTGCGATGTTCGTACTTTTCACACTGTTGTCCTACCTGTTATTTGAACCGGTCAGAAAGATGCTTGACGAGCGTAAGAGACGGGTAAAGGAAGAACAGGATACTGCAAAGAAAGAGAGAGCAGATGCTGTCGTATTCAAAGAAGAATATGAGACAAAGTTAAAAGAAGTGGACAAAGAAGCGCAGGTCATCCTGAGCGAAGCCCGCAAGAAAGCGATGAAGACAGAGTCACAGATTGTTGCAGAAGCGAAAGAAGAGGCAGCCCGTATTATAGCGCGTGCAAACGCAGAGGTTGAATTAGAGAAGAAACGTGCATTGGATGAGATGAAGCAGGAGATGGTAGCAATTGCTTCTCTTATGGCAGGTAAAAGTCGTGAAAAGGCTTCGATCGATACAAATGTACAGGAAAGTCTAATCGATGAAACATTGAAAAGAAATGGGTGAACGTACATGGCTAAAGTTAGTTTCTAAAACATATGGTGATGCATTGTTTGCCGTTGCTGTTGAGGAGAACAAGATGGATCTGTTCTTCACAGAGGTTCAGGATGTGCTGGAAGTTTTACGCACAAACGAAGAACTGAGCAGATTAATGAATCATCCGAAGATCATCAAAGAAGATAAAGTGAAGATCATCGAAGAAACATTCGGCGGTCATGTATCCCGCGAGATCATTGGACTGATGACATTATTGATCACAAAAGGTCATTACCCGGATACAGTGTCCGTATTTGAATACTTTATCGGACTTGTAAAGGAAGAAAAGAAGATCGGTATCGCAAATGTGACGACAGCTTTTGCGCTGAGCGACAAACAGAAAAGTGATATCGAGAAACGTCTGCTTGAGACAACACAGTATGAGACATTTGAGATGAATTACGATGTTGATGAAAGTCTGATCGGAGGCATGGTGATCCGTATCAAAGACCGTGTTGTGGACAGCAGTATTAAGACGAAGCTCTATGAATTATCAAAACAGTTGAGAAAGATCCAGATTCACTAGAGCACAAAAAATAGAAGGAAGGTGGATTCGCTCCATGAATTTAAAACCAGAAGAAATCAGCTCTGTCATTAAAGAACAGATTAAAAGATATGCATCAGAGTTAGAAGTATCTGATGTTGGAACGGTTATTCAGGTAGCCGATGGTATCGCGCGTATCCACGGACTGGAAAATGCAATGCAGGGAGAATTGTTAGAGTTCCCTGGAGAAGTATATGGTATGGTATTGAACCTTGAAGAAGACAACGTTGGTGCGGTTCTCTTAGGTGATAACAGAAACATCAACGAAGGTGATACTGTAAAGACAACAGGCCGTGTAGTAGAAGTGCCGGTCGGTGATTGCATGTTAGGCCGTGTAGTAAACGCGTTAGGTCAGCCAATCGATGGAAAAGGACCGATTCAGGCAACATCTTTCCGCCAGATCGAAAGAGTTGCTTCTGGAGTTATCTCTCGTAAATCCGTAGATACTCCATTACAGACAGGTATCAAAGCGATCGACTCCATGGTGCCGATCGGAAGAGGACAGCGTGAGTTGATCATCGGTGACAGACAGACCGGTAAGACAGCAATCGCAGTCGACACAATTATCAATCAGAAAGGTCAGGGCGTAAAATGTATCTACGTTGCGATCGGACAGAAAGCATCTACTGTTGCAAATATCGTTCAGACTTTTGAAGAACATGGTGCAATGGATTATACAACAGTCGTTGCATCTACAGCAAGTGAGCTGGCACCTCTTCAGTACATTGCACCATATGCAGGATGTGCGATCGGTGAAGAGTGGATGGAAAATGGAGAGGACGTTCTCGTAGTATACGATGATTTGTCCAAACATGCGACAGCTTACCGTACACTCTCCTTACTGCTCCGTCGTCCACCAGGACGTGAGGCTTATCCGGGAGATGTATTCTATCTGCACTCTAGATTGTTAGAGAGAGCAGCAAGATTATCTGACAAATTAGGCGGAGGTTCTCTGACAGCACTTCCGATCATTGAGACACAGGCAGGTGACGTATCTGCATACATCCCTACAAATGTTATCTCTATCACAGATGGTCAGATCTTCCTCGAGACAGAGATGTTCAATGCTGGTTTCAGACCGGCGATCAACCCGGGTATTTCCGTATCCCGTGTTGGAGGTTCTGCACAGATCAAAGCGATGAAAAAGATCGCAGGACCGATCCGTATCGACCTTGCACAGTACCGTGAACTTGCTTCTTTCGCACAGTTCGGTTCTGAGCTTGATGCAGATACGACAGAACGTCTTGCACAGGGTGCCCGCATCAAAGAGATGTTAAAGCAGCCACAGTATCAGCCAATGCCGGTAGAATACCAGGTTATCATCATTTATGCGGCAACACAGAAACATCTGCTGGATATCGTAGAAGATGTGCTTCGTTTGAAAAGGACTGTTTAGAATTATTCAGACAAATATCCGGAAATTCCAGAAGCAATCCGTACAGAAAAAGTAATTTCTGACAAGACAGAAGAAGCACTTGTAAAAGCAATCAATGAATTTAAAGCAGAATTTTAGTGCGGTAGCGATTACCATTCAGGTGAGAGGAGAACTATATCATGGCATCAATGAGAGAGATTAAAAGACGTCGAAGCAGTGTGCAGAGTACACAGCAGATTACAAAAGCCATGAAACTTATTTCTACTGTAAAGCTGCAAAAAGCAAGAACCCGCGCGGAAAATTCAAAAGCATATTTCGAATGCATGTATGCGACGGTGACTTCCATGCTTGCAAAAGCAGGAAACATTGAGCATCCATACTTGCAGAAGAGCGACTCTAAGAAAGTCGGAATCGTAGTTGTGACATCAAACAGAGGTCTCGCAGGCGGATACAATTCTAATATCGTGAAACTGATTACTGGAAGTGGAATCGAGAAAGAAAATATCCGTCTGTATACGGTCGGACATAAAGGTGCGGAAGCATTGGAGAGAAAGGGATATGAGATCGTGGAAGATTTCTCTGACGTGATCGAAGAACCTTCTTACAGTGATGCACAGGCGATCAGCAAAAGACTTCTGACTGATTTTGCGGCAGGGGAGATCGGTGAGATCTATGTGGCATACACATTCTTCAAGAATACTGTAAGTCATATTCCGACACTTACAAAATTACTTCCGGTAGACACCGCTGCAATCGCAGAGGAGGAAAAAGAGGGAGAAAGTTCTGTGGATAAACTGACACTGATGAACTTTGAGCCTGAAGAGGAAGTGGCAGTCGGACTGCTTGTTCCAAAATATATGACAAGCATTCTCTACGGCGCCTTTGTAGAGGCCGTTGCAAGTGAAAATGGTGCGCGTATGCAGGCGATGGATTCTGCAACAAACAACGCAGAAGAGATCATCGAAGACCTGGCATTGAAATATAACAGAGCCCGTCAGGGTGCGAT
>ENA-OPYU01000877-OPYU01000877.1-human-gut-metagenome-genome-assembly--contig:-NODE-877-length-11120-cov-3.989448_pt1 | contig 11120 bp, 11 predicted proteins | sample MGYA00242637_ERZ504482 | MGnify/ENA primary metagenome ERZ504482 (study PRJEB26092, sample SAMD00036237) | human gut metagenome | host: Homo sapiens | study: EMG produced TPA metagenomics assembly of...
AGGAGACGGACATCAATTCGGCGTACAGCTTTCTTATGCCGTACAGCCAAGCCCAGACGGATTGGCACAGGCCTTTATCATTTGGTGAGGAAGTTTATTGGTGATGACTGCGTTGCCATGGTTCTTGGAGACAATATTTTCGCAGGTCACGGTCTGAAAAAGCGCTTAAAAGCGGCTGTTCAGAATGCTGAAACAGGAAAAGGTGCTACCGTATTTGGTTACTATGTAGATGACCCGGAACGTTTCGGTATCGTAGAATTTAATGACCAGGGAAAGCAATTTCCATTGAAGAAAAACCAGAAAAACCAAAAAGCAACTACTGTGTAACCCGGTCTTTATTTCTACGACAATAGAGTTGTGGAGTATGCCAAAAAATCTGAAACCAAGTGCCAGAGGAGAACTGGAAATCACAGATTTAAACCGCATTTATCTGAAAGAAGGCAGGTTTTAAATGTAGAACTTTTAGGACAAGGATTTACCTGGCTGGATACCGGTACTCACGAAAGTCTGGTAGAGGCAACCAACTTTGTAAAAACCATGGAAAGCCACCAGCACCGCAAGATTGCCTGCCTGGAAGAAATTGCTTACTTAAATGGATGGATTTCCAAAGAAGATGTTCTGGAAGTCTATGAAGTATTAAAGAAAAACCAGTACGGCCAGTATTTAAAAGATGTCTTAGACGGAAAATATCTGGATACCCTGCACTAAATCATATTTTTTATTTAGATGCATATATTTTATTTTAAGAATAGGAGATTTTTATTATGACAATCATTGTAACCGGTGGAGCCGGATTTATTGGAAGTAACTTTATTTTTCACATGTTAGACAAGTACCCTGATTACCGCATTGTGTGTCTGGACTGCCTGACCTATGCAGGAAACCTGTCTACTCTTGCACCTGTAATGGACAACCCAAATTTCCGTTTTGTAAAAGAAAGCATTACAGACAGAGAAGCTGTTTATAAATTATTTGAAGAAGAACATCCTGATATGGTAGTAAACTTTGCTGCTGAAAGCCATGTAGACCGTTCTATTGAAAATCCAGAAGTATTCCTGGATACCAACATCAAAGGAACTGCTGTGCTCATGGATGCATGCCGCAAATATGGCATCCAGAGATATCACCAGGTTTCTACTGACGAAGTTTACGGTGACCTGCCTCTGGACCGCCCTGACTTATTCTTCACAGAAGAAACACCAATCCACACCAGCAGCCCATACAGCTCCTCAAAAGCAGGTGCTGACCTTCTGGTTCTGGCTTACCACCGTACATACGGCCTGCCTGTAACCATCAGCCGCTGCTCTAACAACTACGGACCTTATCATTTCCCGGAAAAACTCATTCCGCTGATGATTGCCAATGCATTAAATGACAAACCGCTTCCTGTATATGGAAAAGGTGAAAATGTCCGTGACTGGCTGTATGTTGAAGATCACTGCAAAGCCATTGACTTGATTATCCACAAAGGCCGTGTTGGAGAAGTTTACAACATTGGCGGTCACAACGAAATGAAAAACATTGACATTGTTAAAATCATCTGCAAAGAACTTGGCAAACCAGAAAGCCTCATCACTTATGTAACAGACAGAAAAGGCCATGATATGCGTTATGCCATCGATCCAACTAAGATTCACAATGAACTTGGATGGCTGCCTGAGACAAAATTTGCTGATGGTATCCAAAAAAACAATCCAGTGGTACTTAGATACAAAGAATGGTGGGAAACCATCATCTCCGGAGAATATCAGTAATTACTATGTAAAAAAATGTATGCAAACCGCTAATCAAGGATGTCTCACAAGGAGGTTTATGCAATGAAAGTTTTAGTTACCGGTGTTGCCGGACAATTAGGCCATGACGTCATGAACGAACTGGCCAAAAGAGGATACGAAGGCATTGGCTCAGATATTAAAGAAGTTTACAGCGGCATCCAGGACGGTACTGCTGTAACCACTATGCCTTATGTTCCCATGGATATTACAGACAAAGCTTCTGTAGAAACTGTTCTAAAATCTACTGCCCCTGATGTTGTGGTTCACTGCGCAGCATGGACAGCTGTAGATTTGGCAGAGGACGAAGATAAAAAGCCCATTGTACAGGCGGTCAATGCCACAGGAACCGAAAATATTGCCCTGGTATGCAAGGAATTAAACTGCAAAATGGTGTACATCAGCACAGACTATGTATTTGACGGTCAGGGAACCACACCATGGCAGCCAGACTGCAAAGATTACAAGCCTCTCAATGTTTACGGGGAAACGAAGTTAGCAGGGGAACTGGCAGTATCTGAAAATCTGGAAAAATACTTTATTGTCCGCATCGCCTGGGTATTCGGCAAAAATGGAAAGAACTTTATCAAAACCATGCTGAATCTTGGTAAGACCCACGATACCCTTACCGTAGTGGATGACCAGATTGGTACTCCTACTTATACATTGGATTTGGCAAGACTTTTGGTGGATATGATTGAAACCGATAAATATGGCTATTACCATGCTACCAATGAAGGTGGATATATTAGTTGGTGCGATTTCACAAAAGAAATCTTCCGTCAGGCAATAGAAGCCGGACATGAAGAATATGCCAAAGTTACTGTAAAGCCCGTAACTACCGCAGAATATGGCGCATCCAAAGCAAAACGTCCGTTTAACAGTCGTCTGGACAAGAGCAAATTAGCAGAAAATGGCTTTGAGCCTCTGCCAACCTGGCAAGATGCGGTAAAACGCTATTTACAAGAAATTGAATTTTAAGGACACTACATTATTTCAGTTAGGAGAGTTGATAACATGGGACAGATTAAAGTAAGCAAATGCCCAATCGAAGGTCTGTATGTGATTGAGCCAGCTGTTCACGGAGATGCAAGAGGCTATTTCATGGAAACCTATAATCAGAAAGATATGGAAGAAGCCGGTCTTACTATGAATTTTGTGCAGGACAACCAGTCCTGTTCCACAAAGGGTGTTTTAAGAGGCCTGCATTTCCAGAAAGAGTTTCCACAGGGAAAATTAGTCCGGGTAATCAAAGGAAGCGTCTTTGATGTAGCTGTTGATTTAAGAAGTGATAGCGAAACCTACGGAAAATGGTTTGGCATTGAACTGACCGAAGAAAACAAAAAACAGTTTTATATTCCGGAAGGCTTTGCACATGGCTTCTTAGTGCTCAGTGATGTGGCTGAATTCTGCTACAAATGTACAGACTTCTACCATCCCGGAGATGAAGGCGGCCTGGCATGGAATGACCCGGAAATCGGCATTGAGTGGCCACAGCTTATCGGAGAATACCAGGGTAATGCTTCTGCTGCCGGATATACACTGGAAGACGGAACACCTCTTAATTTAAGCGACAAAGACCAGAAATGGGCGCCACTTAGAGATACATTCAAATTTTAGAGGTTTAAAAACTCTGGTATGAAAATGAATATCCTTCTTAAGAGGGCGATAAATTTAACCGCCCTCTTTTTTTTATATCCACTCTTTCTTTTCATCATACATACTTTATAATGAAGCGATTCATAGAATCATATTCAATTTCTTTTCTCTTATTTTCATACTGATAATTCAGATAATTCCATCCCCTATAATCAATCATCATATGTGGATAATGGGTATCTAATATAAATCTGATAAAACGATTAAAACAAATCGGTTCTACACTATTAATTCTACAATCATAGTGCTGCAAATGTATATGTGCCCGGGGATGATCTCTCTTGTCATTTTCAGCATCAAAATCTATTCTTACAGGTGTCCTCATATTCAGATATTTCTCCACATTTTTATCCTCCAAAAGCATCTGAATCCCTTCTATGAGTCCTATATCCTGCACCATTTCCTCATCAATTCTCACTGGACAAGGCCACCACAATAAATTGTGAGAAACTAATTTTTCTTTTTTCAAACACATAGGATGCCCGTATAATAGAATAGTCTGACATTAATCCCTGATATGCCCTGGAAGATAAAATTGTTAAATACTGCTGCACTTGATTAAATGCCTTACTGCTTACCGCACGTCCTCCCACATGATTCCTCCACGAAACTTGTTCCAATCCCGTTTTTTGATTCACAGTTTTTTCACTTTGTATCTTATATTTCATAACCCCCTGCATAATTAATGTCTCTATTGTATTCTCTATCTGTTGGTAAGTGTTCTCTAAATTTTTATTCATCTTCACCCTCAGCTTCTTTCGCAGCCTCTACTGCATTTAAAAGTTTTCCAAGTTCCGGAACCAAATCTATATTAACTTCTCCTGCTTCCAAAGAGGCTATAATCTGATTTAGGGCATTACTGTAGGATTTAATTTTTCTTTTTTTGCTCCTTCAGAACGATCCCTGTACAGCAGTCTGCTCTTTTCTAATTCCTTTTGGGTAGGTATTTTAAAATCCAATTCAAAATGATTCTCTACACATTTCTCTGCTTCTCTCTGCAAAATCTCCATTTCCGGGTTCACACCACAAATCCGAATCCATGCCCTGGATCTGGTAATAGCTGTAAACAGTTTATTTCTCAGAGTAATCAATTCGCTTCCTCTGGCACAATATTCTGTATTTAAAATATATACCATAGGAGCCTCATTTCCTTTTGCTCTATAAATACTGGAACAAGTTACATGACCTGGAATCCTAAAAGTATCTCTGTTAGCAGTTACTCCTGCCAAAATAGATGAAATACCTTTCATATCCAGATATCTTTGAAAATCATTATATTGATTTTTTGCATAATATGCATCCGGAAAAATTACTAAAATATCATCAGGATCCAATTCTCTTTCTTTTATATCATGTTCAATTTGGCTTACTGCCCAATGATACTGCGCTTGAACTGTTCCAAAAGAATGTATTTGAATTGCATCTTCCGGTCTAAGCAACTCTTTAAAATATGCCGGATAAGAATCATCTCTTCTTGCAAGCCTTACCTGTTGCCCAAATTTTGCCTCACCACCTATGACCTTATATCCTATACTATTCCAAAGCTCCATATCGTCAAAAATGTTGAACTAAGTCCCCTTCTCTGTAAATGCCAAATCCAAGAGCATGTGCTAAGGCTAATGCCCATGGAGTGTTTCTATAACACACAGGAAGCACAATATCTTGTCTCGCTTCTCCTTCATGATTTACCAATCTCACCCTGGAATTTCCATTTTCATCTTTTCCGAACATTTCATCAATTCCAGGCATTTGAGTGCTATTAAGACTTTGAAGTTCATCATAAGCAAAAATGATTCTTTTAGGTTGTGCAGCCACTGCATAGCATAATTTAAAAAAAGGTGTCGGCAAATCCTGAGCTTCATCTATTAAAATTGCATCATATAGAACTTCTTCTTCTCTTCCCTCTGCTGCAAACAATACCTCCTTACAAATTCCTTCAAATGCACCATTGACACCATACTGTGCTTTAGCGCCTGCATACGTCTTAGGAATAACACCTCTTATTCCTGCGATTTCTGAATAAACTCCCGGCTCAGATGCCGTCCCCATGCATGAAGAATATGAAGTCTGTCCCAATCCGGTTGTTCTCCCATAAACTCATAAGCAAAAAATTAGTAATCATTTCTTTATACTGTTGAGCCAGTGCTCTGGTATAAAAAGTTACAGCAATATGCCAGGATGGATGCTGGGAATGAAGATATGCAGCTTTTAACGCCAGCACTACAGTTTTACCTGAACCGGCAAGTCCTCTGATTCTCTGCGGACCATCTGGAATCTCAAAGGCTGCCCTTTTTCTGCCACTCATCTAAATTTGCAATCTCAGCTTCTATTTTTTTATAATACCACCGTATGAATTCTCTCTCTGAACTCCACCTCTCATTTTTTTAGGTTTCATAGATGATATCTTCAAAAGTGTCTCGCACAGCGGCAAATACCATTTTAAATCAAACTCCGGAAGTTCTTTAATAGTTCTTTCTATTGTTTCAGAATTGCAATAAATATACTCTTCTGTTGACTTCGGTATATTGGATGTTGGATAAAATGTAATTACATTGGGCTCTATTGCCAACTTTCGTTTTGTTCGCAGAATATTATATTTTGAAAGCATATTACTCAATTGATAATACAATATATCCTGTTCTTCCTCTTGATTCACATTCTGCTGATTAAAAATAAATGCTATGATTCCCTTCTCCTGACAAATTAAAAGAGCATCTACTGAAACAATATCTTTTCCCGCCGCACTTAATGGATATCCCAGAAATAATGTACCATTTATCTCCATTTTATCTGCCATTCTATTTAAGGCTTTAATTAATTGCTGCGTTGCATATGCAATTTTTTATAACGCCACGTACAATGTCAAATCCCATATTGTCCTCCTTTCTCTATCACACTTCAACATTTTGTGTTACACAAACCTCTTATTCAATTACTTTAAGGGAATTTCTTTAACAGCAGATTACCGTTTAGACTTCAAAGATTTGTTATTCTTAACTTCATTATAGTACAGACTATAAGAAATTACAAGAAAAAAGATTGGACTATTGTACCAAAATGTATCAACTTAGTACAACAGTCCACATGCTCTACTCTATTACCTTTTATCTTTCTCCACTTTTCTTCATCACCCAGAAATAATACGGAATCAGCGGTATCAGCGCTGCAATCCACGCCGCCGGGTCTGATAAACAAACCTGGAAAAAGTTGCCATTTCCTGCAATGGCAAAGACAATGGCAGCCCTTGCCACCAGTTCAAACACACCGCCAAGCATTGGCACCAGCCCAAATCCAAGCCCCTGCAATGCATTTCGGTACAGATAAATACTTCCTAAAAACGGATACGCCCAGGCAACTGCTTTGAAATACGTCTGTGCCACTTTCAACACTTCTGTCTCTGACGGGTCTATGAAAATCAAAATCATATACTTACCCAAAAGCAGAATCACCGCCATAATCACCACACTGCATACCAGTATCATAACCTGGGTGAGATAAACACCTTTCTTTACCCGTTCCATATTTCCGGCGCCCCGGTTCTGTCCCACATAAGTAGCAATGGTAGCCCCAAATGAAACAAACACGGTACAGATAATATTCTGAATCTTTCCGGCAGCAGAAAAGCCCGCCATGTGAACTGCCCCATAAACATTAATCGCGCCCTGTACAATAATAACACCAAGGGCTGTAATAGAAAACTGCAGTCCCATAGGAACTCCCAGAACCATAAGCTTCTTAATGGTTTCAAAGGAAAAATGAAAGTCTTCTTTTTGCAGCTTTAAAACCTCAAATTTTTTCGCAATATAAATCAGACAAAGCAAGGCTGAAATTCCCTGGGCAATCACTGTAGCATATCCGCAGCCTTCCACTCCCATATGAAAGACCACAATAAACACAATATCCAGCACAATGTTAATAACCGCTGAAATAATCAAAAAATACAAAGGTGATTTACTGTCTCCCAATGCCCTTAAAACAGCAGAAAGCGCATTATAGGCACAGGTTACCACCAGCCCTGCATAAATAATAGCCATATAGCTGCTGATGTCATCCATAAGGTTTTCCGGCGCATTCATAAGTCTAAGTATGGGTTCATTGGCAGCCAGAAGCCCTGCAGTCATAACAATGACAAAAGCAATGCAAATATAAACAGACATGGCAATATAATGCCTCATCCGGTCCAGCTTCTTTGCGCCAAACCACTGGGCTACCCAAATAGAAAATCCGCTTGTAAGCCCGTTTAACCACCCTACAACCAGAAAAATCAAAGAGCCTGTACTTCCAATGGCAGCCAGGGCATCAACTCCCAGAAACTGCCCTGCAATAATAGAATCCGCAATATTATAAAACTGCTGGAAAATATTGCCCAGACACATGGGAATCATAAACCTTATAATCAACTTCACCGGATTCCCCGATGTCATATCATTTGTCATCTTTTTCTCTCCTCTTCCAACCAGAATAAAATCATCTATTTTGTCACAATTTTCTATTCTAGTCTTTTTTCGGAAAAAAATCAAGTTGTTTTTATAAGTTGTACCCTTTTCATCTCCTGTCTCATATATGCAAATTGCTCTCGTGTCTCTGGATTCTCAGATTCAAACTCCAGAATCTTCTGCAAATATCCCTGTTCCCTTATTAATTCCCGGCTAACAGGATACACCAGTTCATACGCCAGACACACATGGCCTACGATATGGTCTGCAGGGGTTTTCTTCACTTCCCTTGGCACTGCATGATGTTCATCAAAGGCTTTCATGACCTCCGGCGTTATCCGCGCTCTATATAATTCCTCTGTGCTTACATTATAAATATCCTCCAGTGGCGTATTCAGATTCGCCCGAAGAATGTCCAGCTTATCAGCGTCCCTTAAAATGTTGCAGTACATTCTTGTCCTCTCATCTAAATCTTCTGGAATACGGTAAGAACTATGCCAGTAAATGGCTGTATAAATCTCATCTTCATAACCCTCTATATCTGCAAATTTCTCAAATTCCGTCATCTGGCAAGGCATTGGAAGCCTTTTTAAAATTCCATCTTTATCTCTGCCCTCTCCAAATAATACCACACAGCTTAATTTTGCATGGTCCACAGACTTACCGTCTATAAAGGTGTTATACTGCCGAATCTGCTCAAATCTGCCAATATCATGCAGCATACCGCACAGCCACGCTGCATCCAAACCATCTCCTGTAAGCCCCAGCGCAGCGCCGATTTTCTCACAAAGCTCTGCTACTTTATAGGTATGCTTTATCTTCAGACTAATCTTGGGGTCTTTACTGTCATATTGATTCACATACGAAGCAAATGCTTCCAGAGTTTTTCTTCTATCCATGATAATCACTGTCCTTTCTCTCTTTGTCCTTTATTATAAAGAAAAGAGCACCGCTCCACAACTGACAAAATCAGTTATTTTACGATGCTCCCTTATTCTTATTTACAACTTTTCACTAACAGCTTGCTCCTCCTGCAAGATGCAGTTTTGCATCCAGGATTTCCTGCTTTCTCTCCAGAATTTCATTAGAAAGAAGCTGCTTTTCTACTTCCTCAAAGCCGATTCTTGCAATAGTATCAGCAAAACGCTCTCCTGTCTTTCCCTGCTCACGGAACAATAAAATTGCCTTTTCCACTACATCCAGTACCTCTTCTTCTGATGTGAAAATTCTTAGAAAGCGGCTGTCCCTGTGCAACTTTTTTGCCCCATCTTCCGCCAATGTAAATCTTATATCCTGGTGTTCCCTCTTCAATAGCATCAAATGGGCACTGTCCAATACAACGTCCGCAGTTATTGCATACATCTTTATTAATTTCCAAAACGCCATCTTCCACTGTTGCAGCCTTCATAGGACAGGTTTTCTCAATCTTACATTTCTTACATCCATTACACATGTCTTCATCAAAATTTGGCACAAGCTGACCTACGATTCCCAAATCATTCAAGTCTGGTTTTACACAGTTATTTGGACATCCGCCTGTAGCAATTTTAAACTTATGAGGAAGTTTCACTGTGCGGTATCCCAGATAAAATCTCTCATGAATTTTCTCAGACAGTGCAAAAGTATCATACAAACCATACTGACAGGTGGTTCCCTTACAGGAAACTACAGGACGTACCACAGAACCGGTACCGCCTGTCTGAAGCCCTTCCCTTGCAATATATTCTCTGAAAGGTTCAATATTATCAAAATGAATTCCTCTTACTTCCACTGTAAGACGGGTGGTAAATTCCACATCCCCGTTACCAAACTTTTCTGCTGCTTCTGCAATCACTTTTGCCTGAGCCGCTGTAATCTTTCCATTTACGGTAATTACACGACCATTAAACAAATCTGTTCCCTTGTTATTCAAAAAACCTAACCCTTTTACTCTTTTGATTTCCTCTGCGCTAATTGTACATGCCATAATCATTTCTCCTTTTCGCTTTGTTTATTCCACTTCTACATCTGAGAAAAAGTTTCCGCCCTCCAGGGCTTTTGTATTTTTATATCCATAGAATTTCATACGGTTTTGAAGCAGATATGCCCGTTTTCCCTTATTACATACTAACAGAAGTTTCTCCTCCGGGTCAAATCCTTCTATTGGTCCGTTCACATCCGTAAGTTCCACATAAGGCGCGCCTTCTGTTGTGGGCTGGATGGATACGTCCACCAGACGGTAATCCTCTGCTTTCCCTGCTGCATACTCTGCCGGCGTAAAGGTTTCAAATCGTCCGCTAATCTTATTTTTCAACACATTTAAAGTATGTGCAAAAGGATGGATAGCTGTAGAGAATGGTGGCGCATATGCAAAATCAAGGTCTGAAAGCTGTGTCAGCGTTCCCTTCAGCATAATGCCTGTAACTGCAATATCCACAATCTTATCAACTGCCCCATTGCCAACTACCTGAACCCCAAGAAGCCGCTCTGTTGATTTATCTGCAATCATTTTAACAGCCAGAAGTCCTGCTCCCGGATAATAATGTGCTTTTTCGTCCACAATGGTGACCACACTTACCGGGTCAAACCCTTCCTCTTTTGCCTGAACCTCTGTAAGTCCTGTTCTTCCAACATTAATTCCCGGCAGCTTACACACTGCTGTACCCAGGGTGCCTCTGTAAGAAATCTTGGCTCCCATCATATTCTGCGCAATGATACGTCCTGCAATGTTAGCTGTTGAACCCATCGGTGACCAGGCAGGCTTACCGGTAATCGCATTGTGTACCATAGCGCAGTCACCTGCTGCATAGATATCCGGAAGATTGGTTTCTCCATACTCATTGGTTAAAATGGTTCCTTTTACCATCTCAAGCCCCGTATCATTTAAGAAAGCGGTATTGGGTCGGATTCCCGCGCTTAGCACCACTAAATCCGCTTTATATGCCTTTTTGCTTGTAAGAACCTTCTCAACCTTACCATTTCCTTCAATAGCAGTCACAGTGACTCCTGTCACCACCGGAATTCCGCTTTCTGACAGCTTTCCTTCTGCATAATCAGCCATCTCTTTATCAAATCCAGGAGCAAGAATCTGAGGTGCCATATCCAGTACAAAAGGACGTACCCCTATGGTCTTCAGGTTTTCTGCAATCTCAAGTCCAATATAACCGGCTCCCACTACCACTGCCTTTTTAATACTTCCACCATCAATCAGAGTACGAAGCCGAATAGCATCTTCCGGAGTTCTCATAAAAAATACATTTTCTAAATCACAGCC
>ENA-OPYU01000878-OPYU01000878.1-human-gut-metagenome-genome-assembly--contig:-NODE-878-length-11118-cov-1.911837_pt1 | contig 11118 bp, 10 predicted proteins | sample MGYA00242637_ERZ504482 | MGnify/ENA primary metagenome ERZ504482 (study PRJEB26092, sample SAMD00036237) | human gut metagenome | host: Homo sapiens | study: EMG produced TPA metagenomics assembly of...
AAGTTAGTGAAGTTGCGAACTTTTGCAGTGTGCTTGCTGCCGATAGGATACTTCTCTTCGATAGTTTCCCAAGGATCTTGCTTCAGTTGTTTGATACCCAAAGACATCTTACGTTCTTCGCGGTCCAGAGTCAGAACTACTGCTTCCACTTCGTCACCTACCTTCATGAAGTCTTGTGCAGAACGCAAGTGTTGTGACCAAGACATTTCAGATACGTGGATCAAACCTTCAACGCCCGGAGCGATTTCGATGAATGCACCGTAGTCAGCCATAACCACTACTTTACCCTTCACCTTGTCACCCACTTTCAGTTCAGCGCTAAGAGCATCCCAAGGATGCGGAGTGAGTTGCTTCAGACCGAGAGCGATACGCTTCTTCTCATCGTCGAAATCAAGGATAACAACGTTGAGCTTCTGATCGAGTTCAACCACTTCCTTCGGATCGCTTACGCGGCCCCAAGACAGGTCAGTGATGTGAATCAAACCGTCTACGCCACCCAAGTCGATGAATACACCATAAGATGTGATATTCTTAACGGTACCCTCAAGAACTTGTCCCTTTTTCGAGCTTACCGATAATTTCTTTCTTCTGTTGTTCCAGTTCAGCTTCGATAAGAGCCTTGTGAGAAACAACCACGTTCTTGAATTCCTGGTTGATCTTAACAACCTTGAATTCCATAGTTTTGCCAACGAATACATCGTAGTCGCGGATAGGTTTCACGTCGATCTGAGAACCCGGCAAGAACGCTTCGATACCGAATACGTCTACGATCATACCACCCTTTGTGCGGCACTTGATGTAACCCTTGATAATTTCTTCGTTTTCCAAAGCAGCGTTCACACGATCCCAAGAGCGAGTAGCGCGAGCTTTACGGTGAGACAGAACCAACTGTCCTTTTTTGTCTTCCTGGTTTTCGATGTATACTTCTACAGTATCACCGATCTTCAAGTCAGGATTGTAGCGGAATTCATTCAGAGGAATGATACCGTCTGATTTGTAACCGATGTTCACAACAACTTCACGTTTGTTCATCGCGATTACAGTTCCGTCAACTACCTCACGGTCGTTAACTTTGTTAAGCGTACTGTCGTAAGCCTTTTCCAACTCTTCGTGGCTGGCACCACCGAAGGTTTCGCCATTTTCATAAGCATCCCAGTTGAAGTCTTCAACAGGCGCTACATTTTTTAAGTTTTCCATTAAATAAATAAGTTGTTTAATAATTAATTGAGTGAGACATTATATTAGCTCATAAATTCGGGCGCAAAGATAGGAGTATTTTCTTGAAGAGCAAAAGTTCCATCTGAAATTTCTTGGTATTTTTACATCCGAACGGTATAGAACAATCGGTAGTATAGCCTAAGGTGTTTTGTATAGGAAACAAAAAATGCATAAAATTTCGTTCTGCATACAAAACAAAAGTATTATATTTGCCATCAATTCTTACATAATTCATGTTCTTATGGTAGAAAGAGAAGTAATCCGCAGAATCATCATAGAGGGTCAGGAGTTCGTGAATGAAATTTCTCTGACAGAACGTCCGTTCATTTTTTGAGCAGAAGGGGAACTACGTATTCGTAGGTATCCGACAAGCCGGAAAATCCTATTTACTTTATCAGCGCATCCAGCAACTACTACGCGAAGAGCATAACATCAATGAAATTGTTTATATCGAAATTTTGACGATGAGCGCCTCCGACAAATGACAGCGGATGATTTAGACCTAATCCTGCAAGCATATCATAGCCTGTTTGATTTGCGTCCTTTACTTTTCTTTGATGAGATACAGAATATCGAAGGTTGGGAACACTTTGCCCGACGCCTGGCAAACCAGAAGTATAACATTTACATCACCGGTAGCAATGCCAAAATGCTGAGCCGGGAAATTGCTACTACATTGGGGGGACGTTTCTGGAATAAAGATGTCTATCCTTATTCCTTTGCTGAATATCTGAATGCCCGGGATATCATTTTATCCAAGAACTGGATGTATGGCAAACAAGCTGCCGAAGTAAGCAAGGCCTTCAATGACTACTTCCTGTATGGGGGCTTTCCTGAATTAACCGATGTCATAGCTAAAGAGTCTGGCTGAATGACATTTACAGTAAAAATATTCTTCAGCGATTTAATTGTGCGAAACAAAGTTCGAAACGAAGAAGCTTGGGATTACTGGTGCGAAGGTTGGCCGAGAATGTCAAGCAACCTGTTTCATATACACGATTGGCTAACTTAATCAGTTCTATTGGCATAAAATAAGCAAAGCAACCGTCATCGAGTTCATCCGTTATTTAAAAGAATCCTGCCTCATATTCCCTATAGAGAACTATGCCGCCAAATTTGCCGAGCGCAATTCAAACATGAAGCATTATTTTATAGACAATGGCTTACTGAGTATCTTTTTGCTTGATGGCAATACTTCTCTTTTAGAAAACATCGTCGCTATTCATTTATATAAGAGATACGGTGCCCAACTCTACTTCTACAACCAAAACATAGAAGTGGATTTCGTCATACCGGAGCAAAACGGCTATCAGTCAGCTACTCTCTGATGGATGAAACAACCTGTCGGCGAGAAGTGGAAGGCCTCATCAAGCTAAACCGTGTTTTTCCAATGGATAATATGTGTATTATTACACGAGATGAAGAACGGATTATTACTCACGAAAGCGGTGTCTCTATTTATGTGATTCCTGTTTGGAAATGGCTGTTGAAAGAGGAACCGTTACGAACTTGAGAACCGAATTGTTGTCAAGAGCAGATTTACATATTATTAACTCCTCTAAGCAAATTTAGATAGCCGACTGCATTACTGGCACACTTACGGAACAGATGATGCGCTTGCCACAAACAGACGATGCATTTGCCACATGTTAACAAGACAAATGCCACACTTTAATCCTCCAAATGCCACATGTTAGCGGGTGAAACCTGTGGCATTTCACCTGCCGAGGTGTGGCATTCGGGAAACTGAGGTGTGGCATCGGAAGTATTGGAGTGTGGCATTCAGGAAGCATGAAAAGGGAGGATACAGAAATGAAGAGAAGCAATGCTCCTCCTCTTATGCTAATTTAAAATTGAATATGAGTTAAGATTACGGATACAAATATACTACATACAAAAGCCGAAGTCAAGCTTTTCACCGTAATTTTTCTGAAACATAAGCATAAACTTTAGACTGCTTTATTGCTTCCTAAAAGGATTTTAAGTATCTTTGTCCAAACGATTGGATAAAAACACCACCGTTTCATCCAAAAGATTGGATAAACACCTTGCTTTTTATCCAGCAGATTAAACAGTATGGATAAGCAACTATTAAAATCAGTCATGCTGGACAATCAGAAAGAGGTTCAGCGTTACGAGGTCTTCAAGAGAGACTTTCATTTTGAAGATTTCGGTAATTATGTACTTATAGGCATCAGGCGCGCCGGAAAATCTTTCTTGATCTATCAACGCATCCAGCAATTACTCACTGAAGGCGTTGGATGGGACAGTATGCTATATATCAACTTCGAAGATGAACGCTTAGACGGATTGCAAGTTTCCGAGCTCAACCTCATCATTGAAGCTCACCTCGAAATGTATGGAAAGAGGCCTATACATTTTCCTCGACGAAATACGAAAATATAGAAGGCTGGGAAAAGTTTGCCCGACGCTTAGCGGATGGAAAAAATATAAGGTATACATCACCGGAAGCAATGCCAAAATGCTTAGCAGTGACATACAAACGACATTAGGAGGCAGGTATATTACAATCAATGTATATCCTTACAGTTTCCCGGAATTTCTGGAAGTCCACCACACAGCTTATGACGAGCTGTCTCTATTGGGTACAGAATCCAGAGCTGCCGTAATGAACCGTTTTATTGACTACTTCCATAATGGCGGTTTCCCCGAAGGTGCACTTCTTGCAGCAAAAAAGGAACTATCTCACCAGCGTATATCAAAAGATATATTTAGGAGATATCGCTGCCAGAAATGCCATAACGAACACTTTACGGGCTGAAGATTATGATTGAAAAAACTGGCGGAAAGCATAAAACAACCTATATCTTTCAACCGTATAGCCAATATAGTATCCACTACGGGCAGCAAACTCAGCACAACTTCTGCCATAAAATACGTTGAATATGCAGAGTCGGCCTGGCTTCTTCAACGCATCAATAATATTGCCGCTAAACTGGCTGAGAAAGAAAGCAACAGCAAATATTATTTCACAGATAACGGAATACTCAATTTATTCCTGATAGACGGAAATACATCTTTGCTTGAAAATCTGGTAGCAATCAGCCTGATTCGCCAATTCGGGAAAGAAGATGCCGTATTCTTTTATAATAAAGGGATAGAAGTCGATTTCTATATTCCGGAAAAAGAATGGGCCATACAGGTATCATATAGTATAAAAGACTTGGAAACCAGGGAACGGGAAACGGATGCATTAATAAAACTGTCCAAGGTATTGCCTTGCAAACGGTTTCTCGTTATCACTTTCGATGAGGAAAGTGTGCTGCAAATGGATAATCATATAGGAATAGAGGTTATCCCAGTATGGAAGTGGTTACTGAAAGGGGAATAATAAGATGCTCCTAAAAGTTTTTTGCAAACTTTTAGGAGCATTATCGAGTAGACCGCCTCTTTTACCAGAACTATTAATGTTTAGCGCATCCTACTTTTGAAGTTACTTCATTACTTTATGGCAACCTTCTTGCCTTCGAGGAAATAAAATCCACTTGATAAACCGGTGACTGTATTGCTTCCTTCGTGCACCTCTACTATGCGAACGATACGTCCGGTTACATCATAAATGGAGATGCTTCGGTCACGGTCACTGTCTATATAAAGCACATTGCCAGCGGTATATATTTTCAGAGATTCGTCTTCTTTCTTTAAAATTTCTTCCAAACCGGTAATTTCACCACCTTCGCCACCAATACTATAATATAACGGAGCATTAGTAGCCGATTCTTTGGTAACTACATAGGCTTCAAAAAGGGATCTATATCTCTCAAACAACTCACAAAGAGACTACCCGCAGGAAAATCGCCATGTTCCTCTTGGCTCAAGGCATATACTCTATTAGTTTTCGAAACAGAACGCAATGTTGGCACCAACTCGTACAGAGCATTTTCTCCTGTCGGCATCACAGAAGGAGTTGCAGGTATCATAACACCCGCTTCATCCGCCGCTTCAAACTGTACACAGCCTGATATATTATATTGCTCTTCGTATTCATCACTATTATTGGGCATAGCTATAATATAAGGTTTGTTAGCTTCCAACGCCGCCACATTCTTAAATCCATCCGAGGCCAGTTCTCTCAGCCAAAACGGCTTACTTCCTATTTCGGTAGCACCAAAAGGGATAACTTGCCTTTACTTTCATGGGTAAACTCCTGCACGGTAAAAGGAAGAACTACAGAGGTCCACCCAGCAGCGGTTCCTTTCTTCGTCGGTAAAGTAAATTCGCGTGTATAAGTAATATGTTTAGCCTTTAATTCACGGGGCTACGTAGCATGAATAGCCAGCATTGAATACTACTTGCTCCGCCACATTCTCTCTGACAATATTATCGTTCCACGTTTCAGGCAACACCGTCCCTTGTGAGACATAAAGCAAACAATTACACGGTTGCACATCTGCAAAGAAACTGCTCTTTATCTCCAGCTCACTGTTCCAAACGATACTGCCCATGTTTGCGCATCCATCGAACACATAATCCTCCATTTGAGTCACAGTGGACGGAACCGACACATAAACCAGATTGGCACAACCCGAAAAAGCATTATCCAAGATAGCTACACAACCTTCAGGAATTTCGATAGCTTCTAACTGACTACAACCAGCGAAAGTAAGAGATTTAATCCTCTTCAGATTCTTAGGTAATAGCACTTCTTTTAATTTCGAACAATCTCTAAAAGCCCAGTATCCTATCTCTATCACAGAATCCGGTATTTTTATCTCCTGCAAATTACGACATCCTTTAAAACAGGAACTTTCAATAGATACTAATCTATCAGGCAACTTTATGTTCAACAGACCGGAACATCCCTCAAAACAAGCAGCACCCATATACGTTAGACTATTAGGAAGCACAACAGTTTCCAAAGAATTGCAAGATAAAAAATGCATAATCTCCCAGTTTCTCTAATTGTGCCGGAATATTTACATCTGACAATTTTCCGCAAGAATAAAAAGCATTTTCACCTATAGTCTTCACGATATCAGGAAGTTTCAGTTCTTCCAATTGCAGGCAACCGTGAAATGCACTTTCTTCAATCTTAGTCACCCCATCTGGAATCTCCAACTTGACAAGAGAGGTTCCTTGAAACAAACTGTGTTCTATTACAGTAATCCCTTTGGGCAAAGTGATTTTTTTCCAAGTTGGAGCAGCCCATAAAAACCACTATGCCCAATATAAGTCAACCGGTCTGGAAGTACTATATCCTCAAAAGCCACAATCGCCAAAAGTTCCCCATTCAATTACCAAATCAGTATTACCTCCCTGAATAACAACCTCCTTTAGCCCAATACAACCTTGAAAAGAATTACTGCCAATACTATCCACGTTCTCTGAAATCCTTATGCTTTCCAATGTCTTACACTGACGAAATGCGTCACTTCTGATCGAATGAAGGCTTTCAGGCAGAGATACCGTCTTCAATTTTTCACACAGATAGAAAGTACTACTTTCAATGGAAGTAATTCCTTCCGGCACCTCAACCGAAGTTAAGCCTGTTCTTGAAAAAGCAGCCCCTCCTATCCGAACAAAATTATTGGGAATAATCACAGATGACAATAAGAGCACTCTGAAAAAGCATACGCCCCTATGTTCTCAATCCCGACAGGCAAGCTCAACTTATTGAGCATCCTGCATCCGAAAAAAGCTTCTTTTTCAATCGTTAGAGTATGTTCCGGAATCAATGCTTCCTGTAGAAGTGGGCATTTATAAAAAGCATTATATTCAATACACTTCAAAGCTGTTGGAAATGTTACTCTTTGCAGATTATTCATCCAAGCAAAACTATGATTCCTCAATGTATCCACCGAATTTGGAATCACAATCTCTTCCAATGCAGATTGACTAAAACAGCTATTCCCTATTTTCTTCAGATTTTCAGGAAGCGTAATGTTTCTTAAATTCAAACACATATAAAAACTAAGTGTGCCGATTTCAGTCACTCCATCAGGAATCGTAACAGACTTCAATTTCTCACACTCCCCCAAAGCATATGTTCCTATTTTATAAGCCTTATCAGGCAAAATGATATTTTCTAATGTACTCAACTGATAAAACATATAATCGCCTATTTCATCATCAGTCTTAATGACATGTTCTCCATTTGCAGTATACGGCTCTACATAATAAACAATGTCACTTTTCAGAATTTCCGTCCCGTTCATATCCAATGTCCTCAACTTTTTCATTTCCCGAATACACTTTATATCCGTTCCATTCAACTTCCCGTCAATGTCAATTCTTCTACTGTTTCTTTTTTTATCTCCAATCAAAACAGGAAGAGTCCCAGCCACTTCAACATGGATAACTTCCTGTGCCCATACGTCCGTAGATATCCAAAGGCAAATGAGCATTACTATGCATGATATTTTTATTCTATCCATAACTTTCTTTATTTTTTATCTGGTGATTCAATATCGTCAATACCAGGTTCTTTTACCTCTGTCGCCGTTACAAACTCCTCCACAGGACTATAACCTATATCTATTCCATTATTTGCATAAGCACGAATATAATACCTTGTCTCGGCAGCTAAACCAATCAAATCAGCAGCAACATTCATCGCTTCGTCAGATGACGTTATCTTATTATCTGAGAGAGCAGGTATCTTATTCACAGAACTATAACAAAACCCTTTTTCTATAACAGCAGTTCCACCATCAGAAGAAATAACGACTAAAGCAGATGCTGCGTGCTCACCAATATTACTAATAGTGATTTTAACCCACAGTAGGAGCAACCACTACTTGTTCCGGCGGATCAGTTGAAAACATTTGTACTATGCCATAGCCAACACCTTTCTCATTCGCTGCATAAGCACAAACATAATACTTCGTACCGGCAGCCAAGTTCGTCACATCATATACAAAAGTAGTGCCGTCAGCCGTCACTTCCCGCTTTGTTCCATCATTCACTGGATTGGCGCTCGTGCCATAATAAAAACCTTTGGAAGTCACAGCACTCTTTCCGTCCGAAGTGATATTGCCGGAGAAGCGGGCAGAAGTCTCACCAATATTAGTCACATCAGAAGTTACCACCGTAGGGATTGTACGGTCATCGGCAGTCATAAATTCTTCCACCGCACCCAAAGCAGTGCCTTTGCTGTTTATCGCATACGCACGAATATAATATTTTGTATTCGCCGACAAGCCGCTGAGAGAAGAAGAAATCATATTGCCTGATACAGCGAAACGGCTTTAGCATCAACTGCCGTGGGAACTGCATTCGTACTACTGTAATAAAATCCCTTTTCAGAGATAGTCAAGCCACCGGTAGAAGTGATTTCGGCAGAAGCAGTAGCAGTAGTTTCGGTAATGTTACTCATGGTAGTAACTCCCACAGCCGGTGCAGTAGTTGCTACATCCGTAACAAAGGATTTCACTTCACCATAACTCGTACCTTTCACATTAATAGCATAAGCACAGATATAATACTTGGTACCGGCAGCCAAATTCGTTACATCATACGTAAAATTAGTTCCGCTTGCCGTCACTTCATGCTTCGTATCGTTCACCGTAGGAGTTGTATTCGTACTGCTCCAACAAAAGCCTTTGGAACTAATTTCACTATTACCGTCCGAAACGATTGTTCCGGCAAACCGGGCAGCGGATTTCACTGACATTTATCCACTTCCGAAGTTGTCACTGTAGGCAGTTTCACCTCTTTCAAAGTAGTAAACAGATTGGCCTCACCATATCCAACGCCTTTCGCATTCACCGCATACGAACGAATATAATAAGTAGCCTCAGGTTCCAGTTGCGTAAGTACAATGGCAAAAGACTCTTCCGTACCGTCCACCTTTATCTTGATATTATTTATATCCGGTTGCATCTTCTCCTTACTCAAACAAAAACCACGTTCCGTCACCGTATTACCGTTATCCGTAATAACAGAAGAAGCCGCTTTAGCGGTAGTCGCCGCTATCTCCGTCATTGTCGTAGCAGCCAATTCAGGAATAACACTTGCCGGAGTGGTAAATACAAACACATCTCCATATCCCGTACCTTGTTCGTTTATGGCATACGCACGAATATAATAAGTTGTTGCAGGTTTCAATTCATCAATAACTCCATTGTATGTGTCAGCATCTCCCTCAACTACTTTCTTTAAATTCGCAGTGGTAGGTGTCTGACTTTCCGAACTCCAACAGAAACCTTTTTCTGTCAATAGCGCTTCTCCCCGACTCAGAATACGCGCTTCAACCGTTATACTGACATCCGTGGAATCTTTCGGATTGATGCTGGATACCACCGGTACGGTAGAAGTATGAGTAGTAACCAGCAAACTCTTTCCATAGCCTATCCCCCTTAGCATTGATAGCATAGGCACATACCAGATATTCTTTACCAGGTGTCAAATCATTAATCTTAGCGGTAAAGGCAGAAGCCTCCAAAGAAACATTGCTGACATTATCAGACACTGTAGGTTCTCCACCGCCCGACAATTTCCAGCAGAAGCCGCGGAGTATAAGATCGCTTCCACCTTCATCAATGATTGTGGTGGAAACCGTAAAGCTCTTCTCATCCTTATTACTGACCTGCAATTCGCCAAATACAGGCACATTACTATCTGTGGTTCTGAAAGATTTTATCTCACCCTTCGCTATGCTATAGCCACTGCTGGCATAAGAGCAATAGTAATAGTCTTTTCCGGGCTCTAAGCCTTGTACAGATACGCTGAAAGACACCGGATCGGCTGTCGTTGCTTTTACTTCCGTGTATTCAACCATACTTTGTAATTCAGAATAAAGAATACCGAAATCCTTTACTACTGTTCCCTCGGACTTCCGCACACCACCCGAAAGCGTAGCACCCATACGATAAACTTCCGATACCGCACCCGTACTCAAGCCGGGGGCAAAATTTGACGGTTCCGTATCTTTCTCACACGCTGTCATCAACAGCAACAGAGTGCATAATAATAAATATTGTAGTTTTTTCATACCTTTAACAATGAATGGTAAATAATCAATTTAGAAGAAGAAACCAACACCGGCACTTAACTCCATATATTTAAAGTTCACAGTCTGGCAACCCACTGAAACGGCAAATTTGCCGAAACGCCCGATAGCACCGATTTCTGCGGCTATGCCGGTGACTGAATGATCGGTATTCTTTACCAATTCATCCTCAACTGTTTCCCAAGCCAGAGTACGGCTTCCATAACCTGCACCGATATAAGCATAAAGCGTTTTGGCTATCCTGCGCATGTATCCTGCGGTAACAGACATACGCGCTTTCTGCGTCACACCTTCTTTATAATAAGGAGTACCATTTCCTCCACCGGTCAGTGCTCCCGTATCGTCACATTCCAAATCGGCAGAAACGGAACCAAAGTCACTGCGGAAACGAACGTAGGCACCATTTTTAGCCACAAAACCCACCATAGCTCCGAAAGAGGTCTGCGAAGGATGCCAACCGGCTTCAAGCATCACTAATGTACGGCGAGGTTCTTTGGGTTTAATGGTGGATTTCATCTTAAAGGTAAGACTACTTGTTTCTCCGGCAGTGATAACGATGGTACTATCCATAGGGAAAAAGAACTCTTTCTCCACACGAACCTGATAATCTTTCAATGGCATACGGTCGCTCTTATAAGGCGTTTCTCCTGCAAGTTCGTTGTCAATATAAACTTTCGCATCCTGTTCCGGCAAAGAAAAAACTTCCAGATAACCAAAACGAGGTTTAAGAGCAACACTCATAATCTTTTGTTCACTTCCCAAATCAATAATTCCAGCTTCAGGAGCATACATAGGGGCTTCTACCCGATAAGTATGCGTCCCTTTCTTCATCGTAGCAGTAAACAATCCTTTCTCCGTCGGCATCTTTTCATCATCAACATAAATATCCGCAATGGCAGGTTCGGGACGCATAACGACAAGTTGCATAT
>ENA-OPYU01000879-OPYU01000879.1-human-gut-metagenome-genome-assembly--contig:-NODE-879-length-11113-cov-3.817313_pt1 | contig 11113 bp, 11 predicted proteins | sample MGYA00242637_ERZ504482 | MGnify/ENA primary metagenome ERZ504482 (study PRJEB26092, sample SAMD00036237) | human gut metagenome | host: Homo sapiens | study: EMG produced TPA metagenomics assembly of...
GTATTTTCTGCTGTCTTATTCTCACTCATGAGCTTTTGCCCTCCTCTCCCGGATGAACATTTGCCAGCCATCCAGCTTCCGGACGGTCTGCATAACGGTAACAGCTTACTTCATGTGTAGGACTTAATTTGATCACGCCTGGATAGCTTCCCTGGCACTTGTCACAGCTAAGCTCACAACGATCACGGAAATAGCAGTAATCCGGCATATCAATAGGGTTCGGAACCTTACCCGGAATACTGTAAAGCTTGTCAACCTTCTTGCCTACAACCGGTTTGGAGCGCATAAGTCCAATGGTGTATGGATGAGACGGGTTCTTGAAAATCTCGCTTGCAGTACCCTTCTCAACTACACGGCCGGCATACATAACTACTACATAATCTGCCATCTCTGCAATAACACCCAGGTCATGAGTGATCAGCATAATGGAAGAATTGATCTTATCCTTCAGGTTGCGCATCAGATCCAGGATCTGGGCCTGAATGGTAACATCAAGAGCTGTGGTAGGCTCATCAGCGATGATCAGTCTTGGATTACATGCAAGACCGATTGCGATACATACACGCTGACGCATACCACCGGAAAGCTCATGAGGATACATCTTATAAACGCCCTCACTGTTGGCGATTCCAACCAGCTTCAGCATTTCGATGGTTCTGGCCTTTACCTGCTCTTTGCTCATATCCGGATTGTGAAGCTTGGTGATCTCATCAACCTGCTCTCCAATACGGAATACCGGGTTCAGTGCAGTCATAGGCTCCTGGAAAATCATAGAAAGCTCATTTCCACGAAGCTTCTGCATTTCACTTGTAGGAGTATTTACAATGTTGTAAACCTTGTCGCCGGTATTAAAACGGATTTCTCCTTCTACGGTCTGTCCCTGAGGACGCTGTACCAGCTGCATAAGGGAAAGGCTTGTTACAGACTTTCCACAACCGGATTCTCCAACAACACCAACTGTTTTTCCCTGGGGAATTTCAAAGCTTACACCATCCACGGCTTTAACAGTTCCGATATCTGTAAAGAAATAAGTATGAACATTGTCAAACTCAACTACGTTTTCCGGATTCTTCATAGTAGTGATATATTCTGACTCCGGAATATTCTTTCTGTTTCTCTTCTTCTCTATCTCATTGGTGATCTTTCGATTCTCTTTGGAGATTCTTTTGGTTTCCTTAGCTGAGATATAGTTTGCGTTTTTCTTACCAAATAATGCCATATTCGCACCTACCGTTTCATTTTCGGGTCAAATGCATCACGAAGACCATCACCCACAAAGTTAAATCCAAGAACGGTCAGCAGGATTAAGAATCCGGCCGGGATCCATACGAACCAGAAGTTGGTCAATACGTATACATCATTTACCGCATTTACAATATTACCCCAGGAAGCGTATGGGAATTTAACACCGATTCCAAGGAAGCTGAGAGTTGCCTCCATCAGGATAACATCACCAAGTCCCATTGTTGCAATAACGATCAGCTGAGGAATAACGTTCGGAATCAGGTGACGGAAAATACGTCTTGAAATACGAACACCGGTAGCTTCTGTAGCAACCATAAATTCCTGCTCACGAAGAGACAGGATCTGTCCTCGAACCATACGGGCAATTCCCGGCCATCCTACGATACCAAGAATTGCACAAAGTGCATAAATTCGGATTCGCGGGTCAATTTTGTAATAATCCATGACAGAACCGATGATAATGTACAGCGGCATTGCCGGAATACAGATTACAACGTCAACTACACGCATGAGAATGGTATCTACCCATCCTCCGAAATAACCGGATACACCACCGATCAGAATACCGATAATGCCTTCAATAATGATAACAACGAAACCGATCATCAGGGAAATACGTCCGCCATACATCAGTCTGGTCAGCATGTCCATACCGTTTCCGTCTGTTCCTAACCAGTGCTTTTTGCTTGGTCCGGAATAAGTATCATTTACAGTAGTTGCCTTCTGGCTTCTTACAACATACTGTGTATTCTTGGTCTGAAGCTGATAGGTTTCTTCTTCGCCAGCCTCATTAACGGCTGTAAATGTAGAAGCCTTGTCAGAAATTGCCTGTTCTACTGCTTCTTTAAAGGAAAGAGAAAGGAACACACCCTTTGCCTGAGGAGATACCAGAAGATTGGAAACAGTGGCATAAACTTCGCCATCCTTTACAACCTCTGTGGAGGACTCTTTCTCTGTTGTAGTCAGCTCATAGGTTGCGCCATCGTATTCAAAGGAAGCATCTCCTGCTTCAATTGCATCAAGTGCTGCCTGCTGGAAATCAAATCCCATCTCTGCATCATTCGTTGCTGCGCTGAATACTTTCTTGGTTGCAAATGCAACTTCGCCGGAAATTGTGATCTGATTCTCACGTCCGGCCTTCTCAATTGTGTAGGTAGTTCCATCTACTTCAAAGGTATTGGCGTCATTTGCCACGGCCTCTTCATAGCCTTCTTTGGATTTTCATCTGTTATTTCTGTATTCCCAGACTGTTTAAAAAGTAGATTTTCCTTTCAGTGTAAGAACGGTTGCTACTGATTCTGAAGAATAAATTGCCCAGTAATCTTCACCTTTTTGTTCCAGTCCGTAGGTTACACCATTTGCTTCAAAGGAATCATTTCCCTTGTTTGTAGCAAGAATAAATTTCTGCTGTCCCTGCGCTGGAAATTCTGCACCATTTGCTGTTGTAAAAATATAAGATTTATTATAGGTAGCTCCTGCATAGTCTTTCCATACATGATCTGTTTTACGGAATACCTGGCTCTCATTGTAAGGGCTTACCATACCACCTATAAATGAAAACAAAAACATCGCTACCAGAATTACAAGTCCTGCCACAGCCAGTTTATTGCGGAAGAAGCGCTTTGCAACAAGCATTCCTGGTGAAAGGACTTTTACACGCTGTTCATCATCCAGTGCCTTGGAGGTACTGACATGATCGTCTTTTTTCTTTGTTGGATCTGTACTCATGTTTTTCCTCCTAATTTACTCGTACCCTTGGATCTGCCACAGCATACAGGATATCTGCGATCAGATTGCCGGTTAATGTCAGAAATGCCAGAAATACCATATAGAACATGGTAAATGGAATATCTCCCTGGGTTAAAGCCTGGTAGGAGGTATATCCAATTCCCGGAATCTGGAACAAAGTCTCTGTGATCATCGCTCCACCGAACAGGTTCGGAAGTGTACTTCCAAGGATGGTGATGATCGGAATCAGAGTATTGCGGAATGCATGATGAGAAACCACCTTGTTCTCCGGAACACCTTTCGCTCTGGCAGTACGGATATAATCTGCATTCAGAACCTCCAGCATATTGGTTCTGGTATAACGCATAAGAGAACCAACACTTACAATGGTCAGGGTAATAACCGGAAGGATCATATGCTGTGCCATATCCAGCACCTTGCCTACACTTCCGTAGGACTCATGCATACGGCTTACGATACCATACAGGTCAACCCATTTCAGATTAATAGAGAAAATCCATTTCAGAATGGTAGCAAAGAAAAAGGACGGCAGCGAAATACCGATCAATGCAAAAACGGTGACTGCATAATCAATCCTGCTGTACTGCTTCGTTGCCGATATAATACCCAAAGGTATGGCAATTATAATTTCCAACAGGAAGGCGGCCAGTGCCAGTGCAAACGAATACCAGATAACGCTGGCAAATTTCTGGGTTACCGGCTGATGGAAAATCCAGGATTCTCCAAATTCACCATGAACAGCTTTTCCAAGCCAGATAAAATAGCCCTCCAGAACCGGCTTATCCAGTCCATAAGAGGCATTTAACTCAGCAACCAGTTCATCATAAGGCTTTGCACCCTGTTTCATTGACATGTCACGGGCTCTTCCCTCTACATAAGAAGTCGGAAGAGCTCTCTCAATTGAATAAATGATCATGGAAACGAAGAACAGGATCATCGCTCCAAGAAGTACACGACGTACAATAAATTTTTTCATTATATAAATTATCCTTTCAGTATCGGGCGGGAAGACTGACTTACCTTGTTCTTACTGGCAGTGTGTCCTGCCGGTTCTGTCCGTTTTACCGGGCCGGGTTCCAAAGCATGTCTGGAAAAAGCCTTCTGCAAGATGTGCGTCACAATTTGTGGGAGATTTTGTCCGGATGAAGGCGCCGTAGCGGGCTACGGCAACTGGATTCGGGCAAAATATACGACAAAATGGGGCGTGCAGATTGCGGGAATGCTTTTTCAGACACGCTCTAGCCCAAGGCATACTGCCAGTAAGGCAGTGGGTCCACTGGTTATGGTGGACCCACTGCGCTAACAAGTCATTCTTCTTTTATACCTTTAGTTCATTTCGATATTAATGATATCTCCATACCACGGATAGAATGTGGTAACATCTTTTGTAAAGGTATCTGCATTGATACGCTCAGGGCTGTAAATAACGCAGTTCTGTCTCTGATAGATCGGAATCTCTACTGCCCAGTCAAGAATAATATCCAGACACTGTTTGTAAACAGATTTTCTGTATTCCTGATCAGCTGTAGAACGGGCATCAATAATGTCCTGATCCAGTGTTTCATCATTGATGTGGTAGTAATTGCTCTTTACACTTGCGCTGTGGTAAACCTGATACATATCAGGATCCACTGTTGCCTGCCATGCAGCTGCCCACATTTCTGCGGTACCTGCATTTAAAGCATCCCACATAATGTTGGAATCTGTAACATCATTGATCTCAAGTGTAAATCCGATGGACTCAAGAGCTGCCTTAGCATCTGTAAGGATTGCAAAGCTTGGGTGATCTCCACTTCCGTCAGCGCCGATGATGATCTCATAAGTCATCTTAGCACCTTCCGGAGCTGCTGTTACTTTGCCATTCTCTACAGTGTATCCGGCTGCTTCGAAGAAGCCCAGAGCTGCCTGTGTTGCTGCTGCAAACTTCTCATCATCCGTCATATCATCTGTGTAAAGCGGATTTCCATCAACATCCACAGAGTAAGCTACCTGATAATCTGCATCAGATTTCTGAGGAGCTGCCCAGGATGTATTGGAGATCGGGTAGTTGATTACGGAAGCAGCATCTCCATAATAGGAATCAATTGCTACATCACGGTATACAGCAAATACAGTTGTAAGAGCTTTTCTTAAGTTCTTGGAAGCGTCAGATCCTGGCTCTCCGCCAACATTGATTGTGTTTGCGTTAAGACCGATATATCCGTATCCAAGGTTGTCTGTTGCGTTCACGATGATCTTATCACCATTGAGCTCGTCGTTTCCGTTAATGCTCTTGATCTGGTCAAATGCAGATTTGCTTCCGGATGGATCGGAAAGGTCGATTGTACCCTGCTCAACACCGGCAATCTTATCTGCGTCAGAAGTCTCTCTCCACTGAAGGTACTTGGTCTTAGGAGCACCCTTGTAGTAGTTCTCGTTTGCTTCCATGTATACAGTCTTGTTCTCATATTTCACAAATTTGTACGGACCTGCGCCAAGTGGCTGGTTGGATTTATCACGTACAGCGGAGAGATCTCCTCTTGTGAAACCGAACTGGTTGTTATCATAGTCATAGAGAGAAGCATCTCCATAATAATGCATTGGCTCAACGATTACACCAAGCTGATAGATTGTAGTTGCCTCGAAACCATCTGTGGTAACCTCAACTTCGTAATCACCAAGCTTCTTGATTCCCTCGATGTTCGCAACCTCTTCACCTTCACCTGCTGCAGTTTTCTGCTCTACCAGGTATTCGGAAGCGATTGTTGCTGCATCTTCATCGAAGTATGCTTCGTCGCCATAGGCAGCTGCAAGTGCAAGATAGTCCTTGCCATACTGGTCTGCGATCTCATTAATGATCGTATCCTGATCTTTGCCATCTACAGAATAGTTCTCATCTACTGCGTAAAGCATTCCAAAGAACTCATCTCCGTTTGTAACACCATAAGCATCTGCATAATCTTCCCATGCAGTCTGCGCCCACTCATACTCAGATGTAAGAAGCGGAACAATCAGCTCATCTTTCACTCTTGCAGCAACTTCATCCGGCATGTCTGCAAGTGTATTTGCAACATCCTCATCTGTGATGGAATCTGCTGCTGTGGAATTCAGACGGTAGTTTTTCATACCTTTGATATTGGTGGAGTAGAATGTTGCATTTCCATCATAGTCTGTATCAGAAAGTACATAATATGTGAAAATCAGGTCATCCGCGGTAAGAGGCTCACCGTCAGAAAATGTTACGTCATCGCGAAGCTTGAAATTATATACGGTCTCATCCTCGCCCTCTGTAACAGTTACATCGGAAAGTCCTGTATAAGTATAATCCGTTCCGTTATACTCATGTGTCTCGCCCTCGATACCATTGTAAATAATAGCACCTGTACGGTCACTTCCAAACAGAAGTTCACCTACGTTCTCTGCAATCTGCTGATCCGGAACTGCCTCGTGGAATAATCCACTGAATTTCTCGGAGAAGTTAGTCTGTCCAATAACAAGTGGTGTATCAGAAGAACCTCCCTCAGCTTCTTCAGCAAAAACAGGTACGCTCACTGTTGATGCTGCCATGACACCTGTTAATAACAGGGCCATCAACTTCTTCTTGTTCATATCTTATCCTCCTTTTTTAAGATATTTTATTGTAACTATTCATCAGAGCCTGTTGGGGACTCCTGAGGCCAGCTACTACAGACAACCTGAAAATTTGTTGTCTTATACCTCTCTATTTTACCATGTTTTATTACATGTGCAATAGCTATATGGCGAAATATGTCTGGAATTTTGTCCATAATTGTCAAAAACTGAAAGATTTTTTACTCAAAATTTGTAAATTTCGCTTTAATCTGCCAGTTTTGCGCAGTACTAACACTTCCCAGTGCTAAAATCATCACAGCGGCTGCCTCGAATAATAGTTCCCTTGTAAAAATAAGATTTTCGAAATCTTTTAACAAAAAAATCAGGTTTGCCACGCTTGTAAAAAGTCCCAGTACCGTGATGGCAATGCTGCACCTTACCGGACGCCGCACCCCTTTTTCATACTGTGCACAGGTCATATGCCCTATATGCTTTTCTGGGATTACCACCTGTGAGTGAGCTTTTCCCTCCTGCTGTCTGCAAAAAAAGAAATAAGGAAGCACCTCCCATGATTCCATAGGAAACAGGGAATACTACCACCATATAGGGAAGTAATATCCAGAAGATCCTGCTTCCTTCATTGTTCAGCATCAGGCTGGCAAAATAGATCACAAGGGCGGCTGCCATAAGAACTGTATTGTTAAGGGCATGTCTTTTCAGCTCCTTCACTGACAGGCTGCTGCCATACCATTTTCCGGTATATTCAAATTTTTCCCCTCTCTGGCGGTAATCATTCCCATATTTTTTCACAATTCTGCCTCAACTTTCCTGTGAGTTCCCAATCTATTACCTGAAAGTGCTTTTCCTTCTCACAGTCTTTGCCTGATGACTCAACCCAGCTTCTTATCCAACTCATCCACAATCTTCTGAATGCAGCCATCTGTAAATGGAACTGTAAGTCCCACCTGTTTCAGCATGGACGGATAGAAATCACTTGCAGAAAGCCGGCAAAGCTTCATATAATCAGCCCACGCAGCGTCATGATCTTTCTCCATGCGGATCTTAAACTGGAATGCACAAAGCTGTGCAAGTACATAATCAATATAGTAGAAAGGCATCTCAAAAATGTGGTGCTGTCTCTGCCAGTAGCCGCCTTCTTCCATAAACCTGCAGCCAGTGGAATCCATATATGGGCGGTACTCCTGCTCCAGCCTGTTCCATGCATCACGTCGCTCCTTAGGTGTAAGCTCCGGATTGCCGTATACAATGTGCTGGAATTCATCCACCATTGTTCCATAAGGAATAAAGTCGATGGCATCCTCAAGATGCATCTTGCGGTAATCATCGCCTCTTTCCCCGAAGAAAAGCTCGATCCATGGTTCCGCAAAGAATTCCATGGACATGGAATGGATTTCTGCTGTCTCCATGGTCAGATATCTGGAGTGATCGGTGATCGGATCCTTGCAGGATACATAGCTCTGAAATGCATGTCCACACTCATGTGTGATTACATCCACGTCACCGCTGGTTCCGTTAAAGTTTGCAAAAATAAACGGTACACCATAATCCGGAAGCTCCGTCATGTAACCACCGGTAGCCTTATTCTTACGTCCGAATACATCAAAAAGCTCATTCTCCATCATCATGTTGAAGAAATCCCTTGTCTCATCAGACATCTCCGTGTACATTTTGCGGCCGCTCTCAAGAATCTCCTCAGGAGTACCGATCGGCGCCGGATCTCCCTGTGGGAAATAAACACCCATATCATAATAACGAAGTGCGTCTACCCCAAGGCGTGCCTGACGGTTCTTGTGCATTCTGGAAGCTAACGGTACAAATACAGTCTTAATCTGCTCGCGAAGCTTCTGTACATCTTCCTTGGTATAAGAATTACGGTTCATGCGGAAGTAGCCCATATCAATGTAATTCTCAAAGCCCAGCATCTGTGCCTGTCTGGTACGGTTCTTCACCATCAGATCGTAGATTTCATCAAGCTCAGCCTGGTTCTCCTCAAAGAAGCCTGAAAAAGCATCCCATGCTTTCTTACGGGTATTCCGATCCTGGGAGCGCATATACTTACGCATAAGGGAAAGGTTCAGTTCTTCTCCTTCCCACATGATCTTGGCAGAAGCGATCAGCTTACTGTAACGGGAAGCAAGGGCATTCTCCTCCTGCATCAGCGGAATCAGACTGTCATCGAAAGATTTCATCTCCAGTTCCATGGACTTAAATGCAACCGGTCCGATTTTCTCTTCCATATACTGACGATATGGAGTGGCAAAAAGTACTTTCTTATACTCATTTGTCACTGCGTTCAGTTCCGGGAGCTTCTCATCATAGTAGCTCTTCTCGCCGTCATAAAACTCATTTGTCACATCTCCATCCCTGCGGATATGGGCGATGGTGTAAAGAGTTCTCACGTGATCCATCAGCTTGTTAAATTCCTGATGAATCTCGAACTGCTCTTCTCCGCTCTTCGCAGAAGATGCGCGCTGGATAATCTCCTGTGCCTGTGCAATTACAGCTGGAAAATCCACACGAGTGTAAGGCATTTCTGAAAATTTCATCTCGTTCCTCCTTTATAGACACAAATGGGCGGACAAACTTCCTAAAGCTTATCTTCAGAATGCTGTCCGTCCATTGTCGCGTATTATTTACTATATCATAATCACATCTAAATTAAAAGGCTTAAATTTATAAAAAATGTTAATAAAAGAACATTATGACGTTGAAAGTGTGTTTTGCCAAATCTTCAGATTTTATTCAGCTACGCCTTCTTCTCCTTCTTCTACGATTTCCAGATCATCAAGCGTGTCATCTTCTTTGGATTCCTCTTCCTCATAATCTTCTGGTGTATATGGAGTTTCTGTCACGTTTGCCTTTTCCAGAAGAAGCTCTGTTACCTTGCTCTCATAAAGGGCATTTACAAGCGTTTCCCGTGTATAAAGAGTCTCAAAATCAGCAGGACTCTCGCCATAGTAGTCAGCATACTCATTCACATAATTCACGTATTCATCTTCTGTTACCTCAATATTATTGGCTTCGGCATATGCACTGATGAAGAGGCGGCGGTTTACAAGATTTTTTGGCTTCTTCTGCAATATCATCCTCTGTAACCCCGAACATATCCAGTACATCATTTACCAGCATCTGAAGGTGCTGCATGGAAAGTTTCATTTTATCCAGACAGTCCTCGATTTTATCCCTGTCATCCATATTTAATCTTGCGATATCGATCATACCCATAATGCCGTTCATAGGTGTACGGATCTCGTGGCTCATTTTGGAAAGGAATCCTGTTTTGGCAGCATTGGACTGGATCGCAACTGCCAGCTGCATTTGCGCTTCTTTCAGACGTTCGCGCTCCGTCACGTCCAGGAAAGTAAACTGAATGATACTGGAGACTTTGTCTTCTATGATCCAGTTGGCGGTACCTTCAATAGTGGTAAGGCCGCCGTCCTGTTTCGTCAGGTTAAAACGTACCTCACGCTGTTCACCCGGTTTACCAAGAGAATGCATAAAGGTACCGATTCCCGCCAGGCATTTCTGATGTTTGTCCTCCGGTGTCTCATTAAAAAGGATGTCTTTCAATGTCTCTCTTCATTTTTTCATCCAAAATATCAGTGCGTATTTGTTTATGCTCAGGATTTTATTGCTTCGGATATCCACTTGGACGATTCCGCATACAGCTGTATTATAGAGTACCTTGTAAAGTCTGTCATACCGGTCGCGCTCTGCCTCCACCTGCTCCAGAGCACGTTTTCTTGCGGTGGTGTCCATAAATGTACTCTGAATCAGCTTTTTTTGCCGTTCCGGGGGTGCAGATCACCTTTGCCACTCCTGTGACCCAGCGGATACCGTCATCCTTTGTGCAGACACGGTGTTCAAAACTGGCACATTCACCTTCTTTCTTCAGAGAAAGCAGTGTGCGCCGTATGTATTCCGTATCCTCAGAAACGGTCACCTGAGGAAGTGTCTGCGCTGTCTGCCTGCGAAATTCCTCCATGGACGTATAACCCAGCATTTGGAGGGCTTCACTGTTCGCGTTATAACAACGCAGGTTGTTGTCCTCTATTTCATATTGAACGATCCCGCAGACTACGTTTTGATACAGCTTATTATAATAATCGCGTTCTTTTTTCGAGCTGCTCCTCATAGTCTTTGATCAGTGAGATATCAGTGACGATACACTGCAGTTCGATATGCCGTTCCTGCCGGAATGCTACGGCCTGCAGGGAACACCAGCGGCCTGTTCCATTCTTTTGCCACAGGCGGCATTCTACCTTGAGAAGTCTGCCGACGGAGGCGGCATCCCGGATTTCTTCCTTTAGTTCAACCCAGTCGGAAGTATGCAGGAGGCGTCGAAACGGTTATGCAGGTCCAGGCACATTTCCTCCGAGGTATACCCAGATCAGGTCAAATGAAGCTGTCATTTGCATACTCGATCACCAGGATATCATTGAATCTTAGGCGGAGCACACCGCCCGGGACACTGTCCGTCAGATGTTTTAGATCAAATTTGGCGGCTTCCAGACGTTTGGTGATATCGAACATGGATATGAGGACA
>ENA-OPYU01000880-OPYU01000880.1-human-gut-metagenome-genome-assembly--contig:-NODE-880-length-11110-cov-3.951653_pt1 | contig 11110 bp, 9 predicted proteins | sample MGYA00242637_ERZ504482 | MGnify/ENA primary metagenome ERZ504482 (study PRJEB26092, sample SAMD00036237) | human gut metagenome | host: Homo sapiens | study: EMG produced TPA metagenomics assembly of...
AAAAAGAGCTGGACGATGAAGCTTTTCTGAAAGAGGCTGTGGAGATCCATGCTCTGTGCCAGCGCTACGGCGTGCCGTTCTTTGTGAACGACAATGTGGACATTGCCATCCGCTGCCACGCCGAGGGTGTGCACGTGGGGCAGGAGGATATGGCCGCAGCGCAGGTGCGCGCCCGTGTGGGCGAGGGAATGATGATCGGCGTTTCCGTCCACAGTGTGGAGGAAGCACGGGAAGCCGTCAAGCACGGCGCAGACTGCCTTGGCGTGGGCGCGGCCTTTGCCACCCATACCAAGACCGATGTGGACGTTCTGCCCCACGAGACCCTGAAGGCCATCTGTGATGCCGTGGACATCCCGGTGGTGGCCATTGGCGGCATCCACAAGGAGAACATCCTGCAGCTCAAGGGCACCGGTGTGGATGGCGTGGCCCTTGTGAGCGCCATCTTTGCAGCAGACGACATCGAGACCGAGTGCAAAGAGTTGAAAGCCCTGTCGGAGCAGATCATCTGACCGATCCCGCGGCAAACCGGGGACACCACCTTGGGCCGCGTTATAAAATTCATGGAGAAAACCAACATGAAAAGCGTATTTTGCGCAGGTGCCGGCATCCAGAACGTTCTGTTTTTTCTGAATGACGGCTGCCTTTCCCTACCCTTGTATGACCAGCACCCTGCTGTTCAGAGATAAACTGTCATTTGGAGGAACAGAGCGTATGCAGACTTATACCACTCAGATGGATGCTGCCCGCAAGGGCATCATCACGCCGCAGATGGAGATCGTGGCTAAAAAAGAGTATCGCACCACCGAGGAGATCCGCCAGTGGGTGGCCGAGGGCAAGGTAGCCATCCCGGCCAACAAGCACCACGAGTGCCTGAATCCCGAGGGTGTCGGCTCCATGCTGCGCACCAAGATCAACGTGAACCTTGGTGTCTCCCGCGACTGCAAGGACTACAACGTGGAGATGCAGAAGGTGATGAGCGCCGTCAACATGGGCGCCGAAGCCATTATGGATCTGTCCAGCCACGGCAACACCCAGCCCTTCCGCCAGAAGCTGACCCACGAGTGCCCGGTGATGATCGGCACCGTGCCGGTGTACGATTCGGTCATCCACTACCAGCGCGATCTGGCTGAGCTGACCGCACAGGACTTCATCGATGTGGTGCGCCTGCATGCAGAGGATGGTGTGGACTTTGTCACCCTGCACTGCGGCATCACCCGCAAGACCATCGAGCAGATCCGCAAGCACAAGCGCAAGATGAACATTGTCAGCCGCGGCGGCTCTCTGGTGTTTGCATGGATGAGCATGACCGGCAATGAGAACCCCTTCTACGAGCACTTTGACGAGATCTGCGAGATCTGCGCCGAGCACGATGTGACCATCTCGCTGGGCGATGCCTGCCGTCCCGGCTGTCTGGCTGACGCCACCGATGTGTGCCAGATCGAGGAGCTGGTGCGTCTGGGCGAGTTGACCAAGCGCGCATGGGCACACAACGTGCAGGTGATGGTGGAAGGCCCCGGCCATGTGCCCCTGAATCAGGTGGCTGCCAACATGGAGGTGCAGAAGAGCATCTGCATGGGCGCACCCTTCTATGTGCTGGGACCCCTCGTCACCGATATCGCCCCCGGTTACGACCACATCACCGCTGCCATCGGCGGCGCTGTGGCTGCAGCCAGCGGTGCAGCTTTCCTGTGCTATGTGACCCCCGCCGAGCATCTGGCTCTGCCCAATGTGGACGATGTGAAGCAGGGCATCGTGGCCTCCAAGATTGCTGCCCATGCCGCCGATATCGCCAAGGGCATCCCCCACGCCCGGGACATCGACGATAAGATGGGCGATGCCCGCCGTGTGCTGGACTGGGATGCACAGTTCGCCTGCGCACTGGACCCGGAGACCGCAAAGGCCATCCGCGATGCCCGCCTGCCGGAGGACGACCACAGCGACACCTGCAGCATGTGCGGCAAATTCTGTGCCGTGCGCAGCATGAACAAGGCGCTGGCCGGTGAGTACATCGACATTCTGTAAAAATCTTCTGTTTTGCGCGCAGCAGCGCGCATCTTCCTCCGCCGCCCGGTATGACCGCCGGGCGGCTTTTGTGTTGTAATTCCAAAAAGATTGTGTTAAAATAACAATAAGGCGCTGATTGCAAAATTGGTGGTCATGCTTTCTATCCCGTATCGCTGGTTTTTCTATTTCTACATAGAACAAGCAGAGGTCCGGGAGGAAACTTTTTTGAAAGTACCCTGCCCGGAGCCTTGAAGGCGAAGAGCAACGGCAACGACCGCCGCCAGTGGCGGAAACAGGGAGTTGCTGTTGGGGCCGCGGCCTGCAAGATGCGAGTGCCGCCCAAGGCACGAAGCAGATGCAGGGAGCCGCAACCCGGACATATCGAATGAATCTGCTGGAGACTCTCGCATTGCTCACGTTCATTCTCGCGTTGTTGAGCTTGGTCGTGGATGTGATCCGTCTGACCGTTGAGGTCATGGCAAAGTTTTCCCAGATGAAAAGCAATGATAACAAAAAAGGATTGACGCCTCACAGTTCCCCAACTCGAGCGGTCAATCTTTTTGACTAACGGGATGGAAAGCTGACCTTTGCAGTCAGCGCCCCTTCTGTTTGTAGTATAATCGAAGCTATGTGATTTGTCAAGTTATCCTGTTCCATCGATTATTTCTATCAATATTTTAGATTTTACAATTCTTCTGTACTGTACTATAATGAAGTTATCGTCTTCATTCCATTGATCTACAGGAGGAATCTGCCTTGCTGGTAAATCTTATCGAATCCGTCTATCGCCTGCTGTGGGGCGACCTGTTCACCATCCCGCTGGGCGGCGGCATCGGCATTTCCTTCATGGTGGTGCTGCTGTTCACGGCGGGCATCTGGTTCACCTGCCGCACCGTCTTTTGCCGGTGCGGCTGTTCCGGGATATGATCGCCGCCGTGTGCGAGAAAAAGCAAGGCAGGAACGGCCTTTCCTCCTTCCAGACGCTGGTCATTTCCACCGCCACCCGCGTGGGCATGGGCAATCTGGTGGGCGTGGTGGCCGCTGTTTCTGCAGGCGGTGCCGGTGCGGTGTTCTGGATGTGGGTCACTGCCATTCTGGGTGCGTCCACCTCCTTTATCGAATCCACCCTTGCCCAGAAATACCGCCAGCCCGACCCGCTGTACGGCGGCTGGCGCGGCGGCCCGGCTTACTATCTGCATGTGCTGGCGGAGCGCAGGCGCGGCAAAAAGCTCAAGCGCTCTGTGGTAGCGGCGCTGTTTGCGGTGTCTGGCCTCATCTGCTGGTGCGGCATCAGTCAGGTGATCTCCAACTCGGTCAGTTCTGCGTTTGAAAATGCGTTCCATATTCCGCCGCTTACTACCACACTGGTGCTCACGGCCATTGCGGCGGTGATCGTGCTGCGCAAGAATGCCACCGTGAAAAGTCTGGACGTGATGGTGCCCATCATGGCGGTGTGCTATTTTGTCATCACCGTGGGCATCGTGCTGTTCAACCTGCCCAAGCTCCCGGCGGTGTTCGGGCGCATCTTTGCGGAAGCGTTCGGTCTGCGGCAGGCCGTGGCTGGCGGCTTTGGTGCTGTGCTGATGAACGGTGTCAAGCGCGGCCTGTTCTCCAACGAAGCGGGCAGCGGTTCGGCACCCTGTGCAGCTGCCGCCGCAGAGTGCGACGACCCGGTCAAGATGGGCTTTGTGCAGGCACTGGGCGTGCTGATCGATACGGTGGTGATCTGCAGCTGCACGGCTTTTTTGATGCTGCTGGTGCCGCAGGAGATCACAGAAGGACTTGCGGGCATGGACCTTTTGCAGACTGCCCTGCAGTACCATCTGGGCGGCTTTGGTGTCGTGTTCATTGCGGCCACGCTGGCGCTGTTCAGCTTTTCCACCTTTCTGGGCGTTTTGTACTATGCCCGCGGCAATGTGGCCTATCTGTGCGGCGACAACTGGTGGAGCCAGACCGTGTATAAGCTGATCGCGCTGGCCATGCTGGTGATCGGCGGTATGCAGGCCTACACGGTGGTGTGGGATCTGGGCGACGTGGGCATTGGCCTGATGACCATTTTCAACATGATAGCCTTGGTGCCCATGGCAAAGGAAGCGCTTGCCGCCCTGAACGACTACGAAAAACGCAAAAAACTGCAGTAAATAGCAAAGGCCCGGCTCCCTGTAACATGGGAACCGGGCCTTTCAGGTTATTTTATTGCAGATCAGATTTGTTTAAAAGCAGTCCGGCTGCAAGCCCGGCCAGCGCAGGCAGCACCCAGCCAAAGCCCATGCTGCCCAGCGGCAGAGCGTTGGCGGCGGCAGATACTGCCCCCAGCGGCAGCGCAGCGGCGATGCTCTGCAGGGCGGTCAGGCCCATGCACAGCGGATACACCGCCCGGTGCTTTTCAAGGCCCGGCATAAAGGAAAGCAGGATCAGCACGATGGCTGCGGGATAAATGGCGTTCAGCACCGGAGTGGACAGCCGGATGATGGCAGCAAGGCCGAGGTTCGATACCAGCATACTGGTCACAGCAAAAAAAGCTGCAAGGGCAGGGTAGGGGATGCGGGGCAGAAGCTGATGAAAATACTGCCCCACGCAGGCGATCAGGCCCACGCAGGTGTTGAAGCATGCGATCACAAAAATGGCCGCAATAAGCACAAGGCCCGCCCGGCCGAACAGCGTTTGCGCCAGAGCGGTAAGCACCTCAGCACCGGTGGCAAGGCCCGGATACACCGTGCCGGTCTCGGCCCCGGCGTGGCCCAGCATGGCGTAGACCACCAGCATCAGCCCGCCTGCAATAAAACCGGCCCGGATGGTGCCGCCCTCCACGGCACGGCTTTCTGTGACACCCCGGGCGCGGATGTTCAGGGCGATGACCGCGCCAAAATTCAGCCCGGCCAGCGTGTCCATGGTCTGGTAGCCGTACAGGATGCCCTGCACAGCGGGCAGGGCTGCGTACTCTGCGCTGGGTGTGCCGTAGTGTGCCGCCAGCGGATGGATGAGACACCCGGCAAACAGCACCACGATGAGCACGATCAGGCAGGGGCAGAGGATGCGGCCCAGCCAGTCGGTAAGCTTTTCCGGCCGCAGCGCCACCAGAAAGGCCGCTGTAAAAAACAGCACCGAGTAGGCCAGCTGCAGCCCGGTACCGCCGCCTATCAGCGGCACCAGCATCTGGAAGGAGGTACTGGCGGTGCGGGGGATGGCAAGGCAGGGCCCGATGGAAAGATACACCAGAATGGTGAACACCATGGCGAACACCGGATGCACCCGGCCGGCAAGCTTATCCAGACCGCCTGCCCGTGCCACAGCCACCACGCCCGCAATGGGCAGGCCGACGGCGCTGACGGCAAGGCCCGCAAAGGCAGGCCAGAGGTTCACGCCCGCCTGCGCGCCCAGATGCGGCGGGAAGATCAGGTTCCCGGCTCCAAAAAAACATGGAAAACAGTGTAAAGCCGACCAGAAGCAGATTTTTGCCGGAGAGCTTCTGCATAGGACAGACACCTCATTTCTTTCCTGCATCAAAGATGACAGAGATTTATACAGTTCAGTTTATCGTTTTATGTATTTCATGTCAAGAAAGAAAAACATGAAGAAAGTAATGACAGGCATGATAAGCTCTTATGCATCATGATGCACGGGTCATTGGCGTTTGGAAAGAGATATGGTATTATAATATGTAATGTAGAACTGAGCAGGCCATCAGGGCGCTTTCTCCGCGAAATTCGGGGCTTCCAGCTCCCGCCCTGTTGCCATAAGGCAACAGGGTCCTATCCTCGGATCATTCGCTGAAGAAACATCCTGCCGTCCTGCATTTATTTGTAATCAGGAGCAGGTAAGTTTATGAAGCGACATAAACAATTTTTTCAGCGGCTGGGCGCTGCGGCCTTCTGGCTGGCGGTGTGGCAGTGCGCCGCCATGGCGGTGGGACAGGAGGTGTTCCTTGTTTCGCCGGTGCAGGCGGTGCGCACTCTTTTGCAGCTTTTGCCGCAGGCAGAGTTCTGGCAGCGGGTGGGTTTCAGCTCCGGGCGCATTCTGCTGGGTTTTGGGCTGGGCGTGGCCGTAAGCATCGTGCTGGCTGTGGCCGCACAGGCGTGGCACACGGCAGATGTGCTGCTTGCTCCGGTGCTGCAGCTGGTCAAAGCCACGCCGGTGGCAAGCTTTATCATTCTGGCGCTGGTGTGGGTGCGGGGGGCATCGCTTTCGGTGCTCATCAGCTTTTTAATGGTGCTGCCCGTGCTGTACGGTGCGGTGCGCACCGGCATCCAGAGCGCAGACCCACAGCTGTTGGAGATGACGAAGGTGTTTCGCCTGCCGCTGGGCCGACGGCTGCGGGCGGTGTGGCTGCCTGCGATGCTGCCGGCCTTCCGGCAGGGATGCAGCGTGGCCCTTGGTATCTGCTGGAAGAGCGGCGTTGCCGCTGAGGTGATCGGCCTGCCCAATGGCAGCATCGGCGATGCACTCTACCGGGCCAAGATCACCCTTTCCACCGGGGAGCTGTTCGCATGGACGTTTGTGATCATCCTGCTCAGCGCTGGGTTTGAAAAGCTGTTCCTGCTGCTTCTGGACTGCGTGACCCGCGCCGTGACCGGGGAGGTGCCGCAATGCTGACCATCGAGCATCTGACAAAACAGTTCGGGAAGAAAACGCTTTTCCGGGATCTCTGCCTCACGGTGGAAGGCCCGGCGGTGCTGTGGGCACCCAGCGGCTGGGGCAAGACCACATTGCTGCGCATCCTCATGGGGCTGGAAGAACCCACTTCTGGCATAGTACAGGGCGTTGGCCGGGTGGCAGCAGTGTTTCAGGAAGACCGGCTCTGCCCGCAGCTGACAGCTGTGCAGAACGTGACGCTGGTATTGCCCGGCAGTGCAGAACAATACAAGGAACAAATCATAAAAGATTTTCAACAGCTTGGTATGGATGCTGCTGCACTGGCCCTGCCTGCAGCACGGCTTTCCGGCGGACAGAAGCGCCGCACGGCTCTGCTGCGGGCTTTGTGGGCCGCCAGCGATACGCTGCTGTTAGACGAACCCTTTACCGGAATGGACCCGGACACCCTTGCCGCTGCTGCGGCTCTGCTGCGGGAGCGCTGCGGAGAAAAGCCTGTCTTGCTGGCTACCCACGACCGCGAAGCCATCCGCCTTCTGGGCTGGCCGGTGGTTGAGCTGGAAAATGCCTGAGCCTGCATCGATCCTATAGAATGAAAAATCGGAAAGACCAGAACGGCCTTTCCGATTTTTTGCTGCTTGGAATATTTTACTGAAAAATACGCAGGGGATACGGCGAACTGCATCAGTTCAGCAGCTTTGCCGGGTCAAGGTACTGCTCACCCTGCAGTACTTCCAGATGGATATGCGTCTCCTCGGCGCATTCGTTGGGAATGCTGCCTGCACGGCCAAGTATCTGGCCCACACTCACTTCATCGCCGGTCTGCACCGTGGGGTCGGCTGTGCCGCACACCCGCCACAGGTGCCCGGCGCTGTCCTCGATGCACACCACACTGCCCCAGCGGCTATCGGTGTCCACGGCGGTCACCTTACCGGCGGCGGGAGCACACACCTGTGCATCCTGCGCACAGGCGTAGTCCACACCGTTGTGGGTGCGCCAGTCGCCAAGGGTGCTGCTGTACACCAGCTCATCGCCGCTGTAGACGTTCAAGACCCTGCCCGAGACGGGCTGCGTGGAGGCAGGCGCAGCTGAACTGCTGGCAGGCGAGGATGCGCCCTGCAGTGCGGAGGGTTCGTGCACCAAACCAGAGCCAGACTGCGCCCCAGAAGAGGACGCAGAGGATGCGGGCTTGGGTATATTTGCCGCAGATTCTGCGGCGTCGGTCACGGGCTGCTGCCATACATCGTCCTCCTGTGAGTCAAGGGTGAGCTGCGGCTCCGGGGCAGGTTCCTCCTGCGGGATCGTCAGGTCGTCGTAGCTCTTTTTCAGTTCATCCCGCACGGTGCGCACTGCCCACACGCCCGCCGCTGCGGCTGCGACGAGACAGGCCAGCAGTGCCAGTGTAAAGCCCCTGCTGCGCAAAAATCTTTTTGATCTGCTCCATTGTCGTTACTCCCATCTGCTGCATTGTGTACGCATTGCTTCTGGGCTTAGTGTGGGACAGCAGGGCAGGTTTTATGCACGGAACGATTTAAAATGGCCTCCATTTCATTCTGGCCATAATAGCGGAATTGCATTTATAGTGATGCAGAACCGGTCAGACCGCGGTCTGACCGGTTCTGCGTTTTCACGAGAGGGGCCGCAGCCGGAAAATGCATCTTCCCTCTGTGGCCTTCTGTGTTGATACCCAGAGCGAAGCGGAGGATATTCTAAATGGTATTACCAAACAAAAAGGCCCTCCCTTTTCGGGAGAGCCTTTGCGGATCAAAAATCAGTTGCGGCGGCGGCTGTTCATGCCCAGCAGGCGCACAACATACAGGAAGATGTTGATGAAGTCCAGATACAACGTCAGTGCGCCGTAGATGGAAGCCTTCTCGGCCAGCTCACCGTCATAGGCGTAGTAGGAGAACATCTGGCTCAGCTTCTGGGTGTCGTAGGCGGTCAGCAGCATGAACACCACCAGACCGACAGCGCTGTACAGCACCGTGGTAAGGAAGCTCATGCCGAACAGCATGCCCACAAAGCCGGTGATGATGAGCGCGAACAGGCCCATCATCAGCTTGGGACCCCAGCCGGACAGATCCTTGTGGGTAGTAGTGCCGTAGACGGCCATCAGGCCAAAGTACAGCGAGGTGGCAAGGAAGGCCAGCACCAGAGTGCCCAGATCGAACACCAGGAAATAATAGCTCAGCACCATGCCGTTGAGCAGTGCATAGGCAAAGAAGGTGGCTCTTGCACCGCCCACCGACATGTTCTGCACGCGGGAGCTGAGCACATACACCAGCACCAGCTCTGCGATGGTGAACACCAGATACAGCGAGTTGACAACGTACAGCAGCGGGGTAGCGGCTGTAACGAACGCCGCGGCAAAGGTGATGAGCAGGCCTACCGCCATCCAGCGATAGGTGCGGTTCATATAGTCAGCCGAGGTCATGGCAGGCTCCGTGTAGCCTCGATCGTAACCATTGTAATTGTAATCCATATGGGACTCCTCCAGTCTCTTTCTGCCGGAACACTTTTTCCTTGCTCCGGTCTACGGAATATAGTATACTGCATAGAAATGAACGTTTCATGAAAAAGGCTGTGATATTGTATGTCTCTTGGGCTTTATTTACACATTCCGTACTGTTTTTCCAAATGCAGATACTGCGATTTCTATTCCCATCCCGGTGAGCGCGGCGTACCGGATGCCTATGTGGAGGCTCTTGTGCGGGAGCTTGACCGCTTTGCACCGGAGAGGCCCCTGCAGCCGGACACCCTTTATTTTGGCGGCGGCACCCCCAGCCTGCTGCGCCCGGAGCAGGCAAAACGGCTGATCGATGCGGCCCGGCCGATGCCGGGGGCCGAGATCACACTGGAAGCAAACCCGGAGACGGTGACGGAAGAAAGCCTTGCAGGCTTCCGGGAGGCGGGCGTGAACCGCATCTCTTTCGGGGTGCAGTCTGCCCGGGATACCCAGCTGCGCACACTGGGCAGGCCGCACACGGCAAAGCAGGCGCGGGCTGCATTTGCCGCCGCGCGGCGCGCAGGCTTTGCGAACATCAGCGGTGACATCATGCTGGCACTGCCGCACTACACCGAAGCCGAGTTTGACGAAACGCTGGAACTGATCGAGGGTGGTGGGGCTACCCATATTTCGGCATATCTGCTGAAGATCGAGCCGGATTCGGCCTTTGGTAAACATCCGCCCGAAGGCCTGCCCACCGGCGATGAAGCCGCCGATTTTTACCTTTATGCAGTGGAACAGCTGGAACACCACGGCTACAAACAGTACGAGATCTCCAACTTTGCAAAGCCCGGCTATGAGGGGCGACACAACCTCATCTACTGGGACTGCGGCGACTATCTGGGCCTTGGCCCGGCGGCGCACTCCTGCATGGGCGGCAGACGGTTCTACTACCCGCCGGACACCGCCGCTTTCCTGAACGATGCCGCCGCCCCGGTGATGGACGGCAGCTGCGGCGCAGAGGACTACCTTATTTTACAGCTGCGTCTGCGCAAAGGCCTTTCGCTGGATGCATACAAAAAACTTTACGGGAAAGAATTTTCCACCGCACAGCTGGCCTTTGTGCAAAACTGCGTCCGGGCGGGCTATGCAAGCTTTGATGGCCGCACCCTTGCCCTGACCCCGGCGGGTCTCATCGTGCAGAACAGCATCCTTGCCCAGCTGTTGTAATTGGCAGAAATACGGCAACACATTGCTTTTGTGTGTCGATTCTGGTATGATAGACTCGTATTATTAGGCGATGGGAGAGAAAACGGATGGCGAAAGTATTGATCGTCGGCGCAGGCGCGGCAGGACTGATGGCGGCGGGTGCCGCCGTGCGGCAGGGGCATCAGGTGACGGTGCTGGAACACATGGACAAGCCCGGCCAGAAGATTCTTGTCACCGGCAAGGGCCGCTGCAATGTGACCAACGACTGCCCGGCAGAGGAATTTCTGCGCCATGTGCGCACGAACCCGCGCTTTCTGTATTCGTCGCTGGGGGCCTTTCCACCGGCAAAGACCATGGAACTGTTCGAGGGCCTTGGCGTGGAGCTGAAGGTGGAGCGCGGACGCCGGGTGTTTCCAGTATCGGACAAGGCCGAGGAGATCCGGCAGGCTCTTTTGCGCTATGCGCAGGATGCTGAACTCGTGCATGACGGCGCGAAAAAGCTGCTATTGGAAGAGGTAACACCGGAGCCGGAAGCAGCTCCCGCCGCATCGGAAAACCCGCGCCACCCAAAAGAAAAAGGCAGGCCCGGCACTGCGGTGCATCGGTGTGCGGGGCACCTCCGGCCGGGAGTACCGGGCGGATGCCGTGCTGGTGGCCACCGGCGGCGTGAGCTACCCCACCACCGGCTCTACCGGCGACGGCTACAAACTGGCCCAGCAGGCCGGGCACACCTCATCGAGCCGGTGCCCAGTCTGGTCAGTCTTGTGAGCCATGACGCGGACTGCAAAAAGATGATGGGCTTGGCGCTGAAAAACGTCACCCTGACCCTGTTCGAGGACAGCAAGGCCATTTTTGACGAGC
>ENA-OPYU01000881-OPYU01000881.1-human-gut-metagenome-genome-assembly--contig:-NODE-881-length-11108-cov-1.747109_pt1 | contig 11108 bp, 16 predicted proteins | sample MGYA00242637_ERZ504482 | MGnify/ENA primary metagenome ERZ504482 (study PRJEB26092, sample SAMD00036237) | human gut metagenome | host: Homo sapiens | study: EMG produced TPA metagenomics assembly of...
GCAATCTGCCTGTCTTCTCCTCCGGCTGGGGTGATGGCTACTATCCCGTCTACTTCGGCTATGACGCAAAGGGCGAAGTCTGCGCCGTGTATGTGCGCTTCATCGACATTGAAGATAGTTACAAGGAGCAGGAGTAAGGAGGAAAGCTATGGAATGGCCAAAAGCGGGCGCGGACAGCGGATTGGGAAAAACTGGTGTCCTGGCCTTAGATAGAGAGAAACAATTTGAAGTCCCGAAGCTGACCGCAGAGATCATGGAGCGGTTGGCCGGTTACACCCTGGTGGGCTTCCATGTGAAAGGGTATCCGGTGACGGATGAACTGCTGGCCCCCTTTCGCCGGGCATAAAAGCATGGTCAACTTCGGCGTGGAAAACGGCACCCTCACCGACGCCTGTTTCCCCGTTTTTTCCGCCATGCCCAAGCTGCGCATCCTGCTGCTGACCGGGAACGCCGGGATCGACGGCAGCGGCCTGTCCGCCCTGCAAGGCTGTAAGCTGGACCTGCTGACCCTTGACCACACTGGGCTGGATGATGCCGGTCTGCTCCAGGCAGCCTCCATCCCCAAGCTCTCTCATATCTGGATCGACCACACTGCTGTTACTTATGATGGACTGCTGGCTGTCGCCGGCAACAACTACATCAAGCCAGTGGCCCATGTGCAATTTACCAAGGAGCAGATGGAACACTTCTCCCAGCTCCAGCGGGAAAAGGCCAAAAAAGCCCGTCCAGCTGGATGAGCAGGCAGCGTCGGAATGCCGCAGTGTGTTGTCCGCTTTCTTTGCCGAGATGACAGAATGGGAGCAATATATGGAGCAGGCCGGATTTGAGGACTCCGAAGCTGCGCCCCGCCTTCTGGCGATCTGGGAGAGGTATGTGAGCGAAAAGCCCCGTCCGGGCTACCGGCCGTTGGCACTCTCTTACAGCGCCCAGGGCACCTACAATGGGGAGCGGTTTCTGGACGCGGAGCAGCTCACCCGGAACAAGCTCTGCATCTACACCAGAGAGAAAACTACTGGCTTTGACCGTCGCTTCCTCATGAAGCGTGTGGACGGGAGCTGGAAGATCGACGCGGTGCAGGAGCGGCTGGACGGCTGGCAGCGCACGGGTTTGTGAGGCATCACATGGCTTGGGAATATGAACTTTGGCCCAGACAGTCAATGCAAATTGTTCGGTGTGAACATCTTTGACTACGACTGGCAAACCACCGGCAAGCGAGTAAAAGTCAAAGACCCGATCTATCACCAAGACCATACCTTCGAGGTCTGGCAGGTGGAGATTGACGGGCAGATTCACCGCTTTGCCGCTGGAGAGTTCTCCAACTGCGTATGGGGATTCTATCTGGAAAACGAACTGATGAGAGGAGTGTGTGGGCGCATGAGCCGAATTGTTGATGAACCCTACTTTACATACAGTGCATACAACGCCCTGACCTCTGGCATTCAGGTGAAATGCCCCCAAGTGCCATGGCGCAGGTGTGGTGACAGCGGATGATGACAACGCCTATTTTCCGGTGCCTGAGCTGCGGCCACCGGATGACGCAGGATCGGACGATCTACCGTTATGATGTCCATAACCAGTGCAAAAACTGCGGCAGGTACTACCGAGTGGATATTGAAGATACGGCAAAGCAGCATTTTCCCGTCCTCCATGTGACCTGCCCCTATTGCGGAACAACCATGTCGGGAGAAGTTCATAAAACAGCGGAGGCGTTTTCATATATTGGCGAAATCAGAGATGGACGAGAACCTTATTTCGGGTTGGAACTATGGCTTTTTGACTTCATTTCAGGGAAAACCTGTATGGGCACTCAACCGAGAACATCTTGCCTATCTGATCGGCTATCTCAGCGCCGGACTGCGGGAAAAGCCGCCGGGAAGAGCGAAAATGACCCAGGCCGACCATCTCCCCACCTTTATGAAAACCGCAAAGAACCGGGAGCGGAATCGTGAAAGCTGCTGAGGCAAAAGTGCAGGAGAAAATGAGGATGGAAACAGAAAGTAATTTACAACGGCCAAATTCTTACTCTGACTCGGTTTTGGGCAACAGGAGAACCTTGCCTGTGGATCACCGACCCACAGCAGATCGAGAGGCCCAAAATGGAGTTTGTGGGAGGCCACCCGGACGAATACTGCATTTCCTGAAAAAATCTGACGGAAACAGAACTGGCACAGATCACATCTCTGGACGGCGCTCCACTGGATGTGAAAGAAGAACTAAGCGACATCGAATGAGGAGAACACTATGAAAGACCCTTTTGCCAATACGGAAACCGACCGGAGGACGAATGGGAAATCTTGCCCTGGATACCTGACCCGCGTCCGCCCTTCAAAATCTGGGTGAAGCCGGAGCAGATTGCGCCATTCTTTCTCATTCCCCACCACCCCTATGCGCTCTCCCTTCTGCTGAAGATCAGTGACGGGTTCCGGACAGAAGAATTCTGCCGGCTGGGACTGACCGGCAGCAGCGGAGACTGGGAACGGCTGGTCCGGAGCGTGATCCGGGAGTTTGAGGAAAGCAATAGTGGTGAGGATCTGTTTCACTTTGACTCCGACGAGGATGTGTTCTGCGTCTATTCCCAATACATCGACGACCTGATGATGCTGGCCAAAATGATCCGGGCGGCCTGTGCCGATGCAAAAAACGATGGGGATGTATCTGAACATGAGCGAGGCAGCGAAAGCATGAAAGAGTTGACCACTCAAACAGGGATTATCGTAAAATGCAGTAAAACGGCCATTGAAATTTTTCCCAAAATGCTCAGTCAGTGGATTCCTTTTCTGTGCTGGAAATCCCCAGAGGAATTCCAAGGTATAGCGGTTGAGTTTTATGATTTGATTATGGAAAATGATCATCTTGCGGCCTTGCTGGGCTGTCGCGGCAATTATGATATTGCAATACAGATAGATGAGGTAACCGGCACCATGACGGGGTGGCATTGGTTCAAATGAGGGAAATGGAATGATCGAGTATATCAAGCTCTTTTGGGAGGGCGCACCGGAGGGTGAACCATCGGTCATCCTCTATGAAGTGGATACCGAAAAATGAGCGGTTGGCCCTCCGCTCCATTGACATCTTTGCGGATGGCCGCACCCGCAACATCCCTGCCCTTTACGACGGCGCCATCGAGATCACACCAATCCTCACCGTGGAGGAATTGAACGCCCATGTCTGGGGCGAGGAGTTCCACGCCTGCATCATAGAGAAGGCGGAATTTGAGGCCATCTGGGAAACTCACACCTATGATGGAGCGTTAAAGTAGCCAGGAGGAGACACTATGAACAAACCTATAAAAGGCCAAAAAGTCTGCCGTTGTTCTCCATCATTGACCTGGACCAGCTGCGCCGGGAAAAACATCTGGAGGGCACAGAAGTGACAGACTTTTTGCACGGCAAGGGATGGAAAAGTCTATCTTCTCATGGAACAGCCGTCCGAAACACAGGGTAAGGACTGGCTCAGCACTCCTTCCACCTATACCGCAGTGGAAATCCAGCTGGATTGGGCGGAACAGCGGGTGCTGGAAACGACGCTGTTTCCTCTTGGCCTCTTGAAGTTCCAGTTTCATTATTTGCGGCCCGCAGGTGATCACTTCCTCCTGCTGGGGGCAAGATGCGCCTATCGGGGAAAACGGGCCCCGACCAGAACGCCTGGATCGTCAGCCGGGACGGAGCTGTGCTGTCCGTTTCTGCCTGGGGGATGGCATTCAAGACTGTGTGGTTAAAAAAAGATGGCACCATCATTACCAGCTACTTTGACGAAGGTGTATTTGGTAATTACGGTTGGGATGAACCTCTGGGTGCTTGCGGCCTGATTGCATGGACATCGGAGGGAACTCCTCTCTGGAAGAATGAGAACTATTCCATCTATGACTGCTACGCCATCAGCCTGGACGAAGAAGAAAACCTGTGGTTTTATTATTACGATGAATTCCGGCTGGTGCGGACGAACTTCAAAGAGGACTTTGTATTTGAACTGCCAATCGAAGGAAGCGGAGCTTTTTCTGTTGCCCGTCCGGCAATACCTTCCTGTTTCAAGGCGGATACCAGCAACGGGATAAATTCTACTTCCTTACCGCTCATGGTGATCACCTTGGGAAAAAACAGGAGGCTATTCCCACCTGTGACGGAAACAAGGTCGCTGTGGAGCAGTGCAGCCTGCTTCGCAGCCGGATGTTGTTCCTTGGAAAAGATGGTGTGCTCTATGGAGGTATTTGGGGAGCGATGGCCAATGAAACAGTCTGATATTTATACCGAGGCTCTGACCTGTCTGCGCTCCATCCTTCTGGCAGACCATCCAGAGTTCCAAAACTGGATCGACTGGTTGGAGCGGGACATTCAGGACTGGAACCAGCGGCGGGAGGTTGCCCACCATCTTCGGGCATACGGAGGTATGGGCTCGTTCAACGACCTGCCCAGTATGCGTGGAAATCACGACTATATTTTCGACTTTCTCAAGTCCGTGTGCTATGCCTTCGGCCATCTTTATGGCAAACGGGAAGGCATTTCTCCGGAGGCATTGATGGAGGAGTGCCTCCACGATGTAGAGCAGGTAGCCTCATACCCCATAGGCACTGACCAGCATTGCCCAGCACTTGATGCAGGGCGATTTACAGGAAAACCTGGATAGGCTGTAGGAGGACTTGTTATGAACAAAAGACTATTCCGCACCCAATTCAATCAAATGGAAAACATCGAGAAGCAGGTGCTGATGGAGAGCCTGGCTGCTCGTTATGATATGACCTTTCTCGGTCTACATACCTTTGACCGCTGGGGCCAGAACTGCACCACCGGCATCTTCAAGAAAGATGGTCGGGAGTTCGTCTTTGTCCCCGGCGATACCGTCACCCTGGGCTGGGAGCAGTTTGCCGTGGGACTGAATCAGGAGAGCCGGGAGGAATTGGAGTATCTGTTCCGAGAATGGGAAATGGAGCGGGACCCGGAGGAGATGATTCGGGAAAGCATGGCTCCTGTTCGGCAGGCGGCCATTGGACCCATGCTGGTGGGCCGGGAGCTGGAGGAAATTAACTGGGAGCCAGTCAAAATGGATGATCCCAGACTGACTGTCCACCCTGACTGGCTGAAGGAATTCCGTGATTTTGCCTGGAGTGACAGCAGCAGTCTTACCTTGCATCAGTCGGCCCGCATTGAGCGGACGGAAAAGGGCTTTCAGATCTGTATCTATAACCACACAGACTACGATGCGCTTCTTGCCATGCTGGAAAACAGGGGCTTCTCCCTGCCCACGGCGGACGAGTGGGCCTACCTGTGTGGCGGCGGGTGTCGGACCCTGTTTCCGATGGGGAGATGGGTTAGACTACTCCATGCGTCTGCACTGGTTTGAGGACATGGATGAGGATGAGAACCGGCCTATGACATGGAGGAGCCCAACTTCTTCGGCCTGTCCATCGCCTACGATCCCTATATGCGGGAAGTGGTGCAGGCTGATAGGCTTACCACCTGCGGCGGTGACGGCGGATGCAATATCTGCGGTGGGCTGGGCCCATTTCTCGGTTTCCTACCCTGTTCGCCCCACTGTAAGCCAGAAGTGCAGGAGGACAATGAACTAAACGGAGATTATGACTTTTATCGGCCTATCATTCGGTTGGAGAACTATGATTGACAATAGAAGCTTGATACAAAATAAAGAAAGAGAGGTGCCGACATGGGAGCATGGGGCATAAAAGCATTAGAGCGTGACGAAGGGTTGGATGTACTGGACATCCTCAAAAATGAATATGTACCGGAGCATCCGGTAATGGATCTGGGCGAGATGATCGAACTGATGAAAGAGGAAGTCATGCTGGGAGCTGACTTCTCACAAATCGACTTCCTCTTTGACAATACTGCGATGGCTCTGGCGGAGCTGTATTTCCAATGGAAGGATAATGGCAAGCTGGACTACGATCATGAAGAAGCTATATGGGATAAAGTCACCGGTTTCACAGCATCCAAAGAAGCCCTTGCTTTCCTGCTGCGGCAGCTCACCGACATCAAAAACGAGGTGCCGGACGAGGACGGCATCCGTGAGATTGTGGATCTTTGGAAGAACGAGGACAGCGGTGAGATCGCTCCTGCGTGGTCAGAGCATTTGGACTGGCTCATCAAGCGACTAATCTCGGAACAGGAGGCGTAACAAATGTATATCAAAAATACTGGGGCAACTTTATTGGCGGTTCCGATGACAGTCTGAACCTTGTGGCATTTTTAGAGGATCAGAAAAAGGAGGAAATCCCCCTCAGCGAGATTTTCGCCAAGATCGGTCTGGACAAGCAGAGCTGGGACTTCCGCCAAACCGTGGAGTACCTGGAGTTTACACATTCCGATGGTGTGGAGATGGACTTCCACTTCGCCATTGATGTGGTCACCGACCTGGCCGCCATCCTGCTGGAGTGCAGCGTCAGCGGCAGTATGAACCTCCAGGATCTGGATGAGTACAACACCTCCTCCCGCCGCATCCGCATCACCGTCACGCCAGAGGAGCATGACGCCATGAACAAGGCACTGGCGGATTTTGCCCAGAATCCGCTGGAATATGACCTCAGTGAGATGATGGACGATGAGGAGATCCAGGAGATGGCTCGGGATGTGGAGGCGCTGCGGAAAGAGCTGTACGAAGCCTCCGGCCGCAACCGGGACTACCATGTAAAGGCGGAAGATGTGAAACATCTGCTTCCCGACTGGGAGGGCGCCGATGGCTGTATCGCCACCAACCGCATCACGGTGGAGGGCTACAAGGTTGGCTACTGCTACCGGGAGGAGCCGGACGGCGGCTGGGACAGCGGCTGGCGCCTTCACCGCCGGTGACGAGAGCGAGGCGTACATGGACGATCCCCAACAATGCTGGGATCTACAAGCTGAATACGATCTGCAACGACGAGCCCCGACATCATTCCTCTGCTGCATACACCCGCTCCCTGCGCCTTTGAGCGGGATGAGAATGGCGTGTTTCAGCAGATCAAAAACTGGAAACCGGATGAGGACGAGGAGGACCCTGATATGGACATTTTGAAGCAGTGCCAGAAGTGGCATGAGGAGGACAAACACCTGAAAATCGTTGACGCGCTGGAGGCCATCCCCGCCGAGGAGCGTACCCCCGGAAATTGATATGGAGCTGGCCCGCGCCTACAACAATCTGGCGGACCCCAGCGAGCCGGAGGGAAGGAAGCTGCTTCACCGGGCGCTGGAAACTGATGCAGTCCCACGAGGAGGAACTGGGAGATACTCATTCCTGGAATTTCCGCATGGGGTATGCCTATTATTATCTGGATCAGAAGGGCCGCGCCCTGCGATATTTTGAAAAAGCCCTGGAACTGCATCCCGGTGATGATCCAAAACTCAACACCCAACAAGACATTGAGGATTTGATCGACTGGTGCAAAAAGGGTATTTCTCTGCCGCAGTTCTGGGAGTGCTTCCGGGAACGGACAGAGAACTGGTGGGAAACCTTTGCCGAGATGGAAGCAGAGCTGCGCCAGATGATGGACGAGGACAAAGATCACACCCGCGGTGCCGAACTCGTGGCCCAAATTGCAGGAAACCCTGAATCTGGTCTTTGATGAGATCTCTTTCGAGATGGGCTTCAACGGCAAAAGCATGAGCTGATCCTCACCCCGGAGGGCGACAAGGTCAAGCTGTTTGAGCTGGTCTACTTCCAGAAGCACGCCCCCAAGGAGGTGCTGGAGCACTGGAACATCCTGGTGGGCCGTCAGCCCTCCAGAACATCGGCCTGCGCACCGAGGACGGCTGGGATATCTCCGGGGAGGATGTGCAGATCTGGCTGGAGGAGCAGGGTGAAAACAGCTTCGCCATCTCCGCTTACTGCGAAAAGCTGCTGCCTATGCTCCGGGAGGAAGAAGGCCGGGCCTGGTGGATGCTCACCACCCTCACCGATCAGGTGCTGGGTGAGATCCCCCACATGAGATACATAGACAGCTTTGATGTGCTGGAGGAACCCAAGGCAGAGCCGTCCTTCCTCCTGTCCCAGCTGCCCGACAAACTGCGGGAGCAGGGCCTGGAGCTCTCCACCGACCCGGAAGCCTATCTGGAGAGCTACCTTGGTTACAAAATGGAACCCAAACAGGACCCGGACGCCGATTGGCGGCTGGATGTAATGGCCGGTTCCACCTGCTGTGTGCCGCTCATCAACGGCTATCTGAATGCCGACAATGATTTTATGGACGATCTCCATGCCGACGGCGCGGTGGCGGGCTTCTTCTGCTATCCCCTGGATACCCTGCGGGAGGAGGAAGGCAGTCAGAAAATTTTCGACTTCCGGGACAAACTGGAGGAAGTGCTCACCGGCGGGGATGGTTCGGAAGTGCTCACTCTCACCGGCGGGGCTACCGGCCTCTACTGTGGCTATGTGGACTTCATCGCCTGGGACATCCGAGAGGCGCTGAACATGGCGAAAGAGTTCTTTGAAGGCACGGACATCCCATGGGCCATCTTCCACACCTTCCGCCGTGAAGCCGGTTCTGTACCCCTAAAGCAACAAGATGATGGGACAGAAACTGAGAATCAGGATGACGAGTTGGATGAAACGCTTATGGGCATGGACTATATTCCTTATACCCAACAGAACGCCGAAGCATTCTTCGCTCAGCTGGAGCAGTGGAACGACGAAGACGAGTACACCCGCTGTATCCAGGCACTGAATGCCATCCCGGAGGATTGGCGAAACTACCGCACCGCCTACGCCCTGGCCCGTGCACTGGAGAACTACGCCATCATCGGAGACCATGACGAAGGTACTTTGAAATCCAAGGGAGACAAAGCCCTTCTGAGGGCCATTGAGGTGCTGGAGTCCGTCCGGGAGGAAGGCCAGGACAAGGCGGAGTGGAATATGCGGATGGCCTATGGCTATCAGTATCTCTACGGCCAGGAGGAAAAGGCCATTCCCTACGCCCAGCGGTGGGCAGAACTGGACCCGGAAGACGAGGACGCTCCGGCGGTGATTCGGGAGTGTAAGGCGGAGATCCGGAAACGCCAGCGCAGCCGGAAGAAGAAGGCCAAATTCGTGCCCGGTGATACCCCATTTGAGGGCTTCGACCTCACCAACTTCTGGGACGACAGTATGTATGCGCTGAAAGAGTATGTCAGCGATCCGCCTTCCGATGAGCTGATTGCCAGCGTGGAGGAGGAACTGGGCTATAAGCTGCCCGCCGCCTATATCTGGCTGATGAAGCAGCACAACGGCGGCATTCCGGTGAACACCTGCTATCCCTGCGATGAACCTACCTGCTGGGCAGATGACCATGTGGCCATCACCGGCATTTTCGGCATCGGACGAGAAAAGAGCTGCTCCCTCTGCGGAGAGCTGGGCAGCCAGTTTATGATCGATGAGTGGGAGTATCCTGCCATCGGTGTGGCCATCTGCGACTGTCCAAGCGCCGGACACGATATGATTTTCCTGGACTACCGGGCTTGCGGTCCCCAGGGAGAGCCTGCGGTAGTCCATGTGGATCAGGAAAATTGACTATAAAATTTACCCCATCTGGCAGATAGCTTTGAGGAATTTATCCGCGGACTGGAGCATGAATCCCTCTATGATCCGGATGAAGATGCAGAGGGTCTTGAGGATGACGCCGACGAGGAGGAAACCGACCATAAGGGTTCCTTTGCCGGATCTGTGCTCCTCTCCAAAGCAGAGTGGGACAAGGAGCAGTTGATTCGAGATCTGCGGGAAGAATGGGGTATCGTAGATGAGGAGCCGGATGAGGGCGACGAAGATGTTGAGAACAGCGATGACGCTGTGGTAATGCGGGTCGGCAATATGATGCTGATCGTGACACTATTCCACGGTCACATCCCTGACAATGAAGCAGAGATCAACGCCGAAAACAACTATATGTGGCCAGAGGCCGTAGAAGTGGCCAAAACGCACAAGGCCCATATCATGGTGGCTGTGTTGGGCGAGGAGGAAAAACTGCTGGAACGGGGTAAGCTGTTCACTAAGGCGATGGCAGTGTGCTGCAAGCAGAAATATGCCACCGGTGTCTACACCAGCGGCGTGGTATTTGAGCCTCGTTTCTATGAGGGCCTTGCCGATATGCTCAAAAAGGACGAACTGCCCATCTTCAACTGGGTTTGGTTCGGCCTGTACCGGAGCGAGGGGGCCTAAACGGCTACACCTACGGCATGGATGTGTTTGGCAAGGAGGAAATGGAGGTGTTGAACACCGACGCTGAGCCGGAGGAACTGCGGGACCTTTTGGCCAGCCTTGCCTCCTATGTGCTGGCGTGTGATGTGACGCTGCAAGACGGCGAGACCATCGGTTTTTCTGCGGACGATAAGCACACCATCACCCGCAGGCCCCGGCATCTCTCTGCCAGAAGAACAGATGACCCTGAAGATTGGTTACGAGCCTATAAAGGGAGATCCAGAGGATGACAGCTGCGACCACTCGGACAATGATGACAAGCAGGATGAGGAAGAATTCAGTAATCCCGAAGTCTACACCGAGGAGGAGATGGAAGCCGTCGAGGGGCACATCCAGCAGCATTTCGGCAAGGTCGAGAATGTGTTCCACGAGTTGGTCTCCCCGGACATCCATGTGGACATCTGCGTGGTGCCGCCCTCTGAGGAGCGGGACTACTGCACCCTGGTCACCATGGGCATGGGCGCTCACCGGATGAATGTGCCGGAGGAACTGGCGGAATATAAGCTGGAGCGGGCGGAGCTGGCCATTGCCCTGCCTGCGGACTGGAAGCTGGATCAGGAGTCCATGAAAGACGAAAAGTGGTACTGGCCCATCCGCCTGCTGAAATCCTTGGCCCGCCTTCCCATTGCCAGCGATACCTGGCTGGGCTTTGGACATACCATGGATAACAAGGAGAACTTTGCGGAAAATACGAAGCTGTGTGCCGCCATTCTCACCGGCCCCCAAAGTACAGAGGAGGGCGGCGAGGTCTGCACCCTGCCGGGCGGCGAGGAGGTCAACTTCTATCAGGTCATTCCGCTTTATGAGGACGAGTTGGACTATAAACTGGAACATGATGTAGACGCTCTGCTGAACAAGATGAGGGGGATCAGTTTTGTTGTAAACCCCACTCGCCAGAATGCGATCACCCGTGGCACCCTTTCCAATGATAATTTTGACGGTGAGATGGACGA
>ENA-OPYU01000883-OPYU01000883.1-human-gut-metagenome-genome-assembly--contig:-NODE-883-length-11104-cov-2.156145_pt1 | contig 11104 bp, 15 predicted proteins | sample MGYA00242637_ERZ504482 | MGnify/ENA primary metagenome ERZ504482 (study PRJEB26092, sample SAMD00036237) | human gut metagenome | host: Homo sapiens | study: EMG produced TPA metagenomics assembly of...
ACGTAGTAATCCTTGGCAGTTCGTGGTCGTGGAAGATAAGGAAATGTTGAAGAAACTTGCCGGGTGTAAGAAAAATGGTTCTGCTTTTCTGGAGGGTTGTGCCTTGGCCGTGGTTGTCTTGGCGAATGTGATGGAAAGCGATGTTTGGATCGAGGACGCTTCGGTCGCTTCTATTTATATGCAATTGCAGGCGGAGGATTTGGGATTGGGCAGTTGCTGGTGTCAGATCCGGAACCGGGTAACAGAGGACGAGGCGGATTCGAATAATTATGTTCGTTCGTTGCTGGATATCCCTTATCAATTGGATGTCTTGTCTATCATTGGTATCGGTTATAAGGATCAGGTTCGTAAGCCTTTTGATGAATCCCATTTACAATGGGAGAAGATACATATAGGAAAGTTCTCTCTTCCGGAAGAAAATAAAGAGGCGGAAGAATGAGAGTCGTATTTGTTGGTGCTGGAAACTTAGCTACCCGGCTTTCGTTGGAAATGCGTAAGTCCGGAATGAGTATCGGGCAAGTGTATAGTCACACAAGTGAGCATGCTAAGATTTTAGCCGATGAATTGGGATGTGGGTGGACTGTTGTCCCGGAAGATATTGTGGAAGATGCCGACTTGTATGTTTTCTCTTTGAAAGATGCCGTGCTCCAAGATGTTATCGCCCGTGTAAAACCGAATAACGGTTTGTGGGTGCATACGGCAGGGAGTATGCCAATCTCTGTATTTGAAGGTCTTACGGCTAGATATGGGGTGGTTTATGCGTTACAAACGTTTAGTAAGAGTAGGGAGGTGGATTTCAAGAAAATACCGTTCCTTTTTAGAGGCGAACTCGTCTGAAGATGAGAAGGTGCTGGGAGAGGTGGCTAGGGCGCTCTCCAGTGATGTCCGGTTTCCTCTCCTCCGAGAAGCGAAAGAACTTACATTTAGCGGCGGTTTTCGCTTGTAATTTTACGAATCATATGTATGCGCTAGCTGAAAAGATCTTGGAAGAACAGCAAATACCGGGAGAGGTCTTGCTACCTTTGATAGACGAGACAGCCGCTAAGGTACATGTAATGTCGCCGGCGCGAGCCCAAACGGGACCAGCTATACGATATGACGAGAATGTGATAAACAAACATATGGCTATGCTTAAAGATCCGGATATGCGAAATCTATATGAGCTGATTAGCCGAAGTATACATAAGGAGGCTCGACATGAGTAGTATAAACTATGATTTGAGAAAAATAAAGGCTTTTGTCTTTGATGTAGACGGGGTGCTATCCTGCGATGTGATTCCGCTTCACCCGAATGGCGATCCGATGCGTACGGTCAATATCAAGGATGGCTATGCCTTGCAATTGGCCGTGAAGAAAGGTTATGAGGTCGCTATAATTACGGGCGGATATACGGAAGCCGTACAGATTCGCTTTTCTCGTTTAGGAATACAACATATTTATATGCGTAGCGCTGTAAAGGTGCATGACTTTAAGGATTTTATGGTAAAAACATGGGCTTGATCTACCTGAGCAAATCATGTATGCGGGTGATGATATTCCTGATTATGAGGTAATGACGCGAGTCGGATTGCCGGTGGCACCTGCGGATGCGGCTCCGGAGATCAAGGAGATAGCGAAATATATATCCTCCCGGCGAGGTGGCGAAGGCGTAGCTAGGGACGTGATCGAGCAAACGATGCGGGCGCAAGGACACTGGTTCGGCGAGGAGGCTTTTGGGTGGTAAAATTTTGGTGAATGTGTAACGCTTAATCGAATAGGTTATGTTAGAGAATTTAAAAAACGTACAAGATCGTCTTAGCCTCTAATTCTCCGAGACGACGGAATTTTGTTATCTGGTCTGGATATCGACTTCGAGGTGAGGATAATTCCGGATATTGACGAGTCTTACCCGGATTCTATTGACTCCATGGAGATCCCTTTATATATTGCCCGTTCGAAAGCGGAGGCCTATAAATCGACTATGGCGGATGATGAATTGCTAATCACGGCAGATACGATCGTTTGGACGTTTGACGGGGTTATGGGGAAGCCTGCGAACCGGGAGGAAGCTTATGCTATGCTTCATGCTTTGTCGGATCATGTACATCAGGTAATAACCGGCGTTTGTATCATGACGAAGGACAAAAATGTAGGCTTTTCCGTCGAATCTGCGGTTTGTTTCGCAAAATTGGGTGATGAAGAGATTAATTATTATTTGGATAAATATAAACCTTATGATAAAGCGGGAGGGTATGGCATTCAGGAGTGGATCGGTTATATCGGGGTAGAGGCTATCAATGGTAGCTTTTATAACGTGATGGGATTACCTGTGCAAAAAGCTTTATCAGGAATTGAAACATTTTTAATCTCAATTCAAGGTAAAGTATTTATCCTTCATATAATATTCTATCTGATTTAATGTGTGCGCTAAGGCTGGGGGAATCGGTAAGACGACCGGTTTCTCCACATTCCATTCCGGGTCATTTATGATCATGTCGGATAGGCTGCCCGCATGTATTAAGATAAGGCGGGTAGGGGCTGAGGCTATAACCTTATGATTGGTGTTTTGCGCAAGTAGCATGAAATGATCTTTTGCCACTTCCGCTATATGTGTCCCTTCTTGGCTGTAAATAATAAGTTTTCCCGAAAATACGAAGATTAATAGATTATCCGTGGTTGTGGTATTAAACAGGGTAATCTCCGGCTCTCAGTATTTTCGCATTCAATGTTGATTTAGATAACGCTTCATGTAGGAACTTAAGGATTTTTCGAGGATAGCCAATGTTTTTCTGTTAGGAAGGTATTCCAACATACCTTTTGAGTAGGTGACTTTCTGTTGTCCGTTGTTGTCCGCATAAATAATAAAATACTCTATTTGGGGGATGGATTGTGCCAGTAGCTTCGCTTTCTCGACTCCCAAAACCATGAAAGTCGTAGCGTAAGCGTCTGCTGTCATACAATCTTCCGCCACGATGGTCGCGCTAAGAATATTTTGTCCAGCGGGATAACCGGTCGCCGGATTGATCGTATGGGCATATTTCTTACCATCCTTGATGTAGAAGTTTCGGTAGTCACCAGAAGTAGCCACACCCCCTTTTTGGCATAATTGTACGATCTCTTCAACATCATTTGTTACGCCACTTGTCCCTATTTCCGGCTTGTTGATGCCGACTCGCCAACAGTCACCTTGTTGATTTACGCCTTTCATGGTGACCTCACCACCTATTTCTACCATGTAGTTCTTTACGCCTTCCTTTTCCAGCAGGCGGGCGATGACATCGCAAGCATAACCTTTTGCGATGGACGAACAATTCAATAGAATCCGGGGATCTTCTTTGATGATTTTCTTTCCTTCCAATCTCACTTTTTTGATAACCGACGAAAGCCTTTATGCTATCGATCATCTGCGGGGTTACGCTATCCATCTTACTGAATCCGAATCCCCATAGATTAATTAATGGAGCACAAGTAATATCAAAAGCTCCTCCTGATTTTTAGGGAGATTTCTTCCGCCTTATTGAATACTTCGGTAAACCATTCGTCTACCTCCACATCCTCGTTATTATTGACTTTCGCGATCGTGGAGTTGGGGTTGAAAGGATTTAAGGAGAGGTTAAAACGTTGCAGCTCGCTGTCGATCTTATCGGTTAGGATTTGCTTGGCCTTGTATTTGATGTGGTAACTTGTATGGAAAAACAGAACCACTCTCTTCGAAATATTGGCCCTTGTCCGAGCAAGCCGTATGCGATAAGATCAACAGGCTGACTAATATGGTAATATTCTTGCGCATCATTATGAAATTTTATGTCGCGAACTTACATAAAAATTCCATATATGCCCTTTCATGGGGGAGACGCTATTGTGTGTATAAATATCAAGGATTCCATTTTTTATATTGTGACTCTGGTTTTATCCAATGTGCACGCCTTTCGGATAGGATCTTTTCTATCTCTTCCACGCTTCTCTCAATACTGTCGGTACCGATTATATCCAATGTTCTCGCTGGAATATCGATACGGATCAAGTCATCGTTTTCACCAAGGCGATTGGTGCCCCCCTCGGAAGCCTCCGGGGATACATGTCCGATCGCCGGGCCTCGGGTCGCTCCGGAGAAACGACCGTCGGTGATCAATGCGATGGTCTCTACCAACTCAGGATCGGAGGCGATCGCTTCTGTCGTATAAAACATTTCTGGCATTCCACTTCCTTTCGGTCCTTCATAACGGATAAATACCGCTTCTCCCGGATGGATTTTCTTTTGTAATACCGCCTCAATAGCGTTCTCCTCACAATCGAATACCCTCGCTTTCAGGGTGACTTGCATCAAGCGGGGTGAAATCGCCGAATGTTTTACGACTGCCCCTTCGGGCGCTAAATTTCCTTTCAATATAGCGATGGCTCCTTGTGCCTTGATCGGTGTATGAAAAGGTTTGATAATATCGCCAACCTTTACTCCTAGGGGACAGGAAGATATTTATGGCAATTCTCATAGAAGCCGTTGAGTTGTAAATCTTTTAAGTTTTCTTCCAATGTTTTGCCGGTAACAGTCATGACGTCGAGATGGAGGAATTCTTTGATTTCTTCCATGATCGCCGGTACGCCTCCCGCATACCAGAAATATTCGCCGGGCCAAAAAGCCGCTGGGACGTATATTTAAAAGGTAGGGGATCTTACGATGTATCTTGTCGAACAAATCCGGTGATAACTGGATTCCCAGTTCATGGGCGATAGCTGGAAGATGAAGCAGGCTGTTGCTGGAACCCGCTATGGCGGCATGTACCATGATCGCATTTTCAAACGCTTGTATCGTCATGATATCGGAGGGGTTTTAACTCTTCTTTCGCCAGTCCGAGTGCATGTTCTCCGGCTTTACGGGCGGTTTCTTTTAACTCGGGTAAATGGGCGGGGATCAAGGCGGAGCCCGGTAAAGCGATGCCAAGCGCTTCTGCCATTACTTGCATTGTAGAGGCGGTACCCATGAAAGAGCAAGCTCCACAATCCGGACATGCGTCACGCTTATAAACCATGAATTGTTCTTCCGTTATTTCTTTTCGCTCGTACTGGGCGCTATAGGTACCGATTTGTTCTAACGTGAGTAGGTTGGGACCGGCTTTCATTATACCACCAGGCATGAATATAGCAGGCATATCTAGCCGGGCTATCGCCATCAAATGCGCAGGGACGGATTTGTCGCAACTGGCTATAAAGACACCAGCGTCGAAAGGAGTCGCTTTTACATGAATCTCCATCATGGCGGCCATGATATCACGGGAGACTAATGAGTAGTTCATACCATCGTGTCCCTGCGCCTCTCCATCACAAATATCAGTGACGAAAGTAGTTTGCGGCACGTCCCCCTTTTCCTTTATACCGATTCCGGCCTCGTCCACCAATTTATCCAGATGGGCGCTTCCCGGATGGCTATGTCCGTAACTGCTTTCTACAATGATTTGCGGTTTACTCAATTCGTCGATTTTTCCAACCGCTGCCTAGCCGGAGTGAATCCAGCTCCGGCGCTAGTTTTCGTAATTGCTGGCTTTTCATGTCTATTAATTAATGTATAAGGTTATTTATTCAATAAGGTATCCCTAGCTAAAGAATACATGCTCTATCAAAATCTTTGTACCGATACCGATTAAGATTAAACCTCCGATGAGGTCCAGCTTCAAGTCGATTCTCTTGCCGAATCGGTTACCGAAATAGACGCCGAAGGCAGAGATAGCGAAGGTGACAACACCGATAGTCGAGGCTTGCAGCAAGAGCGGTGATTTTAAGATCGCCAGAGAGATTCCTACGGCGAGGGCATCGATACTTGTCGCTATTCCCAATCCGCATAATGTCCGGTTACATAGAGGATCGAATTTCCCGTCTTCCTCCTCTTCCTTCGCGCTATCGTATATCATTTTTCCACCTAAGTAAAGCAAGAGGGTAAATGCGATCCAATGATCGAAGGCGCAAATGTATTTTTCGAATCCTAATCCCATCGTATAACCAATCACGGTCATTCCGGCTTGGAATATACCGAGCACGCTCGCTATCTTAATAATATTACCGGCGGTGCAGTTGTTCTTAAGAACTGCGCCGCCGGTAACTGATACTGCTAGGCTATCCATGGATAAGCCGATCGCTAGTAGCAGAACTTCAATGTATAACATACTAGAATGATTCCCGTTTAATAATTTCTTCTATGGGCTTACGTTTCTTTGGAGTCTCATCGAATAATGCCGGGTCGGAAGGATAGCCGAACGGTATCAGTACAACAGGCTCGATCGTTTCCGGAATTTTAAAATGTTTACGGCAAAGCTCCGTGTCGAAATTGCAAACCCAACAAGTACCCAATCCTTGTTCGGCAGCGGCTAAACAAATGTGTTCCGTGGCGATAGCCGTATCGATATCCATATGATCCTTATGATCGCCCCGTTTCCAAGATTGCTGATGATCTCCGCAAACGATCAAGTAATAAGGCGCTTGCTTGAACCATTCCCGGGGATAGCATTCTTGTAATTTAGCTTTTCTTCCGCACTTTGAACCCATACAAAATACCAAGGTTGATAATTTACCGCCGAAGGGGCCAAACGAGCTGCTTCTAGGATATAATCAATCTTTTCTTGCTCTACGTTTTGGGGGCATACTTTCGGATAGAGCAACGTTTTCTCGCTAATTCTAGGAAACTCATATCTCATCCTCTATTTTATAGTTATTGCGATTCGGAGAATTGCGGGAAATCAACTCCCCGATAAAGCCCGCTAGGAACATCTGGGTTCCCAGAATCATCGCTGTCAATGAAATATAGAAATAAGGGGAACTTGTAACCAAAGGTCTTAGATCTCCAGAGTACATCGAGATCAATTTCATGCTGAGTACGATTACTAGAGCGATAAAACCAATGAAGAACATAGCGCTTCCCCATAAACCGAAGAAGTGCATCGGTTTCTTTCCGAATTTGGAAGTAAACCAAAGCGTGATCAAATCAAGATAACCGTTCACGAAGCGATCCAACCCGAATTTAGTAGTTCCGTACTTGCGGGCTTGATGTTTCACTACTTTCTCGCCAATCTTGTGAAATCCGGCAATCTTAGCTAAATAAGGTATGTAACGGTGCATATCGTTATACACCTCTATATTTTTAATGACAACATTCTTATACGCTTTCAATCCGCAATTGAAATCGTGTAAGTTCTTTATTCCCGAGAATTTACGAGCTGTCGCGTTGAATAATTTCGTGGGGATCGTCTTAGACAACGGGTCATATCTTTTCTTTTTCCAACCGGATACCAGATCGTACCCGTCTTCGGTGATCATCCGGTAAAGTTCGGGTATCTCATCCGGGCTGTCCTGTAGATCGGCGTCCATGGTAATGACTACGTCACCTTTAGCCCGCTGGAATCCGCAGTGCAATCCCGGCGACTTGCCGTAGTTGCGACGGAACTTGATTCCCCGGATATGTGGAGAACGTTGTTTCAACTCCTCGATCACTTCCCAAGAATTATCCGTACTACCGTCATTCACGAAAATGACTTCGTAGGTATAATTATGTTCTTTCATCACCCGCTCTATCCACGAGAATAACTCGGGTAAAGACTCGGCTTCGTTATACAACGGGATAACAACTGATATGTCCATTATTTGTCTGTAATTAACTTTTTAGCGGTTTTCAGTGATGGAACCAGTCGAATTGTTCCTGCACAAGAGAGCCGCTACCGGTATAGAAAGTATGATGCCGTAAAATACGTTATTAAATATTCCTTGTATGGCCATATGGATTGGCGAGATGCGAATATTGCTGAGCGAGTCGAGCATATCCGAGTTAACTTGGCTATCTTTTAATGCAGTCGTTAATTGCCCGATCGCATTTGCCACGAAATCAGGTGGGGCGATGAACTGATAAAAGACAAAGTATTCAAGCGAGACGATCAATGCGGCGGAAAAAATACAACATCGTGCCGAATCTCCATGCATGAAAGAAACTGATCCTTCCACCGATGTCGTGCCGATATCTTTTCGTCATGTAGTAGGCGATGAAAGGGACGGCGAGCGTCAATAGCCAATAGACAAGACTCAAGGAGGGGACTGAAACGCTGAAGATGAAAAAGATGTATTTCACTACCCAATATATACCCATGGCCAAACCATAAGTCATAGCGCCTTTTAAAAGTAAATTCTTATTCTCTTCCATGATGTTGCTGTTTTGAATTCTTATCAGCAAAGTTAATATATTAATGCAAATGCGCAACTATATTATGTCTAAATAGAAAAAAGGAAGCCTACGTATAAGCTTCCTTTTAAGTTGTGTTTTATCTGAGCCTCTTGTCGGATTCGAACCAACGACCCCGAGATTACAAATCACGTGCTCTGGCCAACTGAGCTAAAGAGGCAGGTGGGTAAGCTTACTACATCGCGCCGCTACAACCAAGTACCCTTGCTGCGGTCAAGCCCTGGGGGATTCCGAGGGAGCATGCCGTGTAGGACTTACCCGGGTGCAAAAGTAGATATTATTTTTTACTTTGCAAGCGTTTTCTTACTCTTGGGATGATAATTGTTTATAAAGAATTGAAAACCTTATGCTTTTGGTAATGTTAAAAATGTTTCATGTATTGTGGCCGATGGTTTATCAAAGAATGTTGATTTTTTCATTGTGAGGAAAAAACATTTTCATCATGAAGAAAAAGTATTTTCACCGTGAAGAAAAAGTATTTTCATCACGATGAAAAACAGTTTATTTGGAAGAGGTTCCGCTTTCCAATATGCTGACGATGGAGAACAACGTAAAGCAGATCGCTCCCAGTCCGGCCAATACCCGTGCGGGAATGGCATAATAACTATGCTCGGCCGCCATCTCGAAAAGGAAAGCGGAGAGGAAAAGGCAGAATAAAGCCGTGAATATAGGAATCAATGGAATCCGGTTGGCAAGCTTGAATTCTTCCCTCCATATTTTAGACAGCAAGATCACCTTGCTGGAGATACTATAGCAAACTAATCCAAGGCCGATCATGATATATCCGGTTGAGGCATTAGCCGGGTCGCTATCTCCTAATACGAAGAGACCCCATATCAGACTGATAGATCCCATCAGGATGACAAAACGGTGCCATAACCTTTTTTCCAATCGGGAATATGTGTTTCTTATTTGTCGGGCGATCGTGGCGACTAAAGCGATTAAGCTGCTGCAAATACATGCTAGTCCGGCCATCACGTGCCCGGCGACAAAGTATTGGGAATGCTCGTCGCTATGCGCTAGCAACCGGTAAGCCCAAATCCATGCGACTATGGATATAAATGATGCTACAAGGATCAAGAATACCCCCTGCCAAAAGTTGAACGCTTTGTCTGGTATTCTGGGATCGTCGCTTTTGGCGTTCATTTGTATTAAGGTGAATCGGGTAGAGGCGGTAGCCGTTGTCGCTACGCATGCGGTTATAAGGCCCACCCCGCAAATGACATGGCCCGCGACAAAGTCTGCTGGCGCCGGTGAGGACATGAGTAAGATAAAGCCCGCCAGAAAAGTGATGGTTGCCGAGAGATATCCAAGGATAGGCAAAGCGAATCTGGCTACATTATTATATGTATGGATAATTTGACGAATAATGGTCGCTGCCGTAGCGAACAAAGCTATACAAATAAAGCCAAGAGAGAATACGACAGGTCCGGCGACGAATCTGCTGGAGTCCACTCCATAGTTAAAGACAAAAAATTCCATAACCGAAACAAAGAGGGCCATTAGCAATGGAATCGCCCTGAATAAGACACTAATCCCGTAATTCATAACTTGTTTTTATTTAGATTTTTCTTCAACAGAGATGCGATCCTTTTTGTTCAAGAAGAATTTTAGAGGTTATGCGATGTTTTTTGGCGTGTTATTTCATCATTTTTCGTTTTTCTTTGTGGAAAATATCAGAGAAGTGAATCTTATTATAGAACAAGGTAACACGTCATCAAGGTCGCTAGTGTATAAAAATGGGCATATAGAGGCTTCTTTTGTATACAAGCAATTCGGTGTATCTGTGGTCGCTGCTCTTTTTGAGAAGTACGCTTTTACGCAAGGCATTTTATCGACGGTGATAGATACGGACGATGAGTTGATCGCTTATCTAAAAAATAAGCTTCAGCGTTTTGTCTTTCTGGATGAACATGTAGCTTTACCGATCAAGGTGGAATATGGGACGCCGAAAACGCTAGGCAAGGACCGTTTTGGCCGCTGTCGTGGGGGCGAATTATTTGCGGCCGGGAAAAAATCTGCTGGTTATCGATGCCGGTACCGCTATCACGTATGAGGTGATAGAAGCGCCGGGTATCTTTCTGGGGGGAATATCTCTCCGGGGATGACAACCCGTTTTCGAGCGTTGAACCATTTTACGAAGAAACTGCCTTTGGTAACGGAAGAGGATGATATACCGCTTATCGGGAGAAGTACGGAAACGGCTATCCAAGCGGGTGTGGTGAATGGGATTGTTTACGAGATGGACGGATATATTGACGAGCTGAAAGTAAAATATCCGGATCTTTTGGTTTTTTTAAACAGGCGGTCATTCGTTTTATTTTGAAAGACGGCTAAAAAATCTCCATCTTTGCAGACATTAATTTAGTGTTGACAGGATTAAACAGAATCTTAGAGTATAATGTTGAAAATTAATAAGGTAGTAATAATAAGTTTTCTTATCTTTACACAATTGCCATTGTGGGCTCAAAATAACACGAACTCGCCTTATACGCGATTTGGATATGGAGAGTTGGCGGATCGATCTTTTGGTGCCGGAAGGGCGATGGGTGGAGTCGGTTATGGATTAAGGTCCTCTAAACAGATAAATCCATTAAATCCAGCATCTTATAGTTGCATGGATTCGTTGACATTCCTTTTTGATTTTGGTGCGTCCGGTCAGGTGTCTTGGTTCTATGACGGTACGAACAAGCAACGACAGATGAATGGAAACGTGGAGTATATCGCCATGCAATTTCCGATCACCCGGCGTTTAGCGATGAGTATCGGTTTATTACCTTATTCATATGTAGGATATGATTTCGGCGAGAGCCGTACCGAGGGTCGGTTTAAGTTGGGGAGAAAGCTTTAGTGGCGAAGGTGGCTTAAGCGATGCCTATTTAGGGCTCTCCTATGATATTTGGAAGAAGC
>ENA-OPYU01000884-OPYU01000884.1-human-gut-metagenome-genome-assembly--contig:-NODE-884-length-11095-cov-2.118709_pt1 | contig 11095 bp, 16 predicted proteins | sample MGYA00242637_ERZ504482 | MGnify/ENA primary metagenome ERZ504482 (study PRJEB26092, sample SAMD00036237) | human gut metagenome | host: Homo sapiens | study: EMG produced TPA metagenomics assembly of...
GTACCGAGACAGGTCAATGTATTGGCTTCTACAATTGCTATTTCGGGTTGATAATTCATTTTAGTGTAAGTTTAATTAATGATTGAAATAGTTGGCTACTGCTTCTGCACATCGTTCGCCGTCCACCCCGGCAGACACAATTCCTCCGGCATAGCCTGCGCCTTCTCCGCAAGGAAATAATCCGCGAACGGTGACATGTTGCAGAGTATCCTTATCGCGTATGATACGAACGGGAGAAGAAGTTCGTGTTTCCACACCAATCATTACTGCCTCATTTGTCAGGAATCCGTGACTGCTTCGCCCGAATTGTTGGAAACCAAGAGATAGCCTTTTGCTAATAAATGATGGCATCCAGAAATGAAGTGGAGACGAAATCAATCCCGGACTATAGGATGACTCGGGCAGATCGTAACTCAATTTCTTGCGGGTAAAATCCAGCATGCGTTGTGCCGGAGCAGTCTGTCGTCTGCCTCCCTGCAACCAGCATTGACGTTCCAATTCCTCTTGAAAATGAAGAACAGATAGTAACTGTGAATTAATCTCTGAAAGTTGTGAACTTTTCAAATTCGGGTTTAGTGCCATCAGCTGTTCATCTTGTTGCGCAGCCAATTCTTCATTCCTCACTTTTTAATTCTTCATTTCCCAAATCTTCCGGTTGGAATTTCCACTACCATTCCCGAATTACTCCACCGTGACCCACGGTTGGCAGGAGACATTCCGTTACTACCACTTGTTCCGGTCCGCTGGCAGCAGGAACGATAAAGCCACCGGGACACATACAGAAACTATATACTCCTCTGCCTTCTGCCTGTGTTACAAAGCTGTATTCAGCAGCGGGCAGGTATTTGCCCCGTCCATTCTTATTATGGTATTGTATTTGATCGATCAACATTGCCGGATGTTCCAGACGTACCCCGACAGCGATTCCTTTCGCTTCAATTGTCACATTATTGGCAGCCAGCCAACGATATACATCTCTTGCCGAATGTCCGGTTGCCAGTATCACAGGTCCGAGAAAGGTCTTTCCTGTATTTGTTTCGATACCTTTGACTTCATCGTTCTCAATAATCAATGCATCCATTCGTGTCTGGAAATGTACTTCTCCGCCACATTCGATAATGGTGTTCCGCATATTTTCAATGACACGTGGCAATTTGTCTGTTCCGATATGCGGATGCGCATCCACCAATATCGAAGTCGAAGCTCCATGCTGGCAAAATACGTTCAGAATCTTATCTACATTTCCTCTCTTCTTGCTCCGGGTATAGAGTTTCCCATCCGAATAAGCTCCTGCACCTCCTTCTCCGAAACTGTAATTCGATTCCGGATCAACAGTGTGTTCCCTGCTGATTTGTGCCAGGTCTTTTTTACGTTCGCGCACGTCTTTTCCACGTTCGATGACGATAGGGCGTAATCCGAGTTCAACAAGGCGTAAAGCAGCAAATAGGCCGCCGGGGCCTGCACCAACGACAATCACTTGCGGTTTTCCTTCTACATTATTATATATAGTACGTTCGTACTCATCTTCTTGTGGCATTTCCTTGATGTATGCTCTCACCTTCAGATTGACGAAGATAGTCCGCTGGCGTGCATCAATACTCCGTTTCAAGATTCGGGTAGCGGTGATGTCACGTAAATTCAGACCTTTTTCTTTAGAAAGATATTCCTTTAATTTCTGTTCGTTTGCTGCGATTTCGGGAAGTATACGGAGTTGGTATTCTTGTGTCATTTAGTTATTATTGATATTGTTTTTGATTATCCAATTAGAAAAACGGGCTATTTATGCATCAGTGTCTTATCCGAATAAAGCCCTGAACGCCTCTTCTACTTTTCTTACCGGTACTAATTCTATCTTCAGTTTTTGGGTATCGATCCCTTGCAAGTTATATTTGGGCAGCAAGAAGCGTTTGAAACCTAACTTTTCAGCTTCACCGATACGCTGTTCAATTCGATTCACAGGACGTATCTCTCCCGACAGACCGATTTCTCCCGCCATACAAACTTCCGGTTCAATGGCTGCATCCATATTGGAAGAAAGGATCGCACTGATAACCGGCAGGTCGATAGCCGGATCATTCACTTTCAATCCTCCGGCAATATTCAGGAACACATCTTTCTGTGCCAACTTAAATCCCACCCGCTTTTCGAGAACAGCCAGCAGCATATTCATTCTTCTTAAATCGAAACCGGTTGCCGAACGTTGCGGATTTCCGTAGACTGCAGAGCTTACCAAAGCTTGTGTTTCAATTAAAAACGGGCGAATCCCCTCAATGGCGGAGGCAATGGCTACCCCGCTCATCCCTTCATGATCCTGACTTAGCAAAAGTTCGGAAGGATTATTTACCTGGCGCAACCCATCCTGACGCATTTTCATAAATACCTAATTCTGCCGTACTACCGAAACGATTCTTGATACTGCGTAGAATACGATACATATAATGTTGGTCGCCTTCAAATTGAAGAACAGTATCTACGATATGTTCCAGCACTTTAGGTCCTGCAATACTTCCTTCCTTATTAATATGTCCGATCAGCAATACAGGCGTATGCGTTTCTTTCGCAAAACGAAGAATAGACGCCGAACACTCTCTGACTTGCGCTATACTTCCGGGAGACGATTCGATACTTTCGGTGGAAATATGTCTGTATAGAGTCGATAATCACTAAATCGGGATTTGTATTCTTGATATGCACATAAATCTGTTCGAGTGAAGTCTCGCAAACGATCAGGCAATCGCTGGAAGTGTCAGAGAGACGGTCGGCACGAAGTTTCAGCTGTCGTGCACTCTCTTCACCGGATACATAAAGAATCTTCTTTTCCGGCATGTGCAGTACGGTCTGCATGACGAGCGTCGATTTACCGATTCCCGGTTCGCCGCCTATCAGGACAAGAGAACCCTGTACAAGTCCGGCCCCCCAATACACGATTCAGTTCATCATCGTGCATATTGATGCGTGGCTCATCGTCTGCCTCTATATCGCTAAGTGCCAGTGGCTTGGGCTTCTGTGTCTCAATGCCCGACACCGGACGGCGGTTAGTGGGTTCTTTCCGTACGATTTCCTCAACATACGTATTCCATTCTCCACACGACGGACATTTACCCACCCATTTCGGTGAATCCTGTCCGCAATTACTGCATACATATACGGTTTTCTCTTTTGCCATCGAAATTCCTTTCTTCTTGTAGGGTACAAAAATAGGGATAATTTATTAGAAATAAGTTATCCCTGCCTAATAGAAATAGATGAAGCCTACAGAGTTATCTCTCCTGCTATCGAACGGTTCATTCGGTCGCGTACCTCATCCGGGGTATATCCATGTCCCAGTAAGAACATTAATTTAGTGACTGCCGATTCCGTTGTACTGTCATATCCGGAGACAACACCTGCCTGCAACAACTGGTAGCCCGTTTCATAACGTTCCATCTCTACCATTCCTGCGCTGCATTGCGTCACGTTGACAATCACAATTCCACGTTCGCTGGCCTGACAAAGCCGACGTATGAACCATTCCTTCCGGGGAGCATTTCCCGAACCGTATGTTTCGAGCACGACAGCCTTCAATCCGTCAATCCCCAGAATGGCGGCAATCACATCTTCCTGGATGCCCGGGAAGAGTTTCAGTACCACAACATTGGTATCTAGCAGATAATGAGGCTTCAATTCCCGCTCTTCACCATTTCCGTGAATTTGCACATTATTATATTTAATATGTATACCGGCGGAAGCGAGTACCGGATAATTGAAGGAACGGAAAGCATTGAAGTTCTCCGCGTTCATTTTGGTGGTACGGTTGCCGCGTGTCAAGTGATTCTCAAAGAAGATACATACTTCCGGCACGATAGGCCGGCCGTTGGGATGCCGGGCAGTGGCAATTTCGATACTTGTCAGCAGATTTTCTTTACCGTCGGTACGGAGCACGCCGATAGGAAGCTGCGAACCCGTGAGGATGACGGGCTTGTTGAGGCCCTCGAGCATAAAACTGAGAGCGGATGCGGTGTAGGCCATGGTATCCGTGCCGTGAAGGATGACAAAGCCCGTATATTGATTGTAGTTGTCGCTGATAATGCGTACGAGTTTGCGCCAGGCATCCGGATCCATATCCGAAGAATCCATAGGCGGATCGAACTGATAGGTATCAATGCGGAACGTAAAATTCTGAAGCTCGGGTACATGCTTCTGTAAATGTTCGAAGTTGAAGCTCTCCAAAGCTCCGGTTTTCCGCATTTTCTATCATGCCGATAGTGCCACCGGTGTAAATTAACAAAACGGAAGTATTATTTGGGGACATACGCTCAATTCTTACATAATTACCATGCAAAGATAGTAATATATCTCTAAAATAATAGCAAAGTGTTATAAAACTATGCCAGTATTTATATCTCTTTGTTTGGAAAAGCGTGAATATGTTAGCCGTAATATGTACATATTTCTTCCCTTTATAGAATGAATCTGTATTTTTATCGCAAAAAAGTCATAAAATGTAATAGTTTGAATGTTTTTATTGTTACTTTTGCAACACTTATCATAAGCGATAGCAGTAAGAGAGAATGAACAAGTACTATCAACATACAGTCACATCCATGTGGACCATGACCCTTAGGGGTTAGGGATAGTATTTTGTGTTTCTACGTGTTACACCTAATTTTCAGCAGTTTTTCTTATTTAGTTAAAGTCTATACGGGCCATAGCAGCTTGTTTTGACAATTGTATCAACCGTTTCAATCCGATAAAAAAACTATGAAAGTAATAAAATTCGGCGGAACATCCGTAGGTTCTGCGAACAGTATTTTAAGCGTTAAGAGAATTGTAGAGGCTATAAACGAACCTTTAATAGTGGTAGTGTCTGCCTTGGGCGGCATTACGGACAAGCTGATCAATACTTCGAAAATGGCGGCTGCCGGTGATTCCTCTTATGAAAACGAGTTTCGTGAGATTGTTTATCGTCATGTGGAAATGATAAAGGAAGTAATTCCGGCAGGTGAGGCGCAAGTATCACTGCAACGCCGGGTGGGGGAGTTGCTTAATGAGCTGAAAGATATCTTCCAGGGATTTACCTGATAAAGGACCTCTCGCCGAAAACATCCGATACGATTGTGAGTTACGGCGAACGCCTTTCATCCATTATTGCAGCGCAACTGACGGGTGCGGAATGGTTTGATTCGCGCCGGTTCATCAAAACGGAGAAGAAACATTCCAAGCATGTATTGGATACGGAGCTTACTACTTCCCTGGTGCGCGAGACATTCAAGGATATGCCCCGACGGGTGCTGGTTCCGGGATTTATCTCTACGGATAAGATTACGGGCGAGGTGACCAATCTCGGTCGCGGAGGTTCTGACTATACGGCTGCCATCATAGCTGCGGCGCTGGATGCCGATGCACTGGAAATTTGGACGGATGTGGACGGTTTCATGACCGCCGATCCGCGTGTGATTTCCACGGCTTATACCATTAATGAACTGAGCTATGTAGAAGCTACCGAACTTTGCAACTTCGGCGCTAAGGTAGTGTATCCGCCTACCATTTATCCGGTTTGCCACAAGAACATACCTATTATAATAAAGAACACGTTCAATCCCGACGGAGCGGGAACGGTTATCAAGCAGGATGTTTCCAATCCGCAAAGTAAAGCCATTAAAGGTATTTCGTCTATCAACGATACAAGTCTGATAACGGTGCAGGGACTCGGTATGGTAGGTGTGATTGGTGTGAACTACCGTATCTTTAAGGCTTTGGCAAAGAACGGTATCAGCGTGTTCCTCGTATCGCAGGCATCTTCGGAGAATTCTACTTCCATCGGTGTGCGTAATGCGGATGCCGACCTGGCTTGTGAAGTTCTGAACGAAGAGTTTGTCAAAGAGATTGAAATGGGAGAGATTTCACCCATACAGGCTGAGAAGGATTTGGCTACGGTAGCCATTGTAGGTGAGAATATGAAGCATACGCCGGGTATTGCCGGTAAGCTGTTCGGTACGCTGGGACGTAACGGTATCAATGTGATAGCTTGTGCACAGGGCGCTTCGGAAACGAATATTTCGTTTGTGGTAGACAGCAAGTCGCTGCGCAAGTCTTTGAACGTGATCCATGACTCTTTCTTCCTGTCGGAATATCAGGTATTGAATCTCTTTATCTGCGGAGTTGGTACGGTAGGCGGCAGTTTGATAGAACAGATTCACAGCCAGCGTCAGAAATTGATGCAGGAGAACGGCTTACAACTGAATGTGGTAGGTATTGCCGATGCTTCCAAAGCAATCTTCAGCCGCGAGGGATTTGACTTGGGACGCTTTCGCGAAGAATTGGCGGAGAAAGGTAAGGAAAGCTCTCTGGATACGCTTCGTAACGAGATTATCGGCATGAATATCTTTAACTCCGTATTCGTGGACTGTACGGCAAGCGCAGGAGTGGCTTCCTTGTATAAAGACCTTCTGATGCACAACGTTTCGGTTGTAGCCGCCAATAAGATTGCAGCTTCTTCGGAGTATGAAAACTACCGGGAACTGAAGCAGATAGCCCGCCAGCGCGGCGTGAAATATCTGTTTGAGACGAACGTAGGTGCGGGGTTGCCTATTATCAATACCATTAACGACCTTATTCATAGCGGTGACAAGATACTGAAGATTGAAGCCGTGCTGAGCGGTACGCTGAATTATATATTCAACAAGATAAGCGCGGATATTCCTTTCAGCAGAACCATCAAAATGGCTCAGGAGGAACGTTATTCCGAACCCGATCCGCGTATCGACCTCAGCGGCAAGGACGTAATCCGCAAACTGGTAATCCTTGCACGTGAAGCCGGTTATCGCATTGAGCAAAGTGATGTGGAAAAAGAATCTCTTTGTACCCGATGATTTCTTCGAAGGTTCTTTGGATGACTTCTGGAAGAAAGTGCCGAGCCTCGACGCCGGCTTTGAAGCACGCCGCAAGGTGCTGGAAGCGGAAAACAAGCATTGGCGTTTCGTTGCCAGACTGGAGAACGGCAAGGCATCCGTAGGACTGCAGGAAGTGGGTGTCAATCACCCGTTCTATGGGTTGGGAAGGCAGCAACAATATTATCTTGCTGACAACAGAGCGTTATAAGGGAATATCCGATGATGATACAAGGCTACGGTGCCGGTGCCGGTGTAACGGCTGCGGGAGTATTTGCGGATATTATGAGTATTGCGAACGTTTAATTAAGTACGAACTTCGTACTTGGATTTCAAGATTCATGGGTATGAAACACATTATTATATTAGGTGACGGTATGGCCGACTGGCCTGTAAAGTCTTTGGAAAGCAGGACTTTGTTGCAAGCAGCTAAAACGCCCTATATGGATAAGCTTGCCCGGATGGGGCGTGTAGGCAGGTTAAAAACTGTTGCCGACGGATTTCATCCCGGCAGTGAGGTTGCCAATATGTCCGTTTTGGGCTATGACCTGCCGAAAGTATATGAGGGACGCGGCCCGTTGGAAGCGGCAAGTATCGGTGTAGACCTGAAGCCGGGTGAAATGGCGATGCGCTGTAATATTATCTGCATTGAAGGAGATGCTATCAAGAACCATTCGGCGGGACATATTACGACCGAAGAAGCCGATGTGCTGGTGAAATATCTGCAGGAACATTTGGGTAATGAGCGCGTGCGTTTCCATACGGGGGTGCAATACCGGCATTTGTTGGTAATAAAAGGTGGAGACAAGCGTATAGACTGTACTCCCCCGCATGATGTCCCTCTGAAACCCTATCGGCCGTTGCTGGTAAAGCCTATGGCAGGTACGGAAAGTATCACCGTTCCCGAAGGACAGCCGATTTGACCCCGCAACAAACCGCCGACTTGATTAACGATTTAATCATGCGTTCGCAAGAATTGCTGAAAGAACACCCCGTCAATAGGAAGCGTGCAACCGAAGGCAAAGACCCGGCTAACAGTATTTGGCCGTGGAGCCCGGGTTATCGTCCGCAGATGGAAACACTTTCGGATAAGTTTCCTCAAGTGAGGAAAGGTCGCTGTAATCTCTGCCGTAGATTTGATTAACGGTATCGGCTATTATGCCGGACTGCGCCGCCTGACGGTGGAAGGAGCGACCGGACTGTACGATACCAATTACGAGAATAAAGTGGCTGCCGCTCTTGACGCACTGAAAACGGATGATTTCGTTTACCTGCATATCGAGGCCAGCGATGAGGCGGGACATGAAGGAGACCTTTCTTTGAAGAGGCTGACCATTGAAAATCTGGATAGCCGCGCCGTAGGTCCTATTTATGAAGCGGTGAAAGATTGGGAAGAACCTGTCGCCATTGCCGTTTTGCCCGATCATCCTACTCCCTGCGAGCTGCGTACACATACCAACGAACCGGTACCTTTCTTTATTTGGTATCCGGGTATTGAGCCGGACGAGGTGCAGACTTTTGATGAAGTGGCGGCTTGCAGCGGCAGCTACGGTCTGATGAAAGAAGATGAGTTTATAAACGAATTTATGAAGGGATAATGAGATGACATGCCCAAATGTGCTGATTATCATTTGGTACAGCGTCATAGCCTTTAATTATTAATTCTTTAATATTTAATTTAATATGCAATATTATAGTACCAACAAACAAGCTCCCGATGTTACCCTCGAAGAGGCGGTAGTGAAAGGGCTTGCCGCAGACAAAGGACTTTTCATGCCCTTTACCATTAAACCGTTGCCGCAGGAATTCTACGACAGCATTGATACGCTTGGCTTTCAGGAGATAGCCTATCGGGTGGCGGATGCTTTCTTTGGGGAAGATGTTCCCGCAGATACATTGAAGCAGATTGTGTACGATACATTGAGCTTCGATGTCCCTTTGGTGAAAGTGACGGAAAATATCTATTCCCTCGAATTGTTCCATGGCCCTACACTTGCCTTTTAAGGATGTAGGCGGCCGTTTTATGGCGCGCCTGTTGGGCTATTTTATCAGAAAAGAGGGCAAGAAGCAGGTTAATGTATTGGTTGCTACCTCGGGTGATACGGGCAGTGCCGTTGCCAATGGTTTCCTCGGTGTAGAAGGTATTCATGTTTATGTGCTCTACCCGAAGGGCAAGGTCAGTGAAATTCAGGAAAAGCAATTCACTACGTTGGGACAGAATATCACGGCTCTTGAAGTGGATGGCACGTTCGACGATTGCCAGGCTCTGGTTTGAAAGCGGACTTTCATGGACAAGGAGCTTAACAGCCGTTTGCAACTTACCAGCGCCAACTCCATTAATGTGGCGCGTTTTCTGCCGCAGGCTTTCTACTATTTTTATGCTTATGCGCAGTTGAAGCGGGCGGGTAAGGCTGCCAATGCCGTAATCTGTGTGCCAAGCGGCAATTTCGGTAATATAACGGCCGGTTTGTTCGGTAAACGCATGGGACTGCCGATAAAGCGTTTCATAGCATCCAACAACCGTAACGACATATTCTATCAATATTTGCAGACGGGTGTTTATACGCCGCGACCCAGTGTCGCTACGATAGCCAATGCCATGGATGTGGGCGATCCGAGTACTACTTGCCCGTGTGCTCGACCTCTATGGCGGTAGCCATGCAGCTATCTCTGCCGAGATAAGCGGTGCTGCTTATACGGACGAACAGATAGCCGAAACCGTGAAGAACGTTTGGACAGAGAGCATTACCTGCTCGACCCTCATGGTGCATGCGGTTTCCGTGCATTGCAAGAGGGCTTGCAGCCGGGTGAGACGGGCGTCTTCCTGGAAACGGCTCATCCTGCCAAGTTCAAAGATACGGTAGAGAATATTATCGGTGAGGCGATACAGATACCGGAGAAGTTGCAAGCCTTTATGCGTGGCGAAAAGAAGAGTCTGCCTATGTCGAAAGATTTTGCAGACTTCAAGCGCTATTTAATGAATGTCTGATTACCGGTTGTTTCTGATAGGATGAGGTGTCAAAACTAAAAAAATATCAAAGGAGTTTTGACGCCTCTTCTTGTTTTCCTGTGGGAATGCTTTTTATCTTTCCGGCTTTATGGCTATTATCCCAAAGCACGAGTATTTCTATTTTTAGAAGGCTGTGGCGGTAGAATAGCGTATAGTCGGGACAAGGAGTGATATATCGTATGTTATCCACTTCCGTGGCTTGTCCGATGAAAGGATTTAGAGTAATGCGATGAAGTGCATTCTGGAAGAGTGAGTATATAATCTTTCCCTGTTCTTTGTTTCCAAACCTCTGCACTGAGGATAACAGCAGGCTCCTCAGTTCCCCCTTGGCAAGTGGCGACCAATTTATTTGTTTAACCATGACTTTACTTCCTTATTGATTGTAACATCTTCTTGCCCTTCTCCGTTTTCCAGTTGCCGGCAAGCGGTTTGGATATCCTGGCGTAGGCGGGTGGAGAATACGAGCACTTGTTTGGTGGGGTTTGATGCCTGTTTGGGTTCTGTTTCTTTCATTTTTCAGTCTCCTGTTTCCCTAAAAACATTGCAAAGTTGCGAATTGTTTAGGATAACGTTCCGTATGTTTCCGAACATTTCCCGGTGCTATGCGTTCTCACTACCTCGAACTCAATGTAGATAGTCTCATGAAAGATAAAAAGCTGGAAGCCAATCTCAGTATGGTTGCATCCCGTGTCATGGCGGGTCTGAATATGAACGGATTGAAGTATTTATTGCCTTTGTGGTTGGGAGCTTTAACGGGTGTTACCATACGGTGTGTGTTTGCGGCAGTGGCTTTTTGGTTGACGGGTTGTTTTATAAAAGAAGCGGCGGTTACCAGGAAGCAACGCATCATGCTGTTTTGCCTCGGGGCGTTCGGGCTTTATGGATTTATGTTCTGCTATCTGCTGGGCATCAGCAAAACCACTCCGGTTTCGAGCGCCATATTCAATTCGATGCAGCCTATATGGGTATTTCTCATTTCCGTTTTCTTTCTGCACGAGAAAGCTACGGTAATGAAGATTATCGGTATAGCTTTGGGGTTTGGCGGTGCGATGTTGTGTATCTTGACGCAGGGAAGCGATGATTTGGCACGCGATGCCTTTACCGGCAATTTGCTTTGTATGATCAGTTCGTTTGTATTTGCCGTTTATCTGATTGTAAGCAAGAAACTGCTGGAGAAGGTGGAGTAGTGACAATGATGAAATATATATTTGGCGGA
>ENA-OPYU01000885-OPYU01000885.1-human-gut-metagenome-genome-assembly--contig:-NODE-885-length-11092-cov-1.723210_pt1 | contig 11092 bp, 23 predicted proteins | sample MGYA00242637_ERZ504482 | MGnify/ENA primary metagenome ERZ504482 (study PRJEB26092, sample SAMD00036237) | human gut metagenome | host: Homo sapiens | study: EMG produced TPA metagenomics assembly of...
ATAATACTTTTAGCGGAAAAATGAAAGGGGAATTCAGCCGATTGTTGTTTCTGTATCAGAATTGTGTTAGACTAACTCTTATATAGTAGAAAAGGAAGTGAGAGTATTGAACAAAGAACCTGTAAAAAAATGCGAAAAAGGGAATATTGAGTATTGTATTTAGCAGAATTTCGTTGCTTGCGGTATTATTGATCATCCAGATTGCTTTTGATTGTAGGGACAGTCACATATTTGGAAGACTATGCAACTTACATTTATGTGATTTTTATCGTGTTGGAAGTGATTTCTGTCGTTTATATTATAAACAGTAAAAGCAATCCTGCGTTTAAGACTTCGTGGATATTGTTTATCCTTTTAATTCCGATTGTGGGAACAGTGTTTTATCTGTTTATGAAAATACAGCCTGGAACAAGTTATTTGGACCATCGTCTCAGGACATTGAATGATGCGACATCGCCATTTATGAAACAGGATAAGGAGACGGTGGAGGCGCTTCGTGTATCGAAGCCTGCCAATGCCAATCTTGCACATTATCTGACACATCAGGCGGCATTTCCTGTGCATCGCAATACAGAAGATGACGTATTTCCTCTTGGAGAAATTCAAATTTATGGAGAATGAAAAAGCAGTTAAGAACTTGCAGAAAAATATATTTTTCTAGAGTATTTTATAGTGGAAGAAGGTATCATGTGGAATGAGATACTGGATATTCTCATTGATAAGGTCTCAAAAGGTGTGGAGGTCCGTTTCATGTATGACGGAATGTGCAGTATGGTACAACTGCCTTACCATTATCCGAAGACGATGAAAAATATGGAATTAAATGTAAGATGTTCAGCCCGATCAAACCGGTTCTCTCTTCACATCAGAATAACAGAGATCACAGGAAAATATGTGTGATCGATGGACGTGTTGCGTTTACTGGGGGAATCAATCTGGCGGATGAGTATATTAATCAGAAAGTCCGTTTCGGACACTGGAAGGATACGGCAGTCATGTTAAAGGGAGAGGCAGTTCAGAACTTTACGATGATGTTTACTTCAGATGTGGAATGTCAGCGAGCGGGGAAAGGAAGATTATGCGAAAATATCTTACCCCTAAGTCACTTGACATCAGAAGAGAACTTGGTTTTGTGCTTCCGTATGCAGATAGCCCATTTGATCATGAAAATATTGGAGAGCAGGTGTACTTTCATTTGCTGAATCATGCAAAAAAATACGTGCACATTATGACGCCATACCTGATTTTAGATAATGAGATGGTGACAAATCTACTTATACAGCAAATGTGGAATGAAGTTATCATTATTATGCCGCATATTCCGGATAAGTGGTATGCGTTTGCAGTAGCGCAGACCTATTATGAAGAACTGATCAGTGCGGGAGTGCAGATTTACGAATATACACCGGGATTTGTACATGCGAAAGTGTTTGTATCCGACAATGATACTGCGACGGTCGGGACGATCAATCTTGATTATCGCAGTTTGTATCACCAATTTTGAATGTGGTACATTTATTTATAACAATCCAGTCGTGTGGGAGATTGAACGTGATTTCCAAAATACTTTAAAAGCATGTCAGAAGATTACGATGCTTGATGTGAAAGCAAGAAGAATCGGTATGAAGATGGTCGGAAGAGTTTTAAGACTGATTGCACCTTTGATGTAAACAAACAAATATCGCAAAAAAATATTGCATAACACGGAGAAAGTATAGTATAATTCTATCGGTGCTTTATAAGCAGTGCTAAAGTATTTTATAAGAAGACACAATAATAAAGTGATTTGTAAATGCGTGACATTACAAAGTAAGATGGGAGAGAAAAACACATGGAAAGAAAAGTTGGAACAATTTCAAGAGGAGTTCGTTGTCCAATCATTAGAGCAAAATGATGAATTTAGCTGATATTGTAGTAGAAAGCGTATTGGACGCTGCAAAAAGCGAAGGATTTGAACTGAGAGACAGAGATGTTATTTCTGTTACAGAGTCAATTGTAGCAAGAGCACAGGGAAATTACGCTTCTATTGATGCCATTGCAGAAGATGTAAAAGCAAAATTAGGCGGAGAGACAATCGGAGTAATCTTCCCAATCTTATCAAGAAATAGATTTGCTATCTGTCTCAGAGGAATCGCTGCCGGAGCCAAAAAAAGTTGTTTTGATGTTAAGCTACCCAAGTGATGAAGTGGGAAATGAACTTGTATCACTGGATAAATTAGATGAGGCAGGAATCAACCCATACAGCGATGTTCTTACATTGGAAAAATACAGAGAATTATTTGGCGAGAACAAGCACGAATTTACAGGTGTAGATTATGTAGATTACTATGCAAATATCATCAAAGAAGCAGGAGCAGAAGTAGAAGTTATTTTTGCGAATAATCCAAGAACAATCTTAAACTATACAAAGAATGTGTTGAACTGTGATATTCATACACGTGTTAGAACAAAACGTATTTTACGAGAGAATGGTGCAGAAAGAGTATGCGGATTAGATGATATTTTGAATGCATCGGTAAATGGAAGTGGATACAATACAAAATATGGATTATTGGGATCTAATAAATCGACAGAAGACAAAATTAAGCTATTCCCGAATGAATGTTTTGATTTAGTAGAAGATATTCAGAAACAGATTTTGGATAAGACTGGAAAACATGTAGAAGTTATGGTATATGGAGATGGTGCGTTCAAAGATCCACAAGGAAAGATCTGGGAACTTGCTGATCCTGTTGTATCACCAGCTTACACAGAAGGTTTGATCGGAACACCGAATGAAGTGAAGTTAAAATATCTTGCAGATAATGATTTCAAAGATTTAAGTGGGGAAGCATTGAAAGAAGCAATTTCAAAGCGTATCAGAGAAAAGAGCGATAATCTTGTTGGAGATATGGCTTCTCAGGGAACAACACCGAGACAGCTCACAGATCTGATTGGTTCCCTCTGTGACCTTACAAGTGGTTCTGGAGACAAAGGAACACCGGTTGTGTTAGTGCAGGGATACTTTGATAATTACACAAACTAGTGTAAAAAGCAGAAACGAGACAGCAGTAAGAACTGTTAAAAGTTTATAAAGACTGGAAATGAGGCATTGCCGATGATCAGAAGATTATTTGGCAATGCCTTTTTCCAATAGTTCAAAAAATGCATATTTTGTATAAAAAAGCACAAGAAAATGTGAAAGAAAGGTGATACGATACAGTTAGATGAAACAGCAAAGGGAGGAAAAGAACTATGGAAATTAAAAAAGAGAATATGGAGTGGCTTGCAGAAGCGATGCACTATGTAAAGGGCAAAGTGAATGAGAATCTGCCAAAGTATTCAACAGTTTTTCCGACATCAAGTTCCGAAAACCTGATTTATGGAGAAATGGGAAATAAAGATTGGACAGAAGGATTTTGGACAGGGATTTTGTGGCTTTTGTATGAAGACACAAACGCAAAAAAAGTATCTTTCTGCATTGGAGACATTGCTCCGCACATTTCAAGAGAGATTAGATCAGAATATTGGTTTAAATACACATGATATTGGATTCTTATACTCTTTATACACACTTGCGGGTTATAAAATTACAGGAAATGAAAAGGCACTGGAACTCTCGGTGCGCGCTGCAGATTGTCTTATGGAACGATACAGTGAAAAGACTCAGATTATTCAGGCATGGGGCGTTTATGGATTTGCGCTCAGCTATGCACATACGGGAATTCTTGCATGTGGGCTTCTGGAATTAAGTAAGCACCTTCCGGTCTTAGATCCAAGAAAGAATATGAGGAAACGGCAGTTCAAATTGTGAAGTCACTGTTTGGAAAATTATACAACGGAGAAAGATCTTTCAAATGGGATTATCAAACATGGAGTATATGCAATTCCATTCCATGTTGGAGTCGATGAATGTTGTATCTGGGGAGACTATTTTTATGTGGAAGCATTAATGCGTTTAAGAAATGTCTGGAATATGTATTGGTAAGGGAGAAGAATGAGATGATTCTGCATGCGTTGGAAAAAGTAGCATCCGAAAAAGGGTTTTCGGTAGACAATTATGGGATGTATTCTGCAGAAGACGAGTGTCAGTTGACATATGTGCAGGTTGGGATTCTTGCAGCAGTTTTATTAAATGCAGGGGCGGCAGACTATGTGATCACCGGATGCGGAACTGGTGAAGGAGCTATGCTTGCATGTAATTCTTTTCCAGGTGTGATTTGTGGACATGTAGAAGATGCATTAGATGCTTATACATTTGCACAGATCAATGACGGAAATGCAATTGCAATCCCATTTGCAAAAGGATTTGGATGGGGCGAGAACTGAATTTGGAGTATATCTTTGAAAAAACCTATTCGCAGAAGAGAGTGGACAAGGATATCCAAGAGAGCGTGCAGTTCCGGAACAGAGAAATAAGAGGATTTTTGGATGAAGTAAAAAAAGTGACTTACAAAGATCTGCCTACAATCTTAAAAAGAACTTGATCGTGATCTTGTGAGAGGGGCATTGCAGGGGTAAAAGATTTGAGGAACTTTTCTTGCGAATTGCAAATGTGAAACGCTGGCAGAATGTGTGAGAGAAATTTTGAAGGAAGATTAAGATGTTAAAAGTAACAATAAAAAATGCCGAGGGACAAGGAAATATTAAGTAAAGAGGGAGAGCAGGAAAATTGCATTTCTCTGTGAACGAACTTATGAAGAGGGAGATCGTATTGTAGTGGAAAGCAGTGAGAAAAACTTACCGAAATCTGGCGCTGAATGTCAACGATCAGTCATGTAGTACAACTTGTTATCCACATGTATCTGCAAATGTAGAAACGAGAGGAGAAGCTGTCTTTGCAGCAGTCAATGTAGTTGACGGAGTGACTGCAAATGAGGACATTGGAAGTGGCCGTTTCAATCGTGGGGAATTAATCGTCGTGAGGATGCGGCGATCAAGATTGACTTTGGAAGAGAAGTGGAGATCGATCGGATTATTCTCTATACGAGAGCAGATTTTCCGCATGAATTTATGATTGAAAAAAGGAAAGTGAGCTGGATAGAATTGTGCGATCTGATCAAAGCAGACGATCCATCTCCATTTCCGGCGCTGACACAGATTGAAGTGTATGGAAACGACTTGTAAGTGAAGAAAATTCCAAAAAAGTTACCACATCCTTCAGGATTGCGCTAACATTTTTTTCTGTTGCGGTTTTATTTGGGTTTGCAGGATGCTGTGTGTCTAAAGCCGCTCGGAATATTAAGAAGAAAACTGAGAGTATTTCTTCGGTGAGATGCCGACTGCCTTTGTAAATGTCTTCAGGAAGTTACTGTAATCGTTGAACCCGCATTCCTCACATGCCTCATTGACCGATTTCCCTTCAGCAAGCAATGACTTTGCGATCGTGATTCGTTTGGTAGTAATATATTTGTTGATCGTTGTCCCGGTCGCAGATTTGAAAATACGGCACAGGTAGGAAGGACTCAGATAGAAATTTTCGGAGAGTTCTTCGATTGTCAGTGGATTCTGAATGTGCTGGTTGATATAAGTCAGAATCCGGTCAACCTGTTGGTGCTGCGTCGAGCGAAAAGAAGATGTGACAGGGAGGTTGTTGTCAGAGAAAATTTTATTCAAAAATACCATTAATTCTGTGAACGTGGCTTTCTCTATAAGATCTGCGCCGAATCCGTCTGTGCTGACAAGTTTATGAATGAAGTACTGAAAGAGCTTCTGCTCCTCGACATTCAGTGACCGCTTGTGCAGGTTTGGATTGGATGTATTACGAGAAGAAAAGCAGTTATCCAGATTGGTCTGCCCAGAAGAAAGCTGTTTTAAAAAGTCTGGGAAGAAAGATAAAACAATCCGCTCATGAACTTTCTCGTCAATATAAGTTAAATGGTGGCTTTCATACTGATTAATGAAGAAAATATCCCCTGGTTCGATGCTGTAGAACCGGTTATCATCATTGTATAAGTGGGCAACAGCAAAAGTTTTCTGATCTAAACAAGAAGCGATTGCTTCTTTACATGAACGTTGTAATTCCATATCAAACCTCCTCAAAATTTGATAAAATTATAGCAAATTTTGTGGATTTTTACAATTCGTCTTTGGGTGATTGCACTCTTTTAAAAAGTATTTGCTGCCTTTTTCGGAAAACACCTACTGCCGTATATTGACATTCTAGGAGCGTCAATTTATAATCAACAATTAGGGGACTAACAAATGGAGGATAATATGGAACGGGACATTGCGATTGGCAGAATAATCGGCATTTTGTCAAATCAGATCAAGAGACAATTTGACAGTTCTGCCTCAAAGACAGGTGTGACCGGAGTGCAGGGACGAGTGTTGCATTATCTTTTGGGCCCAGCCAAGAGAACAGGAGATTTTTCAGAAGGATCTGGAGGAAGAGTTTAATTTAAGAAGATCTTCAGCTACGGGTATCTTACAGCTTATGGAGAAGAACGGATATATCGAACGGGTTCCGGTGGAATATGATGCGAGATTGAAGAAAATAGTAGTACTTCCGAAAGGGCTGGAGGCAAGTGCGGCAGTGGATGCGGATATACGATATGTAGAATCTAAGTTGCAAGATGGCCTGACAGAGGAAGAATTGGAAATTTTTGCGACGGGCAGCAAAGAAGATGCTAAGAAATCTTCAACAGTCGAGGGATGGAGAAGAAAAAGGATAATTTTATCTTGTAAGGGAAAAGAGCGGATAGCTGCAAGGCTAAGAATAGAATTGACAAGTGAAAATAACCGTGCTATTCTGTTACGGTGTAAAATAAAGTGCCGGATGGGCTATAAATTTTTTCTGTTTCTGATTTAAACAGAAAAGATTTATAGCCTTTTTGTGTACTAAAAAAGGAAAAGATAAAGGAGGAATTGTTAAATGAAACAATCAGAAAATCAAATGGGAACGAAAGCAATTTTTCCTCTCTTGATGGGGATGTCTGTTCCACCGATGATTTCGATGCTGATTCAATCTTTATACAATATCGTAGACAGTATTTTTGTAGCTAAGCTGGGAGAGGAGGCGCTTACAGCAGTCTCTCTCGCTTATCCGCTTCAGAATTTAGTACTTGCCGTGGCAGGTAGGACTTGGTGTAGCAACGAATGCAGCGATTGCAAGAAATCTTGGAGCCAAAAAAAAGTGAGGAGGCAAATGATGCGGCGGCACATTGGGGCTTGTACTGACAGGTATTCATTCGATAGTTTTTATTTGCTTGGAATCATTTTTTACAAAACCAATTTTTGCAGATGTTCACAGATAATCCGACTGTGCTGGAATGGTCCGGTCAGTATTCTTATATTGTAATCTGCCTTTCGTTTGGATCGCTCTTTCATATTGAAATTGAAAAGATGTTTCAGGCGACAGGAAATATGTTTTTACCGATGATCATGCAGGGGGTGGGAGCGATTGTGAATATTATCCTTGATCCGATCATGATCTTTGGACTGTTGGATTCCCGCGATCGGGAGTACGGGGAGCAGCGACAGCGACGATTCTTGGACAGTTTTCCGCGTGCATGTTATCCATCATCTTGTTTTGTAGACACAGTGGAGGGCTTCAGATTCATATGAAAGGATTCCGCATGAAGGGAAGGATTGTCAGACAGCTGTATCTTGTGGCAGTTCCATCTACGGTGATGATGTCCCTTCCGTCTATCCTGATTGGTGTTTTGAATGGAATTCTAGGAGCTGTTTCCCAGACAGCAGTTGCGGTACTTGGAGTATATTTTAAACTTCAGATGTTTGTCTATATGCCGGCAAATGGAATCATTCAAGGAATGCGTCCGATCATCAGTTACAATTATGGAGCAGGGGCTAAGAAGAGGCTTCATGAGACAATTAAAGTTAGTGTGCTGGTGACAGCGGTCATTATGGCAGTGGGAACGATTTTGTTTATGGGATTCCCGGAGCCGGTTCTTTCTTTGTTCAGTGCCACAGAAGAAATGCAGAAGATGGGAGCACAGGCGCTTCGGATCATTGGAACTGGATTTATTGTATCTACATTAGGAACAGTATTTGCTGGTGTGTTTGAGTCGATGGGAAAAGGAATTGCGTCTCTGATTGTATCTCTGTTACGACAGCTGGTCATCATTGTTCCATGTTCTTTGATGCTGATCAAGGTGATGGGAGTTGCGGGAGTGTGGTTGACATTTCCAGTATCAGAGGCAGTGGCAGCAGTTGTTGCCTCTATTCTTCTGTACCGTATGATGAAGAAAATTTAGCATGCATAGTTTAGGGCGGCCAGATAGCACCTGTCCACAATCTTAAAGAAAGATTCAGAAAAACAAGGTGGAAATTTTTCAGAAAAAAGTAGTAGAATATAGAAAAGATACAGAAAATAAAACCGATACGCACAAGAAGGGGGCGTCAGTATGAATCAGGAATTGATCAGACAGTTAAAATATGTGAAGCAATGCATTGTAAACAAAGAAATGCGTGGAAATGACTGGGAGGAACAACAGGAGGCTGTCAACAAGTTGGAAGAAGTCATTAATTATCTCAAAGATGAAGAAGGGAAAGCGGTCGAGTTCGATTCTTGATCGGCGAGACGTGGCAGCCGACTGAAAGAATGTGAATCGTATATAGAAGAAAGTAACGGCAGAGAAGGGAAGACCGATTTTGCCGGATGGAAAATCCCCCCTGGGCAGACAAGGCGATAAGCGGAAATCTGCTCGGGGATTTTTTGTTCCTGTTTCCAGTTGTGGACAGGAACAATTTTTATTTGCGGAGGAAATTGCTGAGATATTGCTATTCACTTTCTGGATATGATATAGTTGTTGTGGAAAAGGAATATACTGACCATTTTGGGAAGGATAAAACAGAAGAGAATAAGGGAGAGACATATGGCACAGAAGAAGATAACAGCATTGATTTTTGATATGGACGGACTGATCTTTGACTCAGAGCGCGTTGTGCAGCGTTCCTGGAACCGAGCAGGAGAGGTGCTCGGAATTCCCGAAATGGGAGAACATATTTATCATACGATTGGATTTAATGTGGTGAGAAGAGAACAATATTTTCGCACAGCCATCCGGGAAGATTTTCCGATGGAGAGGTTTAATGAACTGACAAGAGCATTTTTTAAAGAAATCGTAGCATCTGAAGGTCTGGCGATGAAACCGGGGGTGAAAGAGCTGCTTGCCTATGCAAAAGAGAATGGGTATAAGCTTGCGGTCGCCTCGTCTTCGAGAAGAGAACATGCGGTGAACTTGTTGACAGAAGCAGGAGTATACTCGTATTTTGACGGTAGTGTTTTCGGGGATATGGTAAAAAATGCGAAGCCGGATCCGGAAATTTATCGGACTGCCTGTGAAGTGATCCAGGCAGTGCCGGAGGAGACGGTAGCATTGGAGGATGCACCGGCGGGTGTGAAATCTGCATCAGGGGCAGGTCTTCGGGCGATTATGATCCTGATCTTGTACAACCAGATGAGGAGACGATGAAGGATGTCTGGAAAAAGTACAATACACTTCTGGATGTCTTGGAGTTATTAAAAGGAACAAGAGGCAGATAACAAAAGGAATATGTCCGGGGGGAAAGGAATAAAAAGAGAAAAGGAGAGGGAGATGAAAATGAGAGAAAAATCAAGAGATAATCATAGTGGAAGTCAGGCTTTGGCAGGACATCGCAAAGCACTTTTTCTGACGATTCTTGCGCTGGCATGGCCGACACTTTTGGAGCAGATGCTACAGACACTTGTACAGTATATTGATGCGGCGATGGTCGGAAGAATCGGCGCAGAAGCCACGGCAACGGTAGGGATGAGCACGTCGGTCACATGGCTTGTGAACGGACCGTTGTTTGCAATGGGAATTGGATTTATGGCATTTATTTCAAGAGAAAATGGGAGCAGAAGCATTTGAAAATGTGAAGAGGGCATCTGTGCAGGCAGTGATCGTTACCGTGGTGACCGGAATCGGAGTTGGGGTATTGACACTTGCTGTCAGTCCGATTCTTCCAACGTGGATGGGAGTAGATCCGGCGATCAAAAAGGATGCGTCCCTCTATTTTGCGATCATCTGCCTTCCGATGCTCTTCCGGAGTGCGATCATTATTTTCGGAGCGCTGCTTCGGGCAGTGGGAGATACAAAGACACCAATGTATGTCAATGTTTGTATGAATCTTGTGAATATCGTCCTGAATTACCTTTTTATCTATGATACAAGAATGATCAAAATCGGTGGAGCCAGTGTGAAGATGTTTGGATTCGGATATGGGGCAGTCGGAGCCGGAATCGGAACGGCAGTCTCCTTTGTAGTTGGCGGAATCTTTATGACGATTGCACTTTATAAAAACCCTGATATGTATCTCCGGCGGGATGTGAAATCCGACCGGAGCGGGAAATTATGGAACCTTGTATTCGCGTTGGATTTCCGGTTGCGATGGAACGTATGGCTACCTGTCTTGGTCATGTCGTGTTTGCATCGCTTGTGACAGGACTTGGAACAGTGGCTTTTGCGGCGCACTCGATTGCACTGACAGTAGAACAGGCGTTTTACATCCCAGGGTATGGAATGCAGGCCGCAGCAGCTACTTTGGCAGGAAATGCCATTGGTGCAAAAGACCAGAAGAGGCTACACGAATTGACAAGGATGTTGATCGTGATCATTCTTGTGATCATGACTGTATCCGGAGCGCTCTTATTTTTGCATGGCACCACAGCTTTTGCAGCTGTTTACGAAGGAAAGTGATGTCATTGCACTCGGAACGGTTGTCCTTCGTATGGTTGCAGTATCAGAGCCACTATTTGGTGTATTGATTATCCTCGAGGGAATTTTCAATGGGGTAGGAGATACGGTAAAGCCGTTTTACTATGCGCTATTCAGTATGTGGTGTGTGAGAGTGTTAGGAACATTCTTCTGTGTCAAAGTATTCCATCTTGGACTGTATGCAGTGTGGGGATGCATGATCGCTAATAATGTCTGTCTGGGAAGTTTCGTTTATCCTGCCGGATATCTGCGGGAGGCTGGAATCCACTGAATAAGAGAAAAGGTAGAAAATAAAATAGTAGTAGGAATCGTGATAAGTTCAGGAAGGCAATGTGGTAGTGAGGCGATCATATGAAGAAATTGTAATAATCCCAGATTCTTTAAGGGCAACGATCAGCAGCCAGGAGGCA
>ENA-OPYU01000886-OPYU01000886.1-human-gut-metagenome-genome-assembly--contig:-NODE-886-length-11091-cov-2.189985_pt1 | contig 11091 bp, 16 predicted proteins | sample MGYA00242637_ERZ504482 | MGnify/ENA primary metagenome ERZ504482 (study PRJEB26092, sample SAMD00036237) | human gut metagenome | host: Homo sapiens | study: EMG produced TPA metagenomics assembly of...
GTAGCGGAACTGGAACGGGTAGCTGCCCAAAGGTATTCCAGTTTTTTACCAATGCGCTAAGACATTTCAACTTCATCGTCAACCACAATATCACTCCTGAACAACAGGAGACCCTGCAAATGTATTTCCCAAAATGCTTGCAGAACGAATTACAGGAATGCTTTACGTTATCTGCGACACATCTCCACCCTCATCGACTGGGTGACCGTTCTTTTTGAAAAATCCCCATAGAATTTACCCAACAACCTGTTTTATCATCAGGAATACGGTCAATACTTCAAAACATCCGCAAGAGTTGACTGAATATCTGAGACCAAAAACAGCTCTATCACGAAGGTGGGCGCAATCTTGCTTTTATCTCAGGCATCAGTTTTCCGGTAGAAGGTACCCGCGCCCATGTAGATACCCTGATCTCCCGTCTGACACAGGCAGGTTTCAACATTTATCCCATCACCGGTAGCGGTAAGGGACGCGAAGACCTGATACGTACCCTTCATCCCGACGGATTGATTTATCTGCCTATCGGGACGTCTGGGAAATGACTCGCTCATTAACTGGTTACATCAGGAAAATATTCCCCTCTTCATGCCTTTCCCACTGGTACAACCGCGTGAAGAATGGCTGAACCCCAACGTACCTGTAAGTGGAGGTACACTGACGGCACGTGTAGTAGTACCCGAAATAGACGGAGGCATGGCCCCCTTATGTATTTCCACACAAAATGAGAATGAAGAAGGATATATTCTGCACACACCGGAACCGGAACGGATGGATGCTTTAGTTGAGCATATCAGCAAATATATGTCTCTTCGCGATAAATCCAACAAGGACAAACGCGTCGCCATCTGTTACTTCAAGACACCTGGTAAAGATGCCTTGCTGGCAAGCGGCATGGAGGTGATTCCTTCTCTTTATAACTTCCTGAAACGCTTGCGCAATGAAGGATATGACGTAAGCAACCTGCCTGCCACCGTAGAAGAATTCGGAAACAGGATATATCGTGACGGCTCTGTCATGGGTTCGTATGCCAAAGGGGCACAGGAACAATTCCTGAAAACAGCACACCCTGTATGGTTGTCTACCGGACAATATGAAACCTGGGCAAAAGAAGTGATCCTGCCGGAAAAGTACAAGGAAGTGACTGACCGTTATGGAGACGCTCCCGGCAATTTATTAGCCACGGAAGACAGTATCGCCATTGCCTGCCTGCGATTCGGCAATGTGTTATTGTTTCCACAACCCCGTCCGGCATTGGGAGACGACGATTTCAAGCTGGTACATGGCATGCCCGTAGCACCGCCTCACAGTTATCTGGCACCTTATCTGTATATGCAGAAAGGTTTTAAAGCGGATGCACTGATACACTTCGGTACACATGGAAATCTGGAATATACCCCGGGAAAGAATGTGGGTTTATCACAGGCAGACTGGTCGGAAGCACTGGTAGGTAATCTGCCGCATTTCTATTTCTATACTACGGGAAACGTAGGAGAAGGTATTATTGCCAAACGACGTACACATGCTGTACTCGTCACTCATCTGACTCCGCCTTATGCGGAAAGTGGCATGAGACAGCGATATAACCAATTGTTGGAAGATATTCATAAGCTTCTGGATGAAGGAACGGAAGGACATCGCATGCTGGGAATGCGCGTCAAGAAAGAGACTGTTCGCCTGGGACTTCACCGGGACCTGGAACTGGATTCCGTACCGGACAACCCCTATACTGCCGAAGAACTGGAACGTCTGGATGCCTTTACCGAAGAAATAGCTAATGAGAAGATGCTGGGTGCATACTACACGATGGGTGAACCTTATTCGGAACGTGACTTACTGCAAACCACCCTTGCCGTCAGTGCAGATGCCCTGGCTTACGAAACGGCCAAAGCTGACCGGGATAAAGGCAAGATTACTACGGAACAATTGCAAGACTTTACATATATAGCCCACCATTATCTGCCAACGGCAAAGAAACGACTGACGGCTATGTTACAGAATCCGCCTCATGATACGGTTGCCATTGCCCCGGACCTTCGCCCCGCATTGCGCTATCGCGAACAACTAATAGCTTCTACTGCCAATGAATTCAACGCAATGGTACGCGGTCTGAATGGAGGAACAGTTCTGCCTGCTCCGGGTGGAGATCCGGTATTGAACCCCAATGTATTGCCCACAGGAAGGAATATGTATAGCGTAAATGCTGAAACAACCCCTAATCCACGTGCATGGGAAGACGGAAAACGACTGGCGGAAGCAACCCTGAAACAATACACCGGCAAACATGGGGAATATCCGCGGAAAGTGAGTTATACTTTCTGGGCGGGTGAATTTATCACAACCGAAGGAGCCACGCTGGCACAAGTCTTCTGGATGTTGGGTGTGGAGCCTGTACGCGACGGACAAGGACGTGTAGTAGATTTCGAGACTTGTGCCCAGCGAAGAACTGGGGCGACCACGTATTAATGTAGTGGTACAAGTCTCAGGACAGCTTCGCGACATAGCCGGATCACGTCTGAAGTTACTGACGGATGCGGTTCGCCTGGCGTCGGAAGCAAAGGACGAAGCATATCCCAACTATGTGGCATCGGGTACACTGTTGCAGGAAAAATTACTGGTAGAAAAAGGGGCTTCCCCCAAACGTGCCCGTGAAATGTCTGTGATGCGTGTATTCGGACCGATCAACAGCGGATACAGTACCGGTATGATGGCCTATACCGAGCACAGCGGCTCGTGGGAAAGCGAAAAGGAGATAGCCGAAGGATACCTCAACAATATGGGTGCCTCTTATTGGGGACGACGGAAATTTGGGGAGACGTCCAGGAAGGTTTGTTTGCCTCGGCACTGTCCGAAACGGATGTTGTCATCCAGCCCGTCAAAGTAACACATGGGGGCCCATCTCCCTGGATCATGTATATGAATTTACGGGTGGACTCTCGCTCACCGTCAAAACCGTGACCGGCAAGGAACCGGATGCCTATATGGCAGACTACCGCAACCGGACCAACCGCCGCATGCAGGATGCCAAAGAGGCCATTGCCGTAGAGACACGTTCCACCATCTTGAACCCTACCTTTATACAAGAGCGGATGAAAGGCGGGGAAGGTTCGGCGCAGATGTTCGGCGGAAATCTTCCGCAACATCTTCGGCTGGCACGTCATGCGTCCGTCGGCCATGGACAAAGAACTGTTCAATGACTTGTATAGAATGTATATAAAGGATGAGAATAAGCTGGGCATTCACGAGTACTTCCTCCGCGTCAATCCCGCCGCATTCCAGGCTATGACAGCCGTCATGCTGGAAAGCGCCCGCAAAGGTTACTGGAAAGCATCTGATGAGCAACTGAAAACCACTGCTTCCCTGCATGCACAAATCACACGCGAAAAAGGTGCCGCTTGTACCGAATTCGTTTGCGACAATGACAAGCTACAGTCGTTCGTTGCCGACCAGTTGGATAATAGCGAGAAGCAGACCTATACCCAGAACATGAAGGAGGTACACGAAGCATCCGCAACCGATGGCAAGGATGTCGTACTGAAAGAACACAAACTGACTTCCGAACAAACGGTACGTAAGAACAGGGTGAACGGAGTGATTGCAGGCAGTCTTGTCGTCATCACCTTCATCGGACTGGTCGTACTGTTGAAGAAAAGAAAAAATGAATAAATAGAAACAGAGTATTATGGAATACGTCATTCATCTGTTAGCCCTATTCATCGCCCTCAATTTTCTATTAAAGGTGGGGCTTCTATCCACGCTGGGGAATGTGGACGGTTGCCGCAGGCTGTGCCTTTTTTCGCGTGGCTGGTGACTCCATGGATGACGGAACAGTCCAAGACCGTGGTGGCAGCTTTCTTTGCCTCCCGTCCACAGATGTTGAACTTGTCGGTATGTGTCACTCTGGAAGCCGCCATAATGATAACTTTCTGTTTCGACTGTTTCGCAAAAATTGCGTACCCGCAACACGGCCTTCAAACAAGCGGTCACCCTCTTCCTGAAGTTATACCCCGGCATACTGATAGGCGGAGTAATATGCTATGTCCTGGCACTGCTGCTTTTCCACTTTTTGCCCGGAATAGATTTCGGCAGTCTCTCATGGATAGCAGCCGGTGTTACTTTCTTTGCAGTCGGTGCCGGTAGCCATTTGCTGCGATATGCTATCGGTGACAAGCCGCTGCGCTTGGAAGTACTGTTCATTGTTAATATTTTCATTGTTATATTGAGCATCATTACTACGGGCTATTGAAATAAATTAAAGAATTAAAAACTAAAAAGATATATGGAAACAATCTCAAACACACTGTTCTGGATTTCAAACGGGCTGCTGGTTCCCGTCGTAGTCCTGCTGCTGCTATTCTTTCTACGTGCCATTATCCTTGCGGGAGGTTTCTTCGGCGAGTTCTACCAGCGGATGAAATTACAGAAGCAATTCACTGAAACACTGGAGAACATCACCCCAGAGAATATAGACGGACTGCTGCAGCAACTCCCATCGGCAGGCAACTCCCCTCTCCTCCGCAACTTGTCCAAATTGTCCGCACACCGGGACGACGCTGCCTACTGCGAACACCTGCTTGCCAACTATGAAATGGAAGCCGAGAAGGAGTTGGGACGTTCGCGTACATTCATCAAACTGGGTCCCATGTTGGGACTGATGGGTACCCTCATCCCGATGGGTCCCGCACTGGTGGGGCTGGCACAAGGAGACATCTCCTCCATGGCCTACAATATGCAGGTGGCATTTGCCACTACGGTTGTCGGGCTGTTCTCCAGTGCTATCGGGTTTATAACACAGCAAGTCAAGCAGCGTTGGTATTTGCAGGATATGACTAATCTCGAATTTCTCTCTGAATTGTTAAACCAAAATCAAAAAGAATAATGAAAAGACGTTTGCTGAGAAAAGAAGAAGATAGCGACCCGATGAGTGTGGTAAGCAATCTTTTCGATGTTGCAATGGTATTTGCCGTAGCACTTATGGTTGCATTGGTGAGCCGTTACAATATGACCGAGATGTTCAGTCAGGAAGACTTCACTATGGTAAAGAATCCTGGAAAAGAGAACATGGAGATTATTACGAAAGAAGGTCAGAAAATCAATAAATATACTCCGTCGGAGAATCAGGATGCCAAAAGCGGTTAAAAAAGGCAAAAAGGTAGGGATTGCTTATGAGTTGGATAACGGCGAGATTATTTATGTGCCCGAAGAGTAATTCCATTGCACCTAAAATTATTACCTTTGCTGCTCGAAATTTATAAATAACTAAGAGATGTTACAACCGGAATTGAAATTAAGACGTGATAAGATACGTGCCCTCATGGCCCAACAAGGTATCGATGCGGCACTTATTACCTGCAATGTAAACTTAATCTATACGTATGGTTGCGTAGTAAGCGGCTATTTATACCTGCCGTTGAATGCTCCTGCGCGTTTGTTCATAAAGCGCCCTAACGATATTGAGGGCGAGCATATTCATCCTATCCGTAAGCCGGAGCAAATAACCGGATTATTGAAAGAATGCGGTCTTCCTTTGCCGGTCAAGTTGATGCTGGAGGGTGACGAACTACCCTTTACGGAATATAATCGTTTGGCTGCCTGCTTTCCCGAAACAGAGGTCGTGCCTTGCGGCACTGCGTTGATTCGTCAGGCACGAAGCGTAAAAACTCCGATGGAAATCGAAATGTTCCGTCGTTCCGGAGCTGCCCATACAAAGGCATACGAACAGATTCCCTCGGTTTATCAGCCGGGAATGACCGACCGTCAATTATCTGTTGAAATAGAACGGTTGATGCGTCTGGAAGGTTGTCTGGGTATTTTCCGCGTATTCGGACAGAGTATGGAAATCTTCATGGGAAGTCTTTTGGCCGGTGACAATGCAGCGGTTCCTTCTCCGTATGATTTTGCATTGGGCGGCAAAGGGCTTGATCCTTCATTGCCCGGTGGCGTGAGCGGCACTCTCCTGCAAGCGGGGCAATGTTTCATGGTGGATATGGGTGGAAACTTCTATGGTTACATGGGCGATATGAGCCGTGTGTTCTCCATTGGCAAGTTGCCGGAACAGGCCTATGCTGCACATCAGACGTGTTTAGAAATACAAGAGGAGATTGTGGCAATGGCAAAACCGGGAACTGTTTGTGAAGATATGTATAACAAGGCTATTGAAATAGTAACGAAAGCCGGTTTTGCGGATTATTTTATGGGAGTAGACCAAAAGGCAAAATTCATAGGGCATGGCATTGGTTTGGAAATAAATGAAATGCCTGTATTGGCTCCTCGTATGAAGCAGGAATTGGAACCGGGTATGGTTTTTGCTTTGGAACCCAAGATTGTTTTACCCGGTATAGGTCCTGTCGGAATTGAAAACTCATGGGCAGTAACCACCGACGGCCTTGAGAAACTGACTTTGTGCAAAGAAGAAATCATAGAATTATGATGGATAATTAGCGATTAGTGGTTAGTGATTAGGTTGGTAATTACGTCGCATGACAGTTGCTAATCGTTAACCGCTAATCACTAATCACTAACCGCTTACTTCACCCTTCTGTTTAATTGGTTATTAGCCTTGGACGGTTTTGATTTTCCGATTCTTTTTCCTGTCGGTTTGGCTTTTTGTTCCGGTTAGGGTGCGATTGTGCGTTTTTATTCCCCTTCATAATATTCACATAGATAATAACGGGCGATAAAGTCCCAATTTTGCTGTAGTATTTCTTTGCCGTTGTCAAATGGAAATTGCACATCAGGTAATATTCCTTTGAGCATACCGTACTTTATTAAGTCGAACGGGCAGGCTCCCGGACGGCAAAAGAGTTTGTAGCCTTCGGCAGCAGCGCGTTTGGCATTGTACATCGGGTTGTGCTCTTCACAAAAATAGGCAGCTACGTCGTGGGCTATTAGCATACCTTTGGCATTGGCGTATATTACGAATTCTTTCTTGTACTGTAAGTCAGGAAGTAAAGCAGAACGGGTATTTTCCCATTTTAGAACTTCAACAAAGAATTTGCAGAGTTCTTTATAGGTAGCAAAATATAATAAAGGTTTGCCACCGCTGTATTCCAGACAATGCTCCACATCCTTGCTCAGTTTTGTTTCAGGAGTGATTTCGGGAAGAGGAACAAAGGGCATATCTAACAAATCCGGTCCCATTACCCATAAAAAGAAGAAGTTTTTTCATTGATAGGCGCTTCTTCAAATTTTTCGTCCATCATTTTATAAGCTTCCTGAGCTAAAGCCAACAAGTCCTTATCATACGGATTTTGTAACGTATATTCATCCGGTCCATAGAGTGCAAAGTGTGATTTTAATGTCCACAGTACAAATGCTATATCTTCCGGATTGATTTCATCGGGGATGTAGCTGTCGGATAGCGGATAGAAGGGAAGGTAGGTATTATACTGTTTGTAGTATAATTCGGTGAATGTCTTCCAACCGCCGGTCTGGGCAATTACATCCTGAAAATACATAGTGAGTGAGACTGTGGCATCTTTCTGCGCATAGTCATCTTCCTTGAATAGAGGAGATTGCTTTACTAACGATAGGATACTTGCTGAAAAATTGAGATACCATTGGTCGCCGGGTAGTACACGTGTACGTTCGTTGGCAGCCAACCATTGTTTCATGGGAATAGGAACTGGCTTCATTGCTTGTTTACTTTTAATGTATGAATAATATGTATGGACTATAATCTTTTCAGAGCCAGCTTGATAACCTGTTCTACCGGTGCATTGGCATCTTCCTTCAAAATAGCCGTCACTACTTTTTGTGAAGGAGCTTGTGCAAATCCCAGCATTGTAAGGGCGGCTACGGCTTCTTCTTGTACTTGTGCATTGGCGGCGGTAAAGGCAGGACTGGTTATGTCAACCGCTCCGGAAACCATTCCACAGGTTTTTATTTTGTCTTTTAAATCGACTATCACACGCTGGGCTGTTTTTAAACCGATTCCTTTCACCGTTTTCAGCAAGTTGGCATTCTCCGTGCTGATAACATTTATCAATTCGGAAGGCGATAAAGCCGAAAGAATCATGCGGGCCGTATTGCCGCCGATGCCTGATACGGAAATCAGCAGAAGGAACAGCTCACGCTCTTGCTTGTCTGCAAAACCATAAAGGATATAGGCGTCTTCGCGGATAGCTTCATAGATATATAGCTTGCAGCTTTTCTTTCCTTGTATGGCAGCATATGTGTTCAGGGAAATATTTACGGCATATCCCAAACCGTTACAGTCTATAGTTGCGCTTGCCGGACTCAGCTCGGCAATTTCACCTTTAATGTATTCTATCATATGATTATTATTCCTAATTCTGCGAATGTAGGAATTATTATTGACTTTTAGTCTCTAAAAAAATGAAAAACTCTGTGAAACTTGAGGGCTTCTATAGTTAAGTTATAAATTAAAATGCTTACTTTTGCGCTCATAAAATAGAAAGTTGATAACTAAAACCGATAAAAAGATGAAAAAAGTAAGAGCAGCCATCGTGGGTTATGGCAATATCGGACATTTTGTACTTGAGGCATTACAGGCAGCTCCCGATTTCGAAATCGCAGGAGTAGTACGTCGTGCAGGGGCAGAGAACCGTCCTGCAGAATTGAGTGAATATTCCGTAGTGAAAGATATCAAGAGTTGAAGGATGTGGATGTGGCCATCCTTTGTACTCCTACGCGTAGCGTTGAGAAATATGCTAAAGAGATATTGGCACTTGGCATCCATACAGTGGACAGCTTCGATATTCATACCGGCATTCCGGCATTGCGCCGTACACTGGATGCTGAGGCAAAAGCACATAACACTGTTTCTATTATTTCTGCCGGTTGGGATCCGGGAAGCGATTCTGTTGTGCGTACCTTGCTGGAGGCTATTGCGCCGAAGGGAATTACCTATACCAACTTCGGTCCGGGTATGAGTATGGGACATACGGTGGCAGTAAAGGCTATCGAGGGTGTAAAAGCCGCTCTTTCAATGACGATTCCTACCGGTACGGGCATACATCGCCGTATGGTCTACATCGAACTGAACGATGGTTACGAATTTGACAAAGTAGCTGCCGCCATCAAAGCCGATCCATATTTTGTAAATGACGAAACGCATGTGAAACTTGTTCCGAGCGTAGATGCACTGCTTGATATGGGACACGGTGTAAACCTGACCCGTAAGGGTGTTTCCGGAAAAACACAGAACCAACTGTTCGAATTCAACATGCGCATCAATAACCCGGCGCTTACTGCGCAAGTGCTGATATGTGTGGCACGTGCTGCAATGCGTCAGCAACCGGGTTGCTATACAATGGTTGAGATTCCGGTTATCGACCTTCTGCCGGGCGACCGTGAAGAGTGGATTGCACACCTGGTATAAAAATATAAAAAAGCAGATGGTGCGTTTATATGGAATGCACCATCTGTTACTACTGAACGCATCGTCTGTTATATTCAAACAGACGATGTGTTTTTTATATCCTAACCATCAGAAGAAGAATCTGAGCACATCATTGAAGTTAGCCCAAATCAGCAAGCCGAACAATAGGAACATACCTACCATTTGAGCACGCTCCATAAACTTATCGCTGGGTTTGCGACGTGCTACAATCTCGTAGATGAGGAACAGGACATGTCCGCCATCCAATGCCGGAATAGGCAGAATGTTCATGAAAGCAAGGATGATTGAAAGGAATGCCGTCATGTACCAGAACTGATACCAGTCCCATGTTGCAGGGAAGATGCTGCCGATTGTTCCGAAACCGCCAAGCTGTTTGGCGCCCTCTTTAGAGAAAAGATACTTCATCTGGCTGACATAACCTTTCAGCGTATTTACTCCCAGGGTAACCCCGGCCGGGATAGATGCGAAGAAACTATATTCTTTCTTGACAACGGGCAACAGCTTGTTTGTCTGCAGGGATGCAGCGACACCGATTTGATATAAAGAATCTGTAGTCAGCTTTACGGTATCCGCTACCCCCGCTCTGACGTAAGTCAGGGTGAGAAGGCGGCTGGTACTGTCGTTGGCTGCTTTTTGGGCGATTCAGCATTTCTTCCTTAAAGTCGAAGTAAGCGATGTTACGTCCATCCAATTGAGTGATGCTGTCACCCGGTTGTAATCCGGCAAGTGCGGCAGGTTGTCCCGGCATAATGCTGTCGATGACAAACGGATAGCGGAATGAAGCGAAACGGACACTGTCGGCAAGCAGGCGTTCCATCATATCTTCGGGGATGTACACGGATACTTCCTGCCCGTTACGCAATACGCTGACCTGACGTGCATCGACGATGCTTGTCAGCATGTCGCCACCATAGCGTTCAAAAGGTACGCCGTCGGCGGATACCAATATATCGCCGTCACGGAAACCGATTGCTTTAGCCGTTTCATTAAAGTCCATACCCAGCGGGGCTTTCTGTAAAGGTACATATTCATCTCCCCACGCAAAGAGTATCATGGAGTAGATGAACAATGCCAACAGGAAATTGAACAGTACGCCGCCTATCATAATCAGCAGACGCTGCCATGCCGGTTTGGCACGGAACTCCCACGGTTGCATGGGCTGTTTCATCTGCTCGGTATCCATAGACTCGTCTATCATACCTGCAATTTTGACGTACCCGCCTAAAGGCAACCAGCCGATACCATATTCCGTTTCACTGTTTTTCGGTTTGAATTTGAACAAGGTGAACCACGGGTCAAAGAACAAACAGAATTTTTCCACTCGTGTCTTAAATAAACGAGCGAAGAGGAAGTGCCCGCCTTCATGGATTATTACGAGCAATGAAAGGCTCATTATAAGTTGCAGGGCACGGATCAAGAATGTTTCCATCTAATTATTTACTATTTTATTATTTGCAATTTAATTTTTAACTATCAATTCTTTTGCTATTCGTCTGGCTTCTGCGTCAGTTGCCACATAGTCTTCGTAAGCAGGTTTTTTGGTATAAAGGATACGCGCGCCATTGTCTTCTCGATTACGTCGCTCATGCCGAGGAATGATATTTCGTCCCGTAGGAAAGCGGCTACCACCACCTCATTGGCTGCATTGACGATACATGGCATGATTTCCTGCACGGTGCAGCGCTTCGTATGCCAGCGCCAGGTTGCGGAAACGGTTTCGTATCCGGCTG
>ENA-OPYU01000887-OPYU01000887.1-human-gut-metagenome-genome-assembly--contig:-NODE-887-length-11090-cov-1.906869_pt1 | contig 11090 bp, 14 predicted proteins | sample MGYA00242637_ERZ504482 | MGnify/ENA primary metagenome ERZ504482 (study PRJEB26092, sample SAMD00036237) | human gut metagenome | host: Homo sapiens | study: EMG produced TPA metagenomics assembly of...
GAAAAAGAAATTGGAGGTGTTTGTATTCTATGTGCAAGGAGGAGACTGTATCGGAATCCCGCAAGGGGTAATTGAAGGAGAGGCTCCGATGATTAATTATATCCTGAAATTTGAGCCGGAAGATGCAGGTGGACAGGAAATGTTTGACAAGCTTGCAGGGATTATTTTGAGAAATGACATCGGAAAAAACCATATGCTGCGATGTGGGAAGAAGAAGCGGCGGATGTGGAACATATGACGACCGGGCAGAGGGAAGTCTTGGAAGAGGCAGCGACTGAAGCTATGCCGGAGGAGGCAGCGACTGAAGCTGTGCCGGAGGAGAGACAACAATCAGAGGAACCGAAAGTAAGAGAGAGTCTGATCGAGCATGTGGAGAAACTGGTAGAACAACAGGAATTTCAGGAGGAAATAGAAAAATATATCCCGCCGAAGACAAGAACATATGAGAAGATTCAGAGGCAGGACATTGCAAGACTTCCGAGAACACAGTGGCATCTTGCGAATAACAGTTTTTTGCTGCATGGATTTTATAATTACCATCATCTTCTGTATATTGAGGAAGGGGAAAATCGATGGATCGGTGTGCCTGGAATTTATCATGAAAAAGAACAGGCAGCAGCAAGAGCATTTGGATTTCCGCAATTTCACCGTGTTATGGATGCGGACCTTGAATTGTCGGCAGAAGAGAAGAATACGTTTGATGATTTTGGATATTGGTGTCGACAGATTTAGAAGAAATCAGTATAATTAAGAACGAGTTCTATTTGGAAGTCTGAAATTTGCAAAAATACAAAAGGTGAGTGTATGATGAATAAAGATGAAAAATATATGAAAGAGGCGATTAAACAGGCGAAGAAGGCATATGCACTTGGAGAGGTTCCAATCGGGTGTGTGATCGTCTACGAAGATAAGATTATCGGACGCGGATACAATCGCAGAACCATTGATAAGAATACGATTGCACATGCGGAGATGATGGCAATCAAAAAAGCGAGCAAGAAAATGGACGACTGGAGACTTGAGGATTGCACAATGTATGTGACACTGGAGCCGTGTCAGATGTGCTCGGGAGCGATTGTACAGTCCAGAATGAAGAAGGTTGTTGTAGGATGTATGAATCCAAAAGCGGGCTGCGCGGGGTCGATTCTTAATTTACTGCAGATGGAAGAATTCAACCATCAGGTAGAATTGGAAATAGGTGTGCTGGAAGAAGAATGCAGTGCGCTGATGAAAAACTTTTTTAAAGAACTGAGGGAGAAACGAAAAGCTGAGGTGAAATAACACTCTGATGATAGAATTGTAACAGTTCAGCCTTGCCATAGGCAAAAGGGAGAAATTGAAAAAGTTTTTGCAGTTACTTTTCCACATAGGAATCTGTAACTTCACGATTTTAATTGTCCTATTAGTGCCATGTGGATAACTTCCTGATGGAATGCCTGATTTAGATTCTTTTTTCCTGATTTTATAGCAAATATTCCACAGGATCTCCTGACTATCCAATAATAATCCAACGTCATTTTAACGGATCTGTTTTTGAGCGGTTTTTCTTTTTGTTCCGTTCATGATAAACTATGTTTATCATGAACGGACGGAAGGAGATGCCTCATGGGAAGAAAAAGCAGCTATGAAAACGGAATGTACCAACAGCTCATGGAAATCATGGAGCGTTTAATAGCCCTGATTTCAATAAAATTTCTTTCTTGGAGAAAGATACCAAGATTATGATTTTAGGGTCAAATCCGGGCGAAATACAAAGCTCAACGGAGTTGATTGACAATATTTTCTACCAAAATGTAAATTACATTTTTAATTTTACAGCAAAAGCCGATCAGGAAGATTTGCTTGCAATGATGGGGGAAAAAGCAGATGTAACATATTTTTCTGAATATTGTCCTGATATGTTTACATACGTACCTGCAGCTTATTTTGAGCAATTGTTTCCTAAATTGGAAACTACGAATATCAAAAGGAGAAAAAATAAATCGAAGGCGAAATGGTGGTGGAAGAAATGAGTAAGTTTCAGAGCGGGTTTGTGAGTAAAATAGAAGAAAAAAATCTTTGAAGAAAAACAGAATGATTTGAAAGAAAAATATAATAGAGTGAAAACAGCGTCGAGATTAAGGCTGGGGGTACAGCAACTGCTGCAAAGACCATATTTGAATGTTTTTACTTTATTGATTTTAGGGAGTTTTCCAATATTGAGAAAAATAATAGATGAAAGCCTATTACATATGGGAGTTGTAAAACAAGTGTTTCCGATTTTTAAAAATATGTTTACAGACAATAGAAATAATTTTTCCTATTATTTGCTTATATATTTAGTGCAAATGATCGGAGAGAGAACAGCACGAAAAGATGAGGCTAATATAATAATTGCATTTACAAATGTAAAAATGTTTAATCAGCCACCTATTTTGATAAGTAAAAGAAAAGATAGAAAGAGAGGAGTTATTGTAAGGGAGTTTTATAGTAATCAGCCAAAACATATTTGGGAAGAAAAAATGTCAAATATAGAAGATGCTTTTAGTGGTCGGCTAGTTGGTGAAAAAAAGTAGAATATGGGGGGGAAAAAATTCATAGTGATGGGAAGAAAATTTGTTATGTATTTGGCGAAAGGAAGACAAGCAAAAGATTGGGGAACGATGTATGAATAAAGAAAAACAAAATATAATTTTAGGAAATGAATATGATTGGTGGTATGGATATGGTATAAAAAACCGATTATTACGGATATATCTCCCAAAACCAATAGTCACATTTTAATATGCGGACTTTCGGGTAGTGGAAAATCGTTTTCTGTATTGCGCTGTCTTAGAGAGTTGATACAAGCAGGTTCTCTTCAAGATGAATATTATTTTGGAGATTTTAAGCAAGACGATACTTTTGCTTTTCTAAGAAAATGTAGTCGTTATTATCCTTATAAAAGAGTATTGGACGCATTAAATATTGTTTATGAGAAAATGCACCGAAGACAATCAGGAGAAGATAAAAGTAGATATGGAATCACGTTAATTATTGATGAGTATGTTGCTTTTATCTTAGCCTTACAAAGTGAGGATAAAAAGAAAGCTACAGAAGCGATGAGTAAAATAAGTGAACTATTAATGGTAGGACGCAGTCTATCAGTAAGAGCGGTTTTGGCGCTTCAACGTGGGGATGCTAAGGTATTCGAAAATGGTGCAAGAATAAATTTTGGGATTATATTAGTACTTGGAAGTGCTTTGAAGAGTTCTTATGAAATGGTAATGCCAAAAGAATTTATTGAAGAAATTGGTGAAAGAAAGTTTAAAGCCGGAGAGGGAATATTGCTTTTGCAAGGTTCAGAATTACATTTTATTAAAATTCCGATAGTTAGGAACATAGAAGAAATGCAACGACTCTGTATTCGGGCACTTTCGTAATATTAAGAAAGAATTCCAAAGGCGGTGGCGTAGCCACAAGCCTTTGGAAAAAAGGTTGGTATAGTATTACCCAACCTTGCACAAACATGAAAAAACCCAGTAACTATAAGGCTTTTCGCCTTGTTCATACCATAGCACAAAATGCACAAAGGAGTGATTAGCATAGCAGACACACAAGCGTTGATGTATCAATTGACAATCAATGATCCATTGGGAAAAGGATATACACATGAATGTATATTTGAAATTTTCCATAGGAATTTTAAAACATTAGTTTATCTTTGCATGGCTGACGAAAAGGGAGCGTTATTCCATACACATATCTTTGTTATATTTTCGTCCAGAGTTCGATTTAGCATGATAAAACCGCTATTTTCCCAGAAGCCCATATAGAGCGATGCAGAGGTACGGTTTCCGATAATGTTGCCTATGTGAGAAAGTCAGGGGAAATGGGAAAAAGATTTAAAACAAGAGACAAAAATACAAGGTTCTTTCGAGGAATACGGAACATGCCCACCAGATAGCAGAGGGAAAAGGCATGATATGTCAGAACTGTATCAAATGGTACTAGACAATATGACAAATGCAGAGATTTTAGCGGTCAATCAGGACTACATTTTACAGATTGATAAAATAGACAAGGTGCGTACTACAATTCTTACAGAACGCTTCAAGGATTCTGTCCGGCTTGATATGGAAGTGTGTTATATCAGCGGACATACGGGTACGGGAAAAACAAGAGGTGTGTTAGAAGCTCATAATTTTGTAGATGTCTACCGTATTACAGATTATAAAAATCCATTTGATGGTTATCGCTGTCAGCCTGTAATTGCCTTTGATGAGTTTCGTTCGTCTCTCAGGCTGAAAGAAATGCTCCTGTACTGTGATATTTATCCGTTAGAACTTCCGTCTAGATATGCAAATAAATATGCCTGCTACAATAAGGTTTATATTATATCAAACTGGGCGTTAGAGCGGCAATATCCAGAAGCACAAAGAGAAGACAGAGAATCATGGGAGGCCTTTTTTTAAGACGAATACATAAAGTAATAACCTATGATGATAAGGGGAAGAAAAATTATCTATCCGTCTGTGCAGGCTTATTTTGAAAGAGATACAGATTTTCGTACTTTGACAGCAGGGGAACAGCAAAAGCTACCTTTTGCGGAAAAGAAAGATTAGGAACAATTTTTGCGGCTTTCGCATAATGTAATTATAAGTCATGGAAAAGGGGGAATTGTATGCAAGAATCTACTGGCGAATCTGGAAAAGAGCCGGATAGTAAAATGCTTTCAATAGAGATACAAAAATCCTTTCGTAAAATCTTAAAGTGCGGAATATATAAAGAATTACATAGACGCTCCCTTTTGTCAGATGAGCAACTAAATTCTCTGATAAATGAAAAATAACGCAAATTAAATTGCACATCACAAGAGATTTTGATACAATATGGTTGTCTTGTGGTGTGCTATTTTCATTTATGGAGGTAGCACAATGAAAGAAAATATTTTAAGGGTTGCGGCGTATGCCAGAGTATCTACAGATAAAGAAGACCAAACGAATTCACTTTTAAGCCAAAGAAGTTATTTTGCTGATTATATTACACATCATGAAGGTTGGCAACTTAGTGAAGTGTACTATGATGAGGGAATCAGCGGAACACAGATAAAGAAACGTTCCGGCTTTAAGAAAATGATACAGGATGCTCTAAACGGAGATGTTGATTTGATTATAACAAAAGAGGTTGCAAGGTTCGCCAGAAATACAGTAGATACGCTGTCTTATACACGCAAACTTAAATCAGTAGGTGTCGGCGTTATTTTTACTATTGATAATATCGACACAAGAGACGCTGATGGAGAACTTCGCTTAACTATTATGGCAAGTATCGCACAGGAAGAATCCAGAAAGACTTCGGAACGTGTGAAATGGGGGCAAAAGCGTCAGATGGAAAAAGGTGTTGTATTTGGCAGAGACTTATTAGGTTATACTGTTCAGAATGGACAACTACATATTAACGAAGAAGAAGTTCCGATAGTGCAAGCAATTTTTCATAAATATACAAATGAAGGAAAAGGAACATGGACTATTGCAAAGGAACTTCTTACAGAAGGTATGCGACCTAAAGAATTGCTTTATGGTCTAATGTAGTTATTCTTAGGGTGTTAAGAATGAAAATATGTAGGGGATTTATGTCAGAAGAAACATACACACCAGATTATCTAACTCATTCAAAGAAATACAACAGGGGAGAGGAGGAAATGGTTTACTTGAAAGAACATCATGAACCTATTATTGACAGAGATTTGTGGAACAGGACACAGGAGGAATTGAAAAGACGTTCTCCTTCAGAAGAACAGAAATCAAAGCACAGTAACCGCTATTGGTGCAGTGGGAAAATTCATTGTGCAGAATGTGGATGCCGTTATGTCAGCCGCACGAAAAAATTAATGAGCGGAGATGTCTACAAGGCTTGGCGTTGTTATGCCGCTGCGAATCATGGTACAAAGAAACAAGACGCTGACGGAAACGAAATCGGCTGTAATAATTCTTCTATCAATGACCGTTCTTTAAAAATCTTGCATGAATTACTGTATCACTCTTGTTCAAGGAGAACGTGATTCCTTGAAAAAACGAAATTTTAAAAGAAATCTCACAGCTTCAAAAAAATCAACAAGCAAAAAAGTTAGATTCAAAGAAAATCAAGAAGAAAATAGATAATCTTGAAATGAAGAAACGAAAAGCAATTGATTTAATGCTTGATGGACTGATTTCAAAGGAAGATTTACAGAGTCAAACAGAGTGGTATAACGAAGAACTTGCAAAAACTGAATATACAACTGTCAGATGCTTTACAAAAAGACAAGTCGGATTCTCGTCAGGTAAATCATATGGAGAAGTATATAAAAGCCTTAGATGAAATTATGGAACTGGATGGTGATAGCGAAGATGTTTATAAGGAAGTACTAGACCATATGGAGATTCATAAAGGGAAATATTGTTGATGTATGGTTGAAGTCAATACCGATAGGAATCCGGCTGAAAGTAAAGGCAACGGGAAAAGGGGAATATTTCAAAACAGAAATTTTAGAAACATCTTTTATTGAAAAGTAACGTGTGCAATATCGGTACAGATGTACCTATATCTGTCAATGTTCCGATTACTTCCCGGTATGGCATTGTATATCGCTGGGAAAGATAACGCATAGATGCAGCGAGTTCGCCGTCGGGACCACCAAATTGACTGATGATGACTTGTGCGATCTTTGGATTGGTTTGCGTGATTTTGACGGGATACTGTAATCTTTTTTCATAATTCCACATGAACTAACATCCTCCTTCCTGCCACGGCCATGGTTCATTGATCCAGTTCCACCTGTCTGTACAGGAGGTCATAGTCGTATCAATCGTCAGCGGTCCGTAATATTTTGCATATTCTTTGAGCGCCTGATTCCGAAGCTTACTGTATTCGTGGAAGTAGGCCAGCGCATTGGCATCGCAAGGATGAGTGTCAAGAAAAAGTTTGACATCATCTACGGCAAAACTGACACGGTTGATCAGGCAGAGAAGATCTTTGCGGCAAGGTGCGTTGTTTGTCATCGATTACAACCTCCCATCCCATGAAATGGTTTGTCGAGTTCTTCAAAGATGGTTCCCCGGCAAAATCCTTTTCGGCCTCGTAAATGCGCTGCCAGATCTGCCATGGAACATAAGCCATTGCAAGTGGCATGCCGTCCAGACTGTCTTCTCTGTCGCAGCATGGAGTTGCCTGCGGGCGGGAAACATATTGTGTGGAAGAATATCTTCCATAGTCGGTTGTCTGCCTGCAGCCACAGTTATTCTGATGATAATTTTGCATATGGAAAGCTCCTTTCTTCTTCTATCTGATATTATTGTATGTTTTAGCAGAGAAACCGTGCGTTCACAGAAAGAAAACCGGAGGAATGGCAGAAACAGAATAAAAAAATTTGCAATCAGTGAAGAGGAAGGGTATAATAAAAAATGTATAATTTGGAAACAGAACAAAGGAGAGTATAACTATGTGTGGATTTACAGGATTCGTCGGAAATATTGACAACAAAGAGCAAGTGCTTGAAAATATGATGAATACGATCGTGCACCGTGGACCGGACAGTGCCGGACAGTTTCTGGATGAGGATGCGGCACTTGGATTTAGAAGGTTAAGTATCATTGATATTTCCGCAGTTGGAGACCAGCCATTGTATAATGAGGACCGGACAAAAGTACTTGTATTCAATGGGGAAATCTATAACTATCAGGAACTTCGCGAAGAACTGATCGCTGCAGGACATACTTTTACGACACATACAGATTCGGAGACCTTGCTGCACGGATATGAAGAGTGGGGAGAACAACTTGTAGACCGTCTCCGGGGCATGTACGGATTTGTGATCTGGGACAGGGTAGAGAAGAAGCTCTTTGGCGCGCGTGATATTTTCGGAATCAAGCCGTTTTATTATGCACAGATGAACGGCACATTTTTATTTGGATCAGAGATTAAATCATTTGTGGAGCATCCGAAGTTTGATAAGGTATTTAATGAAGATGCGCTTGCAGACTATTTGTCATTTCAGTTTGTGCCGACAAACGAGACACTTTTTTAAAGGGGTATTTTGTCTCCAGCCGGGACACTATTTCACATATCAGAATGGAACGCTTTCCATCAGCCGTTATTATGAACCGGATTTCCATGGAAAGACGGACAAGCCGTTTGAGGAGATCGTTGATGATGTGGAACGTGTGATGAGAGAATCTGTCAAAATGCATAAGATCAGTGATGTGGAGGTAGGTTCTTATCTTTCCAGTGGTGTAGATTCGAGCTATATGGCCTATTTAGGAGAAGTAGACCGGACGTTTACAGTTGGTTTTGGACAGGAACAATACAGCGAGATCAAAGATGCGAAGGAGTTTGCCGACAGCATCGGTGTAAAGAATGACAGTAAGATTATTGAGCCGGAAGAATACTGGGACAGTCTTTCAGATATACAGTACTATATGGATGAGCCAGTGGCAGATCCGGCGGCAATCGCACTGTATTTTCTGAGTAAAGAAGCGGCCAAGAAAGTAAAAGTAGTACTTTCAGGAGAAGGATCGGACGAGTTGTTCGGAGGGTATCAGATTTATTGTGAGCCGATCGAGTATACTGGATTTAATAAAATCCCGCGTCCGATCAGGAAAGCGCTCGGAGTATTTGCAGAAAATTGCCTTCCGCGAGGAATGAAAGGTCGGAGTTTTCTGATTCGGCATTCAAAGACACTGGAAGAGCGATATATTGGGAATGCATATATTTTTACAGAGAAGGAAGCAGGAAGACTGTTGCAAAAATAGCAGAAGACCAGATACAATGAAAGTGACAGCGCCGATCTATGAGCGAGTAAAAGACAAAGATCCGGTGACGAAAAATGCAGTATCTGGATATGCATTTATGGCTTGTTCATGACATTTTAATGAAGGGCGATAAGATGGGAATGGCAAATTCACTGGAAGTAAGGGTACCTTTCCTTGATAAAGAAGTGATGGAGGTTGCACAGAGCCTTCCTCTGAAATATAAGATTGACGCACCTCGCACGAAGATTGCACTCCGTGCGGCAGCAGATCGTGAGATCAGAAGTTATACAGCAGAGAAGAAGAAGCTTGGATTCCCGATTCCAATCCGTGTCTGGCTCAAAGAAGACCAATATTATAACCGTGTCAGAGCGATGTTTGAGACGAAGGAAGCGGAGCAGTTCTTTGATACTGCTTATCTGAAAAAACTTTTGGAAGAGCATCGTGCCGGTAAATTTGACAACAGCAGAAAAATATGGACGGTCTATATTTTCCTGCTTTGGTATGAACGCTTTTTTGCAAATGGGAAACCAGTGCATCCGGCGATGAGCAACAAGTAGAAAAAGTACAGAACAGGAGAAGTAGATGGCAATACGTAGGAAAGTCCTGCGGGAAGGGACGAGAAAGAAAATTGAATATTTTGACTATAACCTGCTTGCGGTTTTGATTTTTATTATCTGTTTCGGTTTGATTATGCTGTACAGTGCCAGTGCCTACAATTCTCAGGCGGCGAACAATGGTGATGGAATGTATTTGTTCAGAAGACAGGCAATGGTCACGGCAGGAAGTTTTGTTGTGATGCTTGTTATTTCCAAGATTGATTACCATCTCTATGCCCCGTTTGCAAAAATCATTTATTATATTTCGATTTTTCTGATGGTACTTGTGCGCTGGTCGCCGCTTGGACTTGAGGCAAATGGATCAAAGAGATGGCTTGGTATTAAAGATACCCCGTTTCAGATGCAGCCATCCGAAGTGGCGAAGATTGCAGTGATCATATTCATTCCGTATATTATCTGTCAGCTTGGGAAATATCTTAAGACAAGTGCCGGGATGACGCGAGTGCTTGTCTATGGAGGATTTGCTTCGTTCAGCGTATTTTTCTTTACCGATAACTTAAGTACGGCAATTATCGTGGCAGGGATCGTGTGTGGTATGATTTTTGTGGCGCACCCGAAGACAAGGCCTTTTATCAAGATTGCAGTTGGCGGAATGGTGGCTGTTGGAATTTTTCTGGTGATTATTTTAGTGCAGCTTTCTTCCAGTGATAATTTCCGTATCCAGCGTGTCGTTACATGGCTTCAGCCGGACAAGCATATGGCAGAAGGCGGATATCAGGTAATGCAGGGATTGTATGCGATTGGTTCCGGAGGATTCTGGGGCAAAGGACTTGGGAACAGTGTTCAGAAGCTTTCGGCAATTCCGGAGGTACAAAATGATATGATTCTTGCGGCAATCTGCGAGGAACTTGGAATCTTTGGCGCAATCGTTATTTTAATCCTTTTTGGCATGCTTTTATATCGCCTGATGTTCATTGCACAAAATGCCCCGGATTTATACGGCTCTTTGATCGTAACTGGAATTTTTACGCATATTGCGCTTCAGGTCATTTTGAATATTGCGGTTGTAACAAACTTGATTCCGACTACTGGAATCACACTTCCGTTTTTTAGCTACGGAGGTACGTCGATTTTGTTCTTGATGTCAGAGATGGGGCTGGCATTAGGGGTATCGCGCACGATAAAGTTTGAAGAAACTTAAGAAAAAAGCTTTTCATATAGCAGGCAGTGTGGTATTATAATGTAGTATTGAAAACTACATGAAAACATGATTGAGTATCATGAGAGCTGGTATCTGGGAGGGATGAAGAATGAATTACAAGATTGTCGTGGACAGTTGCGGAGAATTGACAGAAGAGATGAAACAAAGCGGATATTTTGAATCTGTTGCGATGAGTATAGAATTAGAAGGAAGTACGATTGTAGATGATGAGACCTTTGATCAGGCAGACTTTTTAAAACGGATTGCAGCCAGTGGAGAATGTCCGAAGTCGTCTTGCCCATCTCCGGAACGTTATATGGAAAGCTATGCTGGAGAAGCGGAACGTGTATACGTTGTAACATTGGCAGCAGAACTTAGTGGTTCGTATAACAGTGCAGTGCTTGGGAAAAATCTGTACGAGGAGGAATATGGGAAGAAGCAGATCCATATTTTTAACTCCAAATCTGCTTCTGTCGGGGAAACTTTGATCGCGCTGAAAATTCAGGAATGCGAAGAAGCTGGCATGACATTTGAGGAGGTCATTCAGACAGTAGAAGAATATATAGAAAGTCAGAAATTATA
>ENA-OPYU01000888-OPYU01000888.1-human-gut-metagenome-genome-assembly--contig:-NODE-888-length-11075-cov-4.898520_pt1 | contig 11075 bp, 13 predicted proteins | sample MGYA00242637_ERZ504482 | MGnify/ENA primary metagenome ERZ504482 (study PRJEB26092, sample SAMD00036237) | human gut metagenome | host: Homo sapiens | study: EMG produced TPA metagenomics assembly of...
GAAATTATGCAAAAATAGACAGTGGACAAAACGATTGACATTTTCAAAAAATAGCAGTAAACTAGCAAAAAAATTATGAAGGAAGGGGATAGTACGGAAAAGCTTGTTGAAAGCCTTGTAGAAGAACTTAACTGTGAAACCGTATTTACCATCCCGGTATTTGGAGGAATCGCTGTTGACGAAGGTGTTGTTGTAACTTGGATCATTATGGCGGTTCTTACTATTCTAAGTATAGTATTCGTAAGGAATCTAAGCGTAGAGAAACCGGGAAAGGTACAGCTTATGCTGGAATCAGTAATTGGCTGGGCACAGGATTTCTTTGAAGGTATTATAGGAAAAGAAAACAGGGGATATATTCCATATCTGATGACGGTAGCGCTTTATCTTGCAATATCAAATGTCATCGGACTGTTAGGATTTAAGCCTCCGACAAAGGACATGAACGTAACAATCGCACTTGCCGTTATGAGTATGTTCGTGATCGAGTGGTCCGGTATTCATAGAAATGGTCTGGTTCACTGGTGCAAACATTTTGCAAAGCCAGTGCCGATCGTAGCACCAATCATGATACTGGAGATCGTAATCCGCCCACTGTCGCTTTGTATGCGACTGTTTGGTAATATGTTAGGCGGGTTTGTAGTCATGGAACTGATCAAACAGGTCGTTCCTTTAATTGTGCCGATACCGTTTAGTTTTTATTTTGATATATTTGACGGATTATTACAGGCATATGTATTCGTATTCTTAACTGCATTATTTATGACAGAAGAGATGGAATAAGGCGAATCAGACATTTACAACATTTAGTATAAGAAAACGTAAGACAAGAAAAGGAGAACAAATTATGAGTGGAACAATTATCGCAATTGGAGCAGGTATCGCAGTACTTACAGGTATCGGAGCCGGTGTTGGTATCGGAATCGCAACAAGCAAAGCAGTAGACGCTATCGCAAGACAGCCGGAAGCAGACGGAAAGATCAGAACATCCCTGATCCTTGGTTGTGCACTTGCAGAGGCAACCGCTATCTACGGTTTCATTATTGCACTTCTGATCGTCCTTCTTTTGAAATAATGTTTGCTGACGATAACAGATTAAAAGAAGGGAAAGGCAGGTAGAGATATATGCTGAGAATAGATTTTAATCTAGTGCTGACGATCATCAACCTGATCGTTCTGTATCTGATTCTCAGAAAGTTCCTGTTTCGCCCGGTCATGGACATTATGGAAAAGCGGGAAAAGATGATTGCAGACGGAATCAGCCACGCGAATGAGGAGCAGGACAAAGCGCATGCTCTGAAGAAACAGTATGAAGATGCATTGAATGGAGCAAAAGAAGAATCCACAAAGATGATCGAACAGGCGAAACTGGATGCAAAACAGGAATACAACCAGATCCTGAACGAGGCTAACGAGAAAGCAGACAAGGTTATGAAGACAGCAAGAGAAAGCCTGAATCAGGAAAGAGAACAGGCCTTTGATGATATGAAGGCACAGGTTGCAGGGCTGGCAATGGATGCTGCGAAGAAGATATTACTTGAGAATGCTGACAACATAAGCGGCGTGAATGCATATGACCAGTTTTTGAAAGATGCAGGTGATTCCCATGACAGCGAAGAATAGAAAAGAAGCAGAGCCGGTATTCTGCCAGGTGGCAGCCCTCCGGTATGCGAAAGTTCTGAATGAACTTGGTATTTCGAAAGAAGCTGTCCTGGAGGCAGGGAATATTTTCGAAAAATCACAGGAATTGAAAGCAGCACTGGTTAATCCAGTGATCACAAAAGAGACAAAACACAATATCATTGATAAAGTATTTTCAGAAGAAATGAGAACATTTCTGAAGGTTGTCTGCGATCATGAAAAGATGACGATCGCAGAACAGATCTTTGCGGCATACGAAGAATTACAGAATCAGGCAGCAGGAGTTAAGACAGTCTATCTTCGTTATACAGCGCTTCCAAGTGAAGAACAAAAGAAGCAGATGGGTGACTTTATCAAGAAGAAATACGGTGCCGGAGACATCAAATGGGTTATGGCAGAAGACAAGGCACTGATCGGCGGATTTATCCTGCAGGTTGACGGAAAAGAATATGACTACAGTGTGCAGGGCCGTCTGAACCGTTTACAGCGGAAATTAACAAATTAACATGGAGGTGAAGGAATTGAGTGCAATCAGCTCAGATGAAATTATCTCTATATTAAAAGAAGAGATAAAGAATTATGACGTAATAAGCAGAGATCAGGAAGTTGGTACTGTCATCTCTGTTGGTGATGGAATCGCCTCCGTATACGGAATCGACCACGCAATGTATGGCGAGATCGTCACATTGGAGACAGGTCTTAAGGGCATGGTACAGGACATCAAGGAAAACGAGATCAGTTGTATCCTGTTCGGAGATGATTCAGAGATCAAACAGGGCACAAAAGTGTGCCGTACAGGTAAAAAAGCAGGTATTCCGGTAGGAGAGGGTTATATCGGAAGGATCGTAGATGCTCTTGGAGCACCAATCGACGGAAAAGGTGAGATCAAAGCCGACGGATATCGTCCGGTAGAGAATGAGGCACCGGGAATCGTTGACCGTAAGTCGGTAAGCGTTCCGCTTGAGACAGGTATCCTTTCAATCGATTCCATGTTCCCAATCGGACGTGGACAGAGAGAGTTGATCATCGGTGACAGACAGACAGGTAAGACATCCATTGCAACCGATACGATCATCAACCAGAAGGGAAAAGATGTCATCTGTATCTATGTAGCCATCGGACAGAAAGCATCAACTGTAGCAAGACTTGTAAATGACTTAAAAGCACATGATGCACTGGATTACACCACGGTATTCTGCTCAACAGCCAGTGAGTGTGCACCGCTTCAGTATATCGTACCTTATTCAGCAACAGCACTTGCAGAGTATTTCATGTATCAGGGAAAAGATGTATTGATCGTATACGATGATCTTTCCAAACATGCGGTAGCATACCGTGCAATTTCTCTGTTACTTGGACGTTCACCTGGACGTGAAGCTTATCCTGGTGACGTATTCTACTTACATTCAAGACTGCTTGAGCGAAGCAGCCGCTTAAGTGAGGAAGCAGGCGGAGGTTCTATCACAGCACTTCCGATCATTGAGACACAGGCAGGAGATGTATCTGCATACATTCCTACGAATGTTATCTCTATCACAGACGGACAGATCTTCTTAGAGAGTGACCTGTTCAATGCAGGTATGCGTCCGGCCGTTAACGTTGGTCTTTCTGTATCCCGTGTAGGTGGAGCCGCACAGACAAAGGCAATGAAGAAAGCCAGTGGTAGTGTCCGTATCGACCTGGCACAGGCAAGAGAGATGGAATCATTTACCCAGTTCAGTTCAGACCTTGACGATGCAACAAAGAATCAGCTGAAATACGGAAGCTGTCTGACAGAACTGTTAAAACAGCCTCTGGGACGTCCGTTAAGTCTTCATGAGCAGGTGATCACACTTTGTGTCGCTACGAATAAACTGATGCTTGATATTGACACAAAGAAGATCAAAGAATTCCAGATGGATATGCTTGCATTCTTCGACAGAGAACATAAAGAAATCGGCAAAGCGATCGATGAGAAGAAAGTTCTGGATGATGAACTGAAAGAGCAGATTCTTGCAGCAGCAAAGGAATTCAAGGAAAGAAGATAAGCGGGTGTAGCTATGGCAAATGCAAAAGAGATTAAGGAAAGAATGGCCAGCATCGAAGAGACGAGAAAGATAACAAATGCCATGTATCTGATCTCTTCTTCGAAGATGAAACAGGCCAAGAAAAAGCTTGCTGACACAGAACCTTTCTTCTATGCCATGCAGGCAGAGATCGCCAGAATTTTGCGGCATGTGCCGGATATGCACAGCCAGTTCTTTGATGGCCGTGAGAGTATCCCGGCTGAGGAAAGAAAGATTGGCTATATCGTTGTAACTGCTGATAAAGGACTTGCCGGGGCATATAATCATAACGTGATCAAGGCAACTGAAGAACTGTTAAAGAAACCGGGAAAGCATAAATTATTCGTACTTGGAGAAGCCGGAAGACAGTACTTTGCCAAGAGGGAAGGAATTGAGATGGATACTCAGTTTCGTTATACCGTCCAGAATCCAACATTACACAGATCGAGAGTCATTTCTTCGGAGATGGTAGAACAGTTCAGAAATGGAGATCTGGACGAGATCCACATCATATACACACGTATGATCAATGCTATGACAGCGGAGACTGAGGAACAGAAGCTCCTTCCTATGAAGAAGACGACCTTCCTTCCGGAAGATATGCCGGCTCTTGTCGGAACCGGACTGTATCAGGAAGATATGGTGTTCTGGCCATCCACACACAGTGTGATGGCGAACATTGTTCCGAACTACATCAACGGTATCGTATATGGATGCCTGGTAGAGGCCTACTGCAGTGAGCATAATGCCAGAATGCAGGCAATGCAGAATGCAACAGACAGTGCAACAGATATGCTGAACGAATTAAATATTACTTATAACCGTGTCCGTCAGGCAGACATCACACAGGAATTGACAGAGATCATCGGCGGAGCCAATGCGCAGAAACGGAAGTAAGATACAAAGTTCACAAATGGCGGAACTGTATACAGAACAAATAATAACCACGAAATAATAAAAAAGAAAGTGGGCAGCAGTAATATGACAAAAGGAAGAATCGTACAGGTCATGGGACCTGTTGTAGACGTAGAATTTAATAGTAGAGAAGAACTTCCATTTATCAAAGATGCCCTGGAAGTAGACAATGGCGGAAAACGTTGCGTCATGGAAGTAGCCCAGCATGTAGGTAACAACATTGCACGTTGTATCATGCTGGCTTCCAGTGAAGGTCTGCAGAAGGGAATGGAAGTTACCGCTACCGGAGCTGGTATCAAAGTGCCGGTAGGTGAGAAGACTCTGGGACGTCTGTTCAATGTACTTGGAGAGACGATCGATAACGGAGAACCAATTAAAGACAGCGAAGAATGGGTTATCCACAGAAAAGCACCAAGCTTTGAAGAACAGAGCCCGGCTGTCGAAGTATTAGAGACAGGGATCAAAGTCATTGACCTTCTGACACCTTATGCGAAAGGTGGTAAGATCGGTCTGTTCGGTGGTGCCGGTGTAGGTAAAACCGTACTGATCCAGGAACTGATCCATAACATCGCAACAGAACATGGTGGATATTCCATCTTCACCGGTGTCGGAGAGCGTTCCCGTGAAGGTAATGACTTATGGACAGAGATGAGAGAATCAGGTGTACTTGATAAGACAGCTTTGGTATTCGGACAGATGAATGAACCACCTGGATCTCGTATGCGTGTCGCTGAGACAGGACTTACAATGGCAGAATATTTCCGTGATGTAGAGCATCAGAACGTGCTTCTCTTCATCGACAATATCTTCCGTTTCGTACAGGCAGGTTCCGAAGTATCCGCACTTCTCGGACGTATGCCGTCAGCCGTAGGTTATCAGCCGACACTGGCAAATGAAATGGGTGCACTTCAGGAACGTATCGCTTCTACAAAGAACGGATCTGTAACATCAGTTCAGGCCGTATATGTACCAGCCGATGACTTAACTGACCCGGCTCCTGCAACAACATTCTCACATCTGGATGCGACAACCGTACTTTCCAGAAAGATCGTTGAGCAGGGTATCTACCCAGCCGTAGATCCACTGGATTCTACATCCCGTATCCTGGAGCCTGCAGTTGTAGGTGAGGAGCACTACCAGGTAGCACGTAAGGTACAGGAGATCCTGCAGAAGTACAAAGAGTTACAGGACATCATCGCAATCCTCGGTATGGAAGAATTATCCGAAGAGGATAAGATGACAGTAGCCCGTGCAAGAAAGATCCAGAAATTCCTGTCACAGCCATTCTCAGTAGCTGAGACATTTACCGGTGTTCCTGGAAAATATGTTCCACTGAAAGAAACTGTTCGTGGATTCAAAGCGATCATCGACGGTGAGATGGATGAATATCCGGAAAATGCATTCTTCAATGTAGGTACGATCGAAGACGTGATCGCTAAGGCGAAGGCAGAAGGAGTGGCTTAGTATGAGCACATTTTCATTGAAAATTATATCTACGGATAAGGTCTTCTACGATGGTAAATGTGAATATCTGGTCATCCCGACGATCGACGGGGAGAAAGGTATTCTGGCTCATCATGAGAACATGGTCATCGCAGTGGAGATCGGAGAACTGCGTTTCCGCAAGCCTGACGGTGAGTGGGTAACAGCGGTTGTATCCAAGGGATTTGCAGAGATCGTGAATAACCGTGCTTCTGTACTGGTTAATACGGCAGAGCGTCCGGAAGACATCGATGTGAAGCGTGCAGAGGAAGCAAAGGAACGTGCCGAAGAACAGCTTCGTCAGAAGCAGAGCATTCAGGAGTATTATCTGTCACAGGCTTCTATGGCCCGTGCCATGACACGACTGAAAGCGTCCAGAAACAGACGCGGGGATATTTAGAATCGCAAAAAAACGAACTATTTTCGTAAATAAAATTATATAAGTAATGAAGAAGTTCTTCTATAATTAGTGTATAATAGCCATTAGCTGTTTGCATATTATAGGAGGACTTTTTTATGAGTGAAACAGGGAATGGAAGAAAAAACTGGACAAGAGTTGTCGCGGCGGTAGGACTTGTATTTCTGGCAGTTGCAGGAGGACTTGTTCTGGCCAACGCGAACAAAGTAATAAATAAAACAGAGAAAAAAGATGAAGAGACACCATTAATATCTATAGGATTTTCACAGGTAGGAGCAGAATCTGAATGGAGGACGGGAAATTCCATTTCTATAAAGACTACATTTTCTCAAAAAAGAGGATATGATCTGATCTTTAAAGATGCGCAGCAACAACAGGAACAACAGATTAAAGCGATTCGTGGCTTTATACAGCAGGATGTGAACTATATTGTTCTTGCACCGGTAGTAGAAACTGGATGGGATACAGTATTAAAAGAGGCAAAGAAGGCCAAAATCCCGGTAATCATCGCAGACAGACAGGTTAAGGTAAAGGATGACAGCTTGTATACGACCTGGGTGGGGGCTGATTTTTATCAGGAAGGACAGAAAGCCTGCAGCTGGATGGAACAATATGCGGAAAGAAATAAAAAGAAAACATTGAATATTGTGCATATTATGGGAACAGAAGGTGCAACGGCCCAGATCGGAAGAACAAAAGCGCTGGAAGAAGCCGCAAAGAAGAATGGATGGAACATTCTTGAACAGCAGACAGGAGCGTTCACACAGGCAAAAAGCCATGAAGTTATGGAAGAATATCTGAAGAAATATAAGGATATCGATATGGTGTATTGCGAGAATGACAGTGAAGCGCTTGGTGCGATCAACGCGATCGAACAGGCCGGGAAAAAAGTTGGAACGGATGGGATTCAGATAATATCGTTCGACGCAACAAGAGAAGGGCTCGCAGAAGTACAAAACGGAAAGATTGCCGTAGACGTAGAATGTAATCCGGATTTTGGAAAGAAGATCGAAAAGATAATTAAGCAGCTGGAATACAAAAGAGATGTCAATAAGGAATATTATATCGGAGACAAAATATATACTCAGAATAAATCAATTTCAACGATTGAAATTGAAAAAGCAAAATGGAATGTGACGGTAGTTACAGATAAAATAGTGAAAGAGAGGGTGTATTAGTATGAATGAGATAAAAGTATTTCTTGTAGAAGATGAAATGGTTATACGAAGAGGAATTAAAAACAGTATTGACTGGGAAAAAGAAGGGTACATATTCTGTGGAGAGGCAAGTGACGGGGAACTGGCTTATCCCATGATTATAAAAGAAAAACCGGATATTCTGATTACAGATATCCGTATGCCGTTCATGGATGGACTGGAACTTTGTAAACTGGTAAAAAAGGAACTTCCGAATATTAAAATCCTGATTTTGAGTGGGTATGATGAATTCGACTATGCCAAAGAGGCAATACGTCTGGGGGTAACAGAGTACCTTTTAAAACCGATATCTTCCGGCAAATTACTGGAAGCTTTAAATGGGGTGAGTGAATCTATCCGTCGTGAAAAAGAAGATAAAGACCTGGTTCGTAAGTATATGGAAGAGATGCGGGAGAATACCGAGCATGAGAAACAGAAATTCTTCGAACAGATGATAGCAGGTAATCTGTCAATGGCAGATGCATTGGAAACCGGGAAAAAATATGAAATGAGTTTGAGCGCCGGGATGTATAACCTGCTTTTATTCCGTTTTACCTTAGGGGAAGAAAATCGAAAATCCGGAGAACTATTGGGAGAAGCAGAATATGCAATTGAGAAATTAACAGAAAGACTGGAATATGTATTTGAATTTCAGCGTGGCGTAGAAGGCTGGGCATTTCTTTTAATGGCTGACAATGAAGAACAAATGTCAGAAAGAGTAAAAGAGCTGTCAAAAGATCTGGAAGAAATTATGAAGAATTATTCGACAATTGCTTATTTTGGAGGAATTGGACAGCCGGTAGCCAGACTCAGGGAGCTCGAAGAATCGTTCAGGGAGGCAGAACGTGCATTGGCGGCGAGATTTACAATGGAGCTTAACCGGATCATATCCGTAGATGATATCCGAATGGCTCAGAATGTAGATACTCTGGATGACATAGAAATTACGAGCTTCGGAGAGATAGAAAAGACCAGGACCATGTTGGAAAAATTCTTGAATAATGGGGTAGAAGACGAGATAGATGAGTTTGTAGATGTGTATATAAATGAATTACCGGAGGAAAATCTGAAATCTGTATTAATGCGTCAGTATATAATTATGGACGCATATATAGTCATGATGTCTTTCTGTGAAAAGATCGAGGGAATAGAAGGGGGAAATGCAAGCTCAGTCAGAAGAATTAAAGAATAGTATGAAGACGATTCAGACAGTGGAAGAAATTAAAAATTATATAAGAATGCTTTTGAAAAAGATTATTGGAGTACGTGACACAATAAGCGGAAGACGTTATTCGGATATTATAGAAATTGCTAAAGATCAGATCAGAAAAACATATATGTCGGATGAGATTTCCCTGAATACGGTAGCAGCAGAAGTAGGGATGAGCCCAAGCTATTTCAGTTCTATTTTCAGCAAAGAGATGGGAAAGACATTTGTGGAATATCTTACAGAGATACGAATGGACAGGGCAAAAGAACTTTTGATGTGTTCATCAATGAAGACCTCGGAAATCGGCTATGAAGTAGGATATAAGGATCCGCATTATTTCAGTTATATATTTAAGAAAACGCAAAATTGTACACCGAAGGAATTTAGAGCACGAGGAAAGGAGTAAAGGATGAAAAAGATTAGCAGGAATGTCTCGTTAAATCAGAGACTGGCAGGAATTTCTTTTGCTGTATTTATTCCTATGATACTGGTAATGACGTATCTTCTGGCCTCGCTGACAAATGCGACTTCGGCATATGCACAGATCACAAAAAGTGTCTCGTATGCCAATATGTATGCAAGAGATTTTAAAGAACGTATGGATTACAGTATGTATCTGGCTGTTATCGGAAAAAGAGATATGGAAGAACTTGGTGACGGAGAGACAACTGTAAATGGTATTTTGACGGTCAATCCTTATAAATATATTGACGAGCTTGAAGAAACCTGTGATAAGTTATCTTACATGGCAACCGTGGACAGCAACAGAAATCAGATCAAACGATTGAAAAACAGCTTGAAGTCTTTGAAAGGCTGTGTAAAAGAACTGGAGACAGCTATTGATTCGGGTGGAGCATATGAAGATAAAATGAACTACCTGAATGAAAATATTTATATGCTGACATCATTGATCCAGGAAGGAATACAGGACTATATATATGTAGAGACTACCAATTATACGAATGTAAAAGCAGAACTGGATACAAGAAATACAAGAACGTTTGTTATATGTATCTGGATATCCGTAGCGGCGATCGTGTTAGCCTTGTTTTTGACAATGAAGGCGGCAAAAAGTGTGACAAAGCCAATACAGAAATTATGCCGGATGACACAACAGGTGGCAGAAGGAGATTTTACGGTACAGACGAAGGAATCGAATACAGATGAGATTGCAGTGCTTACCAGAAGTTTTAATGATATGACTCAGGAAATTGGTGGATTGGTTGAAGATATCAAGCAGCAGCGAAAAAAAATTTACGCATTGCAGAAACAAAACTTTTGCAGGCGCAGATTAATCCTCATTTTCTGTATAACACACTGGATGCAATTGTATGGCTGGCGGAAGAAAATCGTAAGGATGAAGTTGTGTCAATGGTTACGGCACTTTCAGACTTCTTCCGTACAACATTAAGTAAAGGCCGGGATTTTATTACAGTACGGGAAGAACGGTCACATATAGAAAGTTATCTGAAGATCCAACAATTCAGATATCAGGATATTATGAGTTATGAAATTGATATGGAGGAAAATATGGGAGAATTCATGATCCCTAAGCTGACCTTTGCAGCCATTAGTGGAAAATGCTCTCTACCATGGCCTGGAAAAAATAAACGTGGTGGTGGAATGATAAAGATCACCGGAAGGCTGGACGGTGAAAATATGATATTTACAGTCACAGATGATGGAAAAGGTATGACGAAAGAAGTGTTAGAAAAAACTTCAGGAAAGTATTGGAAAAGAAAAAGGAGATAAAAGTATTGATGGATTTGGGATTGGAAATGTAAACCGGAGAATTCGTTATTATTACGGAGAACGGTACGGAGTAACTCTGGAAAGTGTGGAAAATGATGGTACAAAAAGCGACGGTTACTATGGCAACACAAAAAAATCCAACCTTTTTAGTTTATAAAAACTTACTAAATTTCTGATTATCTTTTCATAAGTTGGTAAATGCCGATATATCCCGTATTTTAGGGCTTTATCGGTATTTTCTTTTGGAAGATACCTTGCATAAGCTGGCATTTACCAGCATGAAAATGCAACCAAAGTAGTAAATGAGTAGTAAATATAAGCTCCGATATTAACAAGCCAGTCTTTCCAGTTCCGCTTTTGCAGATTGAAATGTACCGTGTGCGTAATAGCCAAGTGTCATGGTTATGTTAGCGTGTCCC
>ENA-OPYU01000889-OPYU01000889.1-human-gut-metagenome-genome-assembly--contig:-NODE-889-length-11072-cov-2.596163_pt1 | contig 11072 bp, 14 predicted proteins | sample MGYA00242637_ERZ504482 | MGnify/ENA primary metagenome ERZ504482 (study PRJEB26092, sample SAMD00036237) | human gut metagenome | host: Homo sapiens | study: EMG produced TPA metagenomics assembly of...
TACGGTTGAGGAAGTAAATCAGGAGAAAAAAGCCGGATATATGACAGTAAAGCTTGACGGCTACGATGGTCCGGAGGAAATCTCCATTCAGATCGGTTCTGTATATAAGGGGTCATCTGTCCGTGATTCTCTGGATGTGATTAAATTCGGTGATTATACAAATCAGCAGGACTGGGCGGCAGTTTTCCCAGAGTATCAATGAAATGATTGACGAAGAAATAGTGAAAAAAGCGGATCCGGCATCTCTGAAAGGCAAAAACCATTTCATTTACAGGATGCTTTTACTGCAAATGACAATACAAAGGTACTGATTACACCATAGAACTGGAAGCAAAATAGGAGGGTCAGATATGGCTTATAAATGTCCGGAGCATGTGTTTTTGCATGCGGATCATATCAGTAAAATTTATCCCGGTACAAAAGCGCTGGATGACGTATCCTTTGACCTTCTCAAAGGCAAGGTGAATGTTCTGATCGGTGAAAATGGCGCCGGAAAATCCACACTGATGAAAATGATAGCAGGTATCGAGCACCCCAGTGAAGGAACGCTTTATATTGGTGATCAGGAGGTTGCGTTTAAAGATACTACAGATGCCAGAAAACATGGAATCGGTATTATTCATCAGGAATTAAGTCTGTTTCCCAATCTGAATGTGTATCAGAATATTTTTATGGCAAGGGAGCAGACAGTAGGAAAGATCAGGCTTGATAACAAAACTCATATAGAAAAGACAAAAAATATTCTGAAAAGACTGGAGCATGAAATTGATCCGGAGACCCTTGTAGGAGAACTGAGAGTAGGCCAGCAGCAGATGATTGAAATAGCAAGAAATCTTGTGGCTGATGATCTGAAGGTCCTGATCATGGACGAGCCCACATCCTCTCTCAGCCAGCAGGAGGTACAGGTTCTTTTTAAGATCATGAGGGAACTGACGGCTCAGGGGATTTCTATTGTTTACATATCTCACCGTCTGGAAGAGATCATGCAGATTGGCGACCATGTGACTATTCTCCGTGACGGAAAATATGTTTCAGATGCAGATGTAAAGGATATTGATGTTCCGTGGATCGTCCATGAGATGACAGGAGGAGCAAAGGCATATCCGAAACGTGAAACAAAAGTGGACTGGTCAAAAGTGGAAAATGTTCTTGAGGTGAAAAATCTGTGCCTGCCAAAGGCCGGAGGCGGCTATCTGGTGGATCATGTGAGTTTTGACCTGAAAAAAGGTGAGATCCTTGGAATTTACGGACTGATGGGAGCCGGAAGAAGCGAGATTTTTGAATGTCTGATGGGACTTCATCCGGAACATACAGGAGAGGTATACCTGGAAGGAGAAAAGCTGAACATCAAATCCATTTCAGGACAGATAGACAAAGGCTTTGCCCTTATACCTGAAGACCGTCAGGCTCAGGGACTTGTGCAGACAATGGACATTGAAAAAAAGCTGTTCTCTGTCTGCAATGAAGACGTACAAAAAAAGCAGGGGTATTCCTTGATTCATCCAAAGAAGGGCAGAAAGTGGATGAACAGATCAAGGATATCCATATTAAAGTGGCTGACAAACATCTTCCGATTCTTTCTCTTTCAGGAGGAAATCAGCAGAAGGTTGTTATCGGAAAAGGCATCCTGACAGAACCAAAGATTCTTCTCATGGATGAACCAAGCCGTGGAATTGATATCGGAGCCAAAACAGAGGTGTTTGATATCATCAATCAGTATGCGAAGAGGGGACTTTCCATTATTGTTGTTTCCTCGGAGCTTCAGGAGATCGTTTGCCATTGCGGACCGTGTTCTGGTTCTTTCAAACGGACTGAAAAGCAGGTGAGTTCAGCGGAGACGAGATCAAAGAAGATACCCTGGTACTGGCGTCCTATAAGGGACATCATGTACAGAATCATGAAAAGGAGAATTAGGATATGGCAGCAGATAAAAAAACCATCAAATAATGCGTTAATGATGACCCTTTTAAAGGGCAGGACTTTCATCGTTCTGATCGTGTTGCTGATTTTTTCAGCATTACAGCAAATAATTTCCTGACAGTAGGTTCTCTTCTGACAGTGGCAAAGCATGTGGCCCTTTACGGAATCCTTGCTATTGGTATGACCTATGTAATCATCACTGGCGGAATTGACCTGTCCGTAGGTTCTGTGGCCGGTCTGGCAGGAATGATCGCCGGCGGGCTGATCCAGGAAGGTCTTACTCTGAAATTTGCAGGCGTGACTGTGTATTTCAGCGTACCTCTTGTAGTTCTGATCACTATTCTTATGGGTGCGCTGGTGGGTGCTTTAAACGGTGTGGTAATTACAAAATTTAATGTAGCGCCGTTTATTGCCACACTTGGTTCTATGTATATCTGCAGAGGTCTGGCAAATATCCGTTCCAATGGGGGCAACCTTTTCAGAGCTTGCCGGTCATGAAGGACTTGGCAATACAGGATTTGAAATTTTTTTGGAAGAAACTTTATGGGAACCATGATTCCTGTAGGTGTTATCATTCTTGCTATTGTAGCTGTGATCGCAGGACTGATCCTGAAGAAAACACCTTTCGGATGGCATGTGCAGGCAATCGGAGGAAATGAAAAGGCTTCCAAGCTTTCCGGAATCAAGGTTGACCGTGTGAAAATCTGGGTTTATGCTTTTTCCGGACTGTGCTCAGCTATTGTAGGTATTATCGCAACTTCCCAGCTTGTTTCCGCAACTCCGAAAACAGGTGAGTCCTGGGAGATGAATGCAATTGCGGCATCTGTTCTTGGTGGTACTTCCATGGCAGGCGGCGTGGGCAGTATTGGCGGAACCATTGTAGGCGCGTTTGTTATTGGTGTGATCAACGATGGTATGACCATGTGTGGTGTAACTGAATTCTGGCAGAAGATCATTCGTGGTCTGGTAATTATTGTAGCGGTTATCATTGACCAGTTCCAGAGAAATCTTCAGGCAAAAATGGCGCTTCAGGCACGCAACGGAAACAAATAAAACATATTTGGTCCCGGTGTGAGTGCATACCGGGACTTTTTTAGATATGAAAAAATGTATGGGAGGACGGTTCAGATGTAAAAAAAGAGGTATTATCAATGCACAGCTTGCAGGGCTGATCGCGGGACTTGGACACAAGGATACTTTTATGATCGGGGACGGAGGAATGCCAATACCAAAGGGCGTGGAGATTGTAGATCTGGCTTTGTGCGGCGGCGTGCCAACTTTTCGTCAGGTAATGGATGCGGTTCTTGACGAGGCGGAAATCGAAAGTTATACTATAGCAAAGGAGATCGTTGAGAAGAATCCGGAACTTTTGTCTTATATCAGAGAAAAGCTTCCGGAAGCGGAGGAGGAAATGATCCTGCATACAGAGCTGAAGGAAAGATCAGCCCGGGTGAAGTTTGCCGTCCGGACAGGGGAATTTACTCCATATCCCAATATTATTCTGAGAGCGGGTGTTGCATTTCCTGCATAAAAAGGAGGGCATATTTATGAAGGTTCTGAATTTTGGGTCTTTAAATCTTGATTATGTGTATCAGGTAGAGTCTATTCTGATTCCCGGAGAGACTCAGGCATCAAAAGACAGGAAGACATTTTGCGGCGGTAAGGGACTGAACCAGTCCATTGCGCTGGCAAAAGCCGGTATTCCTGTGTTTCATGCGGGAATGATTGGAGAAGAAGGGGATATTCTTCTGGAAACCTGCAGAGAAAACGGAGTAAATACAGACTTTATCAGAAAAAATTCAGGGGCCCGGCGGTCATACTGTGATCCAGGTGGACAAAAAACGGTCAGAACTGTATTCTTCTTTTTGGCGGATCCAACAGAAGTATTACCAGAGAGTTTGTGGATGAGGTTCTTTCTGCCTTTGAAAAAGGAGATATACTTCTTCTGCAGAATGAGATCAACGAACTGGATTATATTATTGACCAGGCTTATGAAAAGGGGATGATGATCATCCTGAATCCGTCTCCGTATGATAAAGGCGCTGGAGACATGTGATTTCAAAAAAAGATAAGTCTGTTTCTTGTAAAATGAGATCGGAAGGGGAATTTTCAGATTTACAGGGGCAAAAAGAACCGGAGAAGATTCTGGCAAAGATCAGGGAGCTTTATCCGAAAGCTGCAATCGTGCTGACTCTGGGGAGGAGACGGATCTGTTTATCAGGATGAAACAGGTATTTACCGTCAGGGAATCTATAAGGTAAAGGCTGTAGATACTACTGCGGCAGGAGATACGTTTACAGGATATTTTATTTCATCCATTATCAATGGAATGCCGGTTCAGGAGGGACTCCGGCTTGCGGCAAAGGCGTCCGCGATCGCTGTTTCCAGACCGGGTGCGACTGCGTCGATTCCTCTGAGAGAAGAGGTGCTTAACAGCAGTCTGTAAAAATTACAAGAGGAAGGTGTCTGTATGAAGGTGAGTATTCGTGATCTGAGCAAAATGACCGGTTTTTCTCCGGCAACTATTTCAAATGCTCTGAACCACAAAAAATGGAGTCAATAAGGATACGGCAGAGGAAATATTCAGAATAGCACGCGAGACAGGATATTTAAGTGCCAATGCCGTCACAAAGATCCGTCTGGTGATCTTTAAGAAAAATGGCCGGATCATCGAGGATACTCCGTTCTTTCAGAGCCTGATCGAGGGATTTGAGGAAGAGTGCAGAAGACTTGGATATGAAATGGTGGTTTCCAGAGCAGATCAGAGGAATCCGGAATATCTGAATCAGGTAAGAGAAATGTTAAGCGAGCAGGGCGCGGCGGTTGTGGTGCTTGCAACAGAAATGATGGACGGCGATCTGGAGCCCTACAGAAATGCGCCCTGTCCTCTGGTGATTCTGGACTACTGGACAGAATCTATGGAGTTTAATGCGGTTCTTATTAATAATGCGGATGCTGCAAGAATGATGACAGAGCATCTTCTGGACAATGGGCATAAAGAGGTGGGATATCTCAGGGGTTCTTTCCGCATAAAGGGCTTCCGTTCCAGGTTCGTGGGCTTTCAGACTGCTTTAAAAAAGCGGAAGGTTCCTTATAAAGAGGACTATACAGTAACTCTTGGAACCTCTCTGAACAGCGCCTATCAGGATATGCTGGAGTATCTGAAAACTTCTCCGAAGCTTCCTACAGCGTTTTTTGCAGATAATGACATGATTGCTCTGGGCGCTATGAAAGCTCTGAGAGAAATGGGGTACAGGATACCGGAGGACGTATCTGTGGCGGGATTTGATGATCTGCCGTTCAGTGAGATTTCCACGCCTGCCCTGACAACTCTTCGGGTTCCAAACAGAGAAGATGGGGAAATGCGATGTACGCCGCATTTCCGAGATGATAGAGGGGATAGGGACAGATGCAGTAATAAAAACTCAGGTATGTCCGAAAATCGTGTATCGTAATACAGTGGAAAAAACTATAAAATAAGTAAAAAATGTATCCCGGATATCTGGATTGTTTGATTCAGATATCCGGGTACATTTTTTGCGAAAAATTCTGTGATTTCGTGTGTGGGAATTCTGAAAATACATATGTGCCTGTTTATGTTTGTTTATATAAATGTTTATATAACAATTGCCGAAAATATGATTTAAACAGAAAAATATAGGCGATATCAACAAAAAATACGGTGATAAATTGTGCAAAATCCTGTTTTATAAACATAATCATAATATTTTATTGAAAAATAATATAAAATATTTATAATAATGTTTATAGAAAGTTCAAAGAACGTAAATGAGGATATATTGAAGGAGGAATCACAATGGATCATATTAAATTAGGATACGCGCCTACAAGAAGAAGTATTTTCAGCGCGCCGGATGCGGTTAAATATCGGGGACTTACTGCTGACCGTCTGAGAGAACTGGGCGTTGATTTTGTAGATATCACAGATATTAATGAGGAAGGTCTTCTCTATAATGATGAAGATATGAAAAAAATTGCTGAAAAGTTTAAGGCTGAAAAAATTGACGGACTGTTTCTTCCCCACTGTAATTTTGGTACAGAATATGAATGTGCCCGTCTGGCAAAGGAGCTGAATGTTCCGGTTCTTCTGTGGGGGCCTCTTGACGAGCGTCCGGATGAAAACGGAGTGCGGCTTCGTGATACACAGTGCGGACTTTTTGCTACCGGAAAGGTTCTGAGACGCTTCCGTATTCCGTTTACCTACATGACAAACTGCCGCCTGAATGATCCGGTATTTGAACGCGGGATCCGGGATTTTATGGCTGTATGCAATGTGGTAAAGAAATTCAAAAAATATGAGGATCCTTCAGATTTCCACAAGACCTTTTGGATTTCTGGACAACCATGTGCAATGAGGGAGAACTTCTGGAAAAATTCAATATCCAGCTTTCTCCGATTCCCATGCCCGAGCTTACAGATGAAGTGAAAAAAAGTAAAAAAATGAGGGAACAGAGGTTGCAAAAGTAATTGACTACTGCCGCAGCAATATGATTGTTGAGATCAAGGATGAAGAACTGGAAAATGTAGCTGCTCTGAAGGTTGCCATGAAAAATCTGATCACAAAATACGGATGTCAGGCAGGGGCAATCCAGTGCTGGAACCAGCTGCAGAGTGAGCTTGGAATCATGCCCTGTGCCGCAAATGCCCTGCTGAATGAAGAAGGAATTCCGGTTGTATGTGAGACGGATATCCATGGAGCGATCACTGCTCTTATGGTAGAGGCTGCAGGAATGGGAGAAACAAGAAGCTTCTTTGCAGACTGGACCATCCGTCATCCGGATATTAAAAACGGTGAGCTGCTTCAGCACTGCGGACCGTGGCCGATCTCAGTTGCCGGAGAAACTCCGAAGATTACATATCCGCTGGCTTTTGACCATCCGGGTGCAATCACTGCAGAGGCAAAGCACGGAGACATTACTCTGGCGCGGTTTGACGGTGATAATGGAGAATATTCTCTGCTTCTCGGAAATGCAAAAGGTGTGGACGGTCCAAAAGGAATGGGAACCTATCTGTGGGTTGAGGTGGATAACATCAAACGTCTGGAAGCGAAGATCGTAGAGGGTCCATACATTCACCACTGTGTGGGCATCCACAAAGACGTTGTTCCGGTGCTGTATGAAGCATGTAAATATATTGGAATCAAACCGGATCTCTACGACCCCATTGAAGAGGATGTAAAAGCATATCTTCGCGGCGAATGAAGAAACGGAAAGAGAGGATGAAAATGATGGAAAATCTGACTGCTTTGTCTTATGATCTTCGCAAAGACGTGATCAATATGATCCGTTCCGGAAAGGCCGGACATATCGGCGGAGATATGAGTGTGATCGACACACTTGTAACACTTTATTTTAAACAGATGAATATCAGCCCTGAAAATATGGATGATCCTGACCGCGACCGTTTTGTAATGAGCAAAGGACATTCTGTGGAGGCTCTTTACGCTGTGCTTGCAGAGAAAGGCTTTTTCCCAATAGAGGAGGTTATTGATACCTTCAGCAAATTTGGCTCTAAATTTATCGGGCATCCCAATAATAAGCTTCCGGGAATAGAAATGAATTCGGGATCTCTGGGACATGGGCTTCCGGTATGTGTGGGAATGGCTCTTGCCGGAAAAATGAATCATCAGAATTACCGTGTTTATACAGTAATGGGCGACGGAGAGCTGGCAGAGGGCTCTGTGTGGGAAGGCGCAATGTCTGCAGCTCATTATAAGCTGGATAATCTCTGTGCAGTAGTTGACAGGAACCGCCTGCAGATTTCAGGAAATACTGAAGATGTGATGCATCATGATGATCTTCATGAAAGGTTCAGAAGCTTTGGCTGGCATGTAATTGACGTGAAAAACGGAAACAGCATTGAAGAACTGGATGCGGCCTTTGAGGAAGCGAAAACAGTAAAAGGAAAATCCGACGGTACTGATCGCCAATACAGTAAAGGGCTGCGGCTCCTCTGTAATGGAGAACAAGGCATCCTGGCATCATCATGTGCCAGGTGATGAAGAGTATGAGCAGATCATGAAGGATCTGGAGGAGAGAAAGGAGGCTGCGCTGAAATGAGTAAGATCGCCAATAAACAGATGATTTGTGAGGTTTTGATGGATGCGGCAAAAAGCAGACAGGGATATTGTTGCTCTGTGCAGTGATTCCAGAGGCAGCGGTTCCTTTACTCCTTTTGCAGATACTTATCCGGAACAGTTTGTGGAAACAGGAATTGCAGAGCAGAATCTGGTAAGCATTGCTGCAGGACTGGCAAAGTGCGGCAAAAAATGCATATGCAGTTTCTCCGGCCTGCTTTCTTTCCACAAGAAGCTATGAGCAGGCAAAGGTGGACGTTGCTTATTCCAACACAAATGTGAAGCTGATCGGTATCAGCGGAGGCGTCAGCTACGGAGCGCTGGGAATGAGCCATCATTCTGCTCAGGATATTGCGGCTATGGCTGCGATTCCGAATATGCGGGTATATATTCCCAGCGACCATCTTCAGACAAGGGAGCTGGTAAAGGCTCTTCTGAAGGACGAAAAACCGGCTTATGTGCGTGTGGGGAGAAATGCAGTAGAGCCTGTTTATGAAGAAGAACATGTTCCTTTTGAAATGGATAAGGCAACGGTTGTATGCGAAGGAACTGATATTGCAATCATTGCATGCGGAGAAATGGTAAAGCCGGCAAAGGATGCGGCAGAACTTTTAAATGCTCAGGGAATCAGCGCTTCTGTAATTGACATGTACTGCGTAAAACCCCTGGATGCTGAAGCGGTTGTAAAGGCTGCAGAAAACGCAAAAGCAGTGCTGACAGTAGAAGAACACGCTCCCTATGGTGGGCTGGGATCCATGGTAAGTCAGATAGTAGGAAGCCGGTGCCCGAAAAAGGTGGTGAATCTTTCCCTTCCGGATGCTCCGGTGATCACGGGAACTTCAAAGGAAGTATTTGATTATTATGGCCTGAATGCAGAAGGAATTGCAGAAAAGGCAGCGGAGCTGGTGAAATAGTATGAGCAGATATGTATTGGGAATTGACCAGAGTACACAGGGAACAAAAGGACTGCTGTTTGATGAAAACGGTGCTCTTATCTGCCGAAGTGATCTCCCTCACAGGCAGTATATTGATCAGCGGGGCTGGGTGGAGCATGACCCGGAGGAAATTTATGCAAATACAGTTCAGGTAGTAAAAAAAACTTGTGGAAAAATCAGGAATTGACAAAAATGATATAAAAGTTCTTGGTATCAGCAATCAGCGGGAAACTGCCCTTGTGTGGGACAGGAATACCGGAAAGCCTGTATATAATGCAGTTGTGTGGCAGTGTGCCAGAGGCGCAAAGATCTGTGAAAGAATTGCAGAACAGGGACATGGAGAAATGATCCGCTCCCATACCGGCCTGCAGCTTTCACCTTACTTTTCGGCCGCAAAGATCGCGTGGGTACTTGAAAATGTGGAAGGAGCTGCGGAAAAGGCTGAGAAAGGAGAACTCTGCTGCGGAACCATTGACAGCTGGCTTGTTTATAAGCTGACCGGAGGAAAAGAATTCCGTACAGATTATTCCAATGCTTCCAGAACTCAGCTGTTTCATATCGGAAGTCTTTCCTGGGATCAGGAGGTATGCAGCTTATTCGGTATTCCGGTATCCTGTCTTGCGGAAGTGACGGATTCAGACGGAGAATACGGATATACGGATTTTGAGGGATATTTTGAAAATCCCATTCCCATACGGGGAGTTCTGGGGGATTCTCACGGCGCTTTGTTCGGACAGGGATGTACAGATAAGGGAATGATCAAAACTACTTACGGCACAGGATCTTCTATTATGATGAACATTGGGCAGAAGCCTGTATACAGCGACCGGGTGGTAACTTCTCTGGCGTGGAAAATGAACGGCCAGGTAAATTATGTTCTGGAGGGAAACATCAATTATACAGGAGCTGTCATTACCTGGCTGAAGGATGAGCTGAAACTGATCTCTTCACCTTCAGAGACAGAGATACTGGCCAATAAAGCCAATCCAGGTGATCGTTCCTATCTGGTGCCTGCGTTCAGCGGCCTTGGGGCGCCCTACTGGGACAGTGAAGCATCCGGAATCCTGACAGGAATCACAAGGACGACCGGAAGAGCTGAGATCGTGAGAGCAGGTCTGGAATCCATTGCCTATCAGATTACAGATGTGGTAAATGCCATGAGCGAAGAATCCGGGATTAAGATTCAGGAGCTGCGGGTGGACGGCGGACCTACAAGAAACAAATATCTGATGCAGTTTCAGAGTGATATTGCAGACGTGACTGTTCAGGTGCCCTCAGCGGAAGAGCTTTCCGGAATCGGAGCCGCCTATGCGGCAGGGATTGCAGCAGGAATTTTTGACCGGGAAAAAGTATTCTCCCAGATGACCCGGACAAAATTTTCTCCGGAAATGGAGCCGGAAGTGCGAAATGAAAAATACCAGGGCTGGAAAAAGGCCGTGAAACAGGTTCTGACATAATTTATCCATTATTCACGGAACAATATCTGAACTGATAACTGTACCATGAAACTGAAATTGAACCATGCAGTCATAACATCGATCAATCAACCCGCCAAAAGGGGATGTGAGTGGCTGGTAAAATAAGACAAATAATTTTTACAAAATTGAGTATTGATTGTCGGGGTTCAATAGCGAATATAGAGAAAAAATATAAAGAAGAACATAAAATATCTTGACCATTATATAGACTCAAGTTATAATCCTCTATATAAAATTTTTCGTGTGAAGAGCAGACAATGGGGTCTGAAAAATCCCATTGTCTGCTCTTTTTTGTTTTGTGTATTTTTGAATTTTGGGGCATAAATATGCAGAAAAACAGCGAAAAAATATAATAATCTGTACAATTCGAGAGGAGGAATATTATGAGGCTGAATCAAAAAGAACAGGAAAAACTAATGCTTCATATGGCAGGAAACCTTGCCAAAGAGAGAAAGGAAAGAGGTCTTAAACTAAAATTATGTAGAGGCGCTGGCGTATATTAGTTCTGAACTCTTAGAACTTGCAAGAGATGGAAAAACCGTAGTAGAGCTGATGCAGCTTGGCACGAAGATTCTTACAAAAGATGACGTAATGGACGGAGTCGTTGATATGATTGATGAAATCCAGGTAGAAGCGACATTT
>ENA-OPYU01000890-OPYU01000890.1-human-gut-metagenome-genome-assembly--contig:-NODE-890-length-11060-cov-1.874966_pt1 | contig 11060 bp, 25 predicted proteins | sample MGYA00242637_ERZ504482 | MGnify/ENA primary metagenome ERZ504482 (study PRJEB26092, sample SAMD00036237) | human gut metagenome | host: Homo sapiens | study: EMG produced TPA metagenomics assembly of...
CTATAAATATATGGAAGGTTGGGGCATCAACCTTCTTTGGAGAGATATAGTAAGACCTGCTATTTTAGTAGGCAAGTATCGTTTGTATCCAAGAATCCCCTGCATTTAGGCATGGGGAGTATGTCAAGCGAAGTATAAAATTAATCGACTGTAGGCATAAATAAAGCAGGCATATTATTAATCGTATCAGTAACTTTCTGCTCTGTTTCCATAGCTTTTCGATGTAATCGCTCAGCCTTAGCTAAATCTTTTGGTTTATTATCTTGAATACCGATAGCATAAGCTTTCCATGCTTGAATAGTATATGTCGTACTTTCCATGCGCAATTCATGTAAATGGCGAGCGCCTGTAGGTATTTGATAACTTTGTAGATAATTATACCAATCTTGATATGTTGGCACTATTTTATTATCAATAAAAGATTTTAACAATGCTCTTTGACTTGATGAAGGATTATTTTTGAAGTTTCAGCTAAAACTATAAATTCGCTTTGTAATTGCTTGAATTGAGCATTATTTCTATCTAAATCGGCTTTAGTATTAGTCAAATAAGTATTTATATCTTGGCGATAAAGATTAGATATCATAGTTAGATAATCTTGATAATTCGTAACTTCGCTGACTTGCCAAATGCCTTCTTCATTTTTGACTAATTTTAATTTTAAATCAAATTAGTATCTGTATATTTATCTGCAACTAAAATCGTTGCCATAACTGAATTATCATCAATAGTTTCTATGGATTTTATCTCTTTGAAGCTTATATTGAATAATAAAGAGCGATTGATTAATTCTGTATAATCGATACCTAATTGACGACCTTTAAGCATAGAATCATAATTGAATCGTTGCCAATTTCCAGTTTGAATATATTTATCAATGCTTTGAATTGTGCCATCAATAATGATGGGTTCAATGAGGGCATAGAAGGATTTGATGAATACTATGATTCATTTTTCCGTATAGTCATTTGTCATGATTAAATATATCATTAGTCAAAATCTTATAACTTGGTGGTAATAAAGTTTTGAAATTCTATCAGTATTTATTGAATAGTGTCAATATCACGATGTTCAAAGGCTGTTTGCAATTCTTCTAAAGCATATTCAGGAGAATTAGTGCGTTGGTAATAATAATAACCTCCTATAATCGTTAAAATTAATAATACTAATAAAACTACAAAACAAGCAAATAAATTTTGTATGCGACGTTGTCTTCTTCGTTTAGCAACGGTTCGTTGCCATTTATCATCATTCATGATTAATTTACTCCAGGGTGAAAATTTGTATAATTATTATACCATAAAACAATATCGGTGGTTATTGCTTTTATTTTATAGTGTAAAGTTTACAATTTAATATTGACAAAAATTAATTGATGTGTAATAATATGAGCAAATTCAATTCAAAAATTTAATACTTGCCTTAATGAAACCTATGAGGTGGAGATAAAAATATGAAATGCACTTACAGAGAGTAGGGGAGCTGAGAGCCTATAGTACGCAGCATATTAAATGGACCACTGAGGGTGCAGTCAACAGATTAGGGATAATCTTAGTATTCTGCAACGCGACACAAGCGTTAACTGTGAGGGATATGTTAGTATCCTGCAAAGAGGAGCATTTGCTCAAACAAGGTGGTACCGCGAGTAGAGTATAATATATAATTTTTCAGTGATTTAAATTTATATAGAAATATAGATACCCGTCCTTGATGTTATTTCAAGGGCGGGTATTTTTATTTGCTTACAAATAGATTTATAAAGGAGGATTAAAATTATGTGCAAACCGACTCTGGCAGAATTAGAAGCAATAAAAACAGAATATAAAATAGTGCCAGTGAGTAAAGAGATATTTGCTGACCTTACAACACCAATTAAAGTGTTGAAAATCTTGAAAAATATCAGTGATAATGTGTATTTATTTGAAAGTGTGGAGAATACACATCATTGGGGCAGATATTCTTTCTTAGGTTTTAAATCCTTCTTTAGAGATTAGTTGTAAAAATCATTTATTGAAGATAAAAAAAGGCTAGCGATAATGAAATACAAGAAATTAAGACAGATAATCCAAATACAGAGATTAGAGAGATTTTAAAAGCATATAAAAGCCCTAAATTTGAATATTTACCGTCGTTTACTGGTGGATTGGTTGGATATTTTGCTTATGAATATCTACGTTATCAAGAAAGTAAATTGGATTTTGTAGATGAAACAGTAAACAAAGATGAAGTTTCTTTCAATGATGTAGATTTGATGTTATTTGATAAGGTAATAGCTTTTGACCATTATACGAAAAAGATAATTTTAATTGTGAATATAAAAACTGATAATTTAGAAGCTAATTATGCGAGAGCTATTGAGGATTTAGAAAAATTAGCAAAACTTGTCATCTATGGCAAAGAAAAAGAAATACCTTCAGGAAAATTATTATCTGATTTTAAAATCGAGAGTTTTCTAAAGATGAATATATAGATGTAGTGAAAAAATGACACAGCATTATACAAAGAAGGCGATATTTTTCCAGGCTGTCATTTCTAATCGTATAGAAGCAGATTTTTCAGGAATGTTTATTAAATGCTTATCGTATATTAAGAACGATAAACCCTTCCCCATATATGTTTTATTTGAGTTCTAAGCAAATAGAGCTGACAAGGGGCTTCACCAGAAACATTGATAAAATTAGAGGATAAAGAATTAAAGACTTTTCCGATAGCTGGCACGATGCCAAGAGGTAAAGATGGACGAGAAGATGATTTATTAAAAACAAGATTATTAAGTGATGAAAAAGAATTGGCAGAACATAATATGCTAGTGGATTTGGGCAGAAATGATATCGGTAAATCAGTAAATTCAATTCAGTAACAGTAGAAATATGCATAAGTAGAGTTTTCTCTCATGTGATGCATATAACAACTACTGTAAAAGGAAAAATCAAAGATGATTGTGATGCTTTAGATGCTATCGTAGCTACTTTGCCAGCAGGAACATTATCTGGTGCGACCAAAAATACGAGCTATGGAAATCATTCATGAATTAGAGAAAAGCCCAAGAGGTATTTATGGTGGTGCTGTGGGATATATCGATTTTGCAGGTAATATGGATATGTGCATAGGTATAAGAATGGCAGTAGCAAAACAAGGTATAGTATTTGTTCGTTCAGGTGGCGGAATAGTTAAAGATAGCATACCTGAAAATGAATACCAAGAAACGATAAATAAAGCCCAATCAATGATAGAGGCAATTACAAAAGCACAGGAGGTGGAAACATATGATTTTGTTAGTAGATAATTATGATAGTTTTGTGTACAACTTATATCAATTAATTGGCTCAATAAATCCAAAGATAAAAGTCATTCGCAATGATGAATTAAATATAGAGCAGGTAAAAAAAGCTAAATCCAAGTCATATTGTGCTATCTCCAGGGCCAGGAAAACCTAGTGAAGCTGGAATTTGCAGTGAAATCGTGAAAGTTTTTCAAGGTGAGATACCGATTTTAGGGATTTTGTTTAGGTCATCAAGTCATAGCTGAAGTTTTTGAAAGTATTGTAAGTTATGCCAAAGAAGTAGTTCATGGCAAAGCTTTTAAATTAAAGATAATGGAAAATTCACCTTTATTTAAGGGTATAGATAAAGAATTTATGGGAGCAAGATACCATTCTTTAGCGATTAAAAGAGAAACTTTAGGCGAAGATTTAAAGATAATAGCAACTACTGATGATGGTGAAATTATGGCGATAGAGCATAGAAGATACCTATTTATGGAATTGCAATTTCATCCTGAATCGAATTTTAAGTGATAAGGCAAGAAATTAATTCAAAATTTTCTGGATATAAGAGGTGGTCAAATGATAAAACAAGCAATATATCAATTGAGCAATAAACAAGATTTAACAACAGAGCAGGCTATAGTTTCCATGCAAGAAATCATGAGTGGAATAGCGAGTGATATTCAAATTGCTAGTTTTTTGACTGCTTTGCGATTAAAGGGCGAAACAATAGATGAAATAACAGCATTTTGCTCAAGTCATGAGAGAAAAAGCTCAAAGCATAGATTATAAAGATGATTTATTTGAAATAGTCGGCACAGGTGGAGACGAAGCAAATACATTTAATATTTCAACTACAGCAGGATTTGTAATTTCAGCTAGCGGTATAAAGGTAGCTAAACATGGTAATCGCAGTGTATCTAGTAAATGCGGTGCAGCTGATTGTTTAGAAGCTTTAGGCACTAAATTAGAATTAGATGCTAAGCAGAATGAAAAGATGCTAGATGAAATAGGCATGTGTTTTATGTTCGCACCGAAGTATCACAGTTCTATGAAATATGCTAGTCCTGTTAGACGTGAACTAGGCATTAGAACAGTATTTAATATTTTAGGGCCACTTGCTAATCCTGCAAATGCTAATCGACAATTGATGGGCGTTTATCAAGAAGAATTAGTAGAGCCATTAGCGAAAGTATTATCTAATCTCGGTGTAAAAAGAGGTGCTGTTGTCTATGGTTATGATGGTTTAGATGAGATAACAGCTTGTAATAAAACTTTAGTATGTGAAATCAAAGATCAAAAAATTAAAGACATATACTTTAGACCCTAGAGATTATGGCATGGAATATGCAAATTCAGATGAATTAGTTGGCGGAGATAAAAATGAAAATGCTCAAATTACAAGGGATATTTTAGCAGGAACTTTAGGGGCAAAACGCAATGCAGTATTATTAAATGCTGGCATGAGTATTTATTTAGCAAAAGATGGTTTATCTATACAAGATGGTATTAATATAGCCAAAGATACGATAGATACAGGCAAAGCTAAATATCAGATGGAACGATTTATCAAATATTCAAATGAGGTATGTTAAATGATTTTAGATGAAATTGTGGAGAAACGAAAAATCAATATAGCTAAACAAAAACAGATAAAATCATTGGCTATGCTAAAACAAGAAGCAGAATCTTTGCCCCAAAATAGAGACTTTCCTTTAGAAAAAGCATTGATGAAACAAGATATAAATTTTATCTGTGAAGTGAAAAAAGCATCACCATCAAAAGGAATTATAGCTCAAGATTTTCCTTATTTAACTATCGCTAAAGAATATGAATTAGCAGGAGCAAGTGCTATTTCTGTACTCACAGAGCCAGATTAATTTTTTAGGTGAAGATAAATATTTACAAGAGATTGCTCAAAATGTCAGTATTCCTGTATTATGTAAGGATTTTATCATCGATGAATATCAGATTTATAAAGCAAAAATTTTGGGAGCTTCAGCGATTTTATTGATTTGTGCGATTTTAGATGATGAAACACTTAGAAGATTTTTTACCTTAGCTGAAAAATTAGGGCTATCCTGTTTAGTGGAAGCTCATGATGAAAATGAGATAAAAAGAGCCTTGAAAATACAAGCGAGAATTATCGGTGTGAATAATCGCAATTTAAAAGATTTCACTGTAGATGTAGAAAATAGTTTAAAAATTAAGGTCTTTAGTGCCTGAAAATGTGATTTTCGTTTCTGAAAGTGGCATAAAAACTAAAGATGATATAGAAAAATTAAGAGTTCATCAAGTGCAAGCAGTGCTTATAGGTGAAACTTTTATGAGGGCTAAAGATAAAGTCTTAGCACTTAATGAATTATATGGAAAGAAGATAAGCCCTAAAGTAAAATTTTGTGGCATGAAAACTAGAGAAGATATAGCTATCGTAAATAGATATACCCAGATTATGTGGGATTTATATTTGCTGAAAGTAAACGACAAGTAAGTATGCAAACAGCAAATGATTTAGCTAAAAATTTAGATGAAAAAATTAAAAAGTCGGTGTCTTTGTCAATACTTCGCTAACGCAAATTGAAGAGATAGCTCAGAAAGTTTCTTTAGATATCATTCAATTACATGGTGATGAGGATAATGAATTTATCAAAGCATTGAAAAATAAACTCGATTTGCCGATTTGGCAAGCGATAAAAGTAAAAGATATTGTTGATATAGAAAGAGCGAAACAAAGTATTGCCGATATGATTTTGTTTGATGCTTATGTAAAAGATAGTGCTGGTGGCACAGGAAAGAGTTTTAATTGGGATTTGCTTAAGGATTTTACAGGTGAATTTATCTTGGCTGGTGGTATAAATAAGCAAAATATCATTAGAGCGATAAGAACGACAAAACCATATATAGTAGATATCAGTAGTGGCATAGAAAAAGATAATCATAAAGATGAAAATGAAGTTAAGACGATAAGTGAACTTTTGCGAAAGGTAGGATAAATATGAGCGTGAATAAGATAAATAAAAAAGGTCGTTTGGTAAATATGGCGGACAATATATGCCAGAGACTTTAATGAATGCAGTAAATCAATTAGAAGAAGCGTATTTAAAATATAAAGATGATCCAGATTTTGTCAGAGAATTAGAGGATTTACAGCGAAAATATACAGGTAGACCATCACTTTATATTTTGCGGAAAAGATGACAAATGATTTAGGTGGAGCAAAGATTTATTTGAAACGAGAAGACTTAAATCATACAGGTTCTCATAAAATCAATAATGTTTGGGCAGATTTATTGGCAAAACGCATGGGAAAAAGCTCGTGTAATTGCAGAAACAGGTGCAGGTCAACATGGCGTAGCTACAGCAACAGTGGCAGCACTTATGAATATGGAATGTGAAATCTTCATGGGCGAAGAAGATACGAAACGACAAGCATTAAATGTTTATCGCATGGAATATTAGGAGCAAAAGTACATAGTGTTACTAAAGGAACAAGAACACTAAAAGATGCAGTAAATGAAGCTTTACGCGAATGGACTTCAAGAATTGATGATACACATTATGTTTTAGGTTCTGTTATGGGACCACATCCATTTCCAACTATTGTGCGTGATTTTCAATCTATCATCAGCAGAGAAGCTCGTGAACAGATATTAGACATGGAAAATAGATTGCCAGATGTAGTCATGGCTTGCGTTGGTGGCGGTAGCAATGCTATGGGCATGTTTTATAATTTTATTCCTGATAAACAAGTGAGATTGATTGGTTGTGAAGCAGCCGGAAAAGGTCTTGATACAGAAGAACATGCAGCTACTATTTCTAAAGGCACAGAAGGTATTTTCCATGGTATGAAATCCTATTTTTGTCAGGATAAATATGGTCAGATTGCTCCTGTATATTCTATTTCAGCAGGCTTAGATTATCCAGGTATTGGGCCAGAACATGCTTATTTACACGATAGTGGTAGAGCTGAATATGTAGCGATTACAGATGGTGAAGCAGTTGATGCGTTTGAATATTTATCAAGAACAGAAGGAATTATCCCAGCGATTGAAAGTGCTCATGTTATAGCACAAGTGATGAAAATTGCACCGAAAATGCAAAAAAGATGAAATCATCATTGTTTGCTTATCTGGTAGAGGAGATAAAGATGTAGCAGCTATGGCGAGATATAGAGGAGTGAAAATCAATGATTAAGATAGAAGAAGCATTTAAAAATTAAGAAAGCATTTATTCCCTTTGTATTGGCAGGTTATCCGAATTTAGAAGCTACAGAAAAAATTTATTCTAAAGATGGCAGAAGCTGGAGCTGATTTGATAGAAATAGGGATACCGTTTTCTGACCCAGTGGCAGAAGGAACAGTTATTCAAGCGGCTAGTAAAGTGGCTTTGAGTGGCAATATGACGACAAATGATATTTTGATATGGCTGAAAAATTAAAGGGAAAAGTGAATATTCCGCTTGTATTTATGACTTATATAAACCCTATATTCGTTTATGGTAAAGACAAATTTTTTGCTAGATGTAAACAATGCAATATCAGTGGCGTTATTGTGGCTGATTTACCTTTTGAAGAAAAAGATGAAATTTTAACCCAAGCTAATGAAAATGATGTAGAAGTAATATCTTTGATAGCACCTACTTCAGAAAATCGCATAGGCATGATAGCTAATGAAGCACAGGGCTTTATCTATTGTGTATCCTCTTTAGGATGTAACAGGTGTTAGAAAAGAAATAAAAAACAGATATACAAAGTATAGTAAGATACTATTCGTAAATATACAGATAAACCAGTAGCTGTAGGTTTTGGTATCTCAACACCACAGCAAGCATATGATATGGCTAAAAATTGCTGATGGTGTTATTGTAGGCAGTGCTGTTATCCGTATTATTGATAAATATGGCAAAGAGGTTACACCATATTTAGTTGACTATGTAAAATCTATGAAAGAAGCTATCTTAAAAGCATAATTAAAAATAATTTGTATAATAACCAAAAAACTCCCCTTTTAAATTAAAGGGAGATTTTTGGTTTTTAAACAGCATTATAACCGAGTTCTAATGCCTGCATATTTTTATCAACTGTATGTGGTGGTACGCGATGTGCCACAGATTGTTTTACTGTTTCAAGCGAAACAATGCCAGAGAGTTTAACCATGATGCCAAGTGCAACTATATTGGCAAATAACAATTTGCCGAGGTTTTTCAGAGGCCATTTTAGTGATTGGCACTTTAATGATATGTGGAAAATCTGGTGCATTTGGTACAAGGTCTTCATCAACGATTAATAAGCCATTGTCTTTGTCTAAATCGCCATAATATTTGTCAGCTGCTTGTTGTGTCATAGCAAGTACGATATCTGGATTTATAACTTTAGGATGATAAATCGGATTATCGGAAATAATTACTTCCGCTTTAGAAGCACCACCACGTGCTTCTGGACCATAAGATTGAGATTGAACAGCTTGTTTGCCTTCACTTACAGCAGCTTCAGCAAAGATAATTGCTGCTGTGATAACGCCCTGACCTCCTGAACCGGATAAACGGAGTTGTTTCATCATTTTTCAACACCTCCAGCTATTTCGATAACTTTATCATAGGCATGGTCATAATCAATAGATTGATGTTGATGTAATAGACCAATTGGGAATTTGCCTACCTTTTTTATCATCAGCTAATTTATCAAAAGCTGGCTTCATAACTGCATTATCACGCATCCACATCATCATCTGTGCAGGATCTGCCATTTTATTTTTACGACCGAAAGCTGTTGGACATTGTACTATAGCTTCAATCAAGGAGAAACCTTTATTTTCAATACCGCCAGCTATCATATTGATCAAATGTGGTACATGATAAGCTGTGCTTCTTGCCACATATGTAGCACCTGCTGCTGCTGCCAAATTGCATGGGTCAAATGGATTATCAACGCAACCATATGGAGCAGTTGTCGCTTTTTTGATCAAGCGGAGTAGTAGGTGATGCCTGACCACCTGTCATACCATAAATATTGTTGTTGAATAATACGACAGTTAAATCTACATTACGTCTTGCACCATGAATAAAGTGATTGCCACCGATAGCCATGCAATCGCCATCGCCTGTGATTACAATTACATTGAGTTCAGGTCTAGCAAGTTTTATACCTGTTGCAAATGGAATAGCTCTACCATGAGCTGTATGAAGTGTATCAAAATCCATATAACCAGATGCACGTGAAGAGCAACCAATACCGGATACGATTACTGTTTTATCTGGATCGAGATTTTTCTTGACGATAGCTTCTACAATTGCTTTCATTACAATACCATTACCGCAACCAGGGCACCATAAATGCGGAAGGCGGTTTTGACGGAAATGTTGTTCATAAACTCTAGGTTTCATTAATTATTGCCTCCTTCGCACATTTTAATAATAGCTGTTTCAATTTCAGTTGGAGTGAAAATCTGTGTATCGTATTTGCCTAAGAATTCTACTTTGCATTTGCCTTCACTTGCACGTTGTACTTCATGTACAAGTTGTCCATAGTTAAGTTCAGGGACTAAAATAGCATCAACTTTGTCTGCTAAATCTGCAATAACTTTATCGGCAAATGGCCAAATTGTGATAAGGCGTACCATGCCGACTTTATAGCCTTTTTTGCGAGCTTCGAGCATAGCTTCATACGCTGTACGAGCTGTACCACCATAGCTTACAATTGCATATTGTGCATCTTCCATATTATATGCTTCATAATGACAAATTTCATCACGAGCAATATCTATTTTTTTCATGCAATCTATCAATGACTTCTTTAGTAACCATTGGGCTACCTGATGGGAAGCCTGTTTCATCATGAATAAGACCAGTTACATGAATGTGATATCCTTTACCAAAATCAGCAATATTTGGCACTAAGTCAGTGTTAGGAGTATATGCTTTATATTCTGGTGATGGTGCCATCTTTGGTTGACGACGAGGATAAATTTCTATATCGTCTTTCTCAGGAACATCTATGTTTTCACGTAAATGACCTACAATTTCATCCATCAATAAAATAACTGGTGTACGAAAGCGTTCTGCATAATTTACCGCCATAACAGTAACGTCAAAAGTTTCACGCACACTCCATGGAGAAAGCGCAATGATGGAATGGTCGCCATGTGTTCCCCATCGTGCCTGCATGATATCGCCTTGTGCAGGAGATGTTGGCTGTCCAGTTGATGGACCTACACGTTGTACATTGGCAATAACTACTGGAATTTCAGCAGCACAAGCATAACCGATTAATTCCTGTTTTAAAGAAAAGCCAGGACCAGAAGTTGCTGTTAATACTTTATCACCAGCAAGAGAAGCGCCTAAAACAGCACCCATACTAGCGATTTCATCTTCCATTTGAACGAATTTACCGCCCATTTTAGGCAATAATTTAGCCATTGTTTCAGCGATTTCTGTAGATGGTGTAATTGGATAACCTGCAAAAAAGCGCACACCAGCAGCTAAAGCACCATAACTGCACGCTTCATTGCCTTGCATTAATTTAATCATTAATTTTCCTCCTTATCTACAAAAATAGCATAATCTGGGCAACGTAATTCACATTGTCCACAACCTATACAAGCATCAGCATTGACAATCTGACAGTGATTTAATACATCTAATTGCAAAACTTTTTTGGGACAAAAAGCCACGCAAATACCGCAGCCTTTGCACCTTTGTGTTTTCAAGTAAATAATGTTCTTCAAAAATTACACTCCTAAAACTTTAAAAATATATACATAAAATAAACATAAATATTAGTAACAATAAATTTGTTATT
>ENA-OPYU01000891-OPYU01000891.1-human-gut-metagenome-genome-assembly--contig:-NODE-891-length-11055-cov-4.985816_pt1 | contig 11055 bp, 7 predicted proteins | sample MGYA00242637_ERZ504482 | MGnify/ENA primary metagenome ERZ504482 (study PRJEB26092, sample SAMD00036237) | human gut metagenome | host: Homo sapiens | study: EMG produced TPA metagenomics assembly of...
CTGCTTGGGCCACGATATCTTGTTAAGACAGGTTGCTCGGTGCCGCTGAGTGCAGGATGTCGGCTGTTGCGTCCGCAGGCGGCGGGCGCACTTGAACAAGTCGACGGCGTGCAGGTGACGTCGTTTTGGCGCACGGTGGAGGATTGCCTACTGCGTGCACCGTTCTCCTACGGGTTGGCGATTGCCGATTCTGCACTGCGGGCGAAAGGCGTATCACGTGGGGATTTGTGCGAGCGCCTCCGCGCCGATTGCGAGGGCAGGCGAGGGTATCGCAGGGCACAGGTGATTGCGTCGTATGCGGACGGGCTGTCTGAAAACGGCGGCGAGTCTCGGTTCCGAGCATTCTTTATTGCGTACGGCTTTCCGGTTCCGGAGCTGCAGGTGGAGTTTCGCGACCCGCTCGATCCGAGCCAGGTGTTTCGCGTCGACTATTTTTGGCGGCTCGAGGACGGGACGTGTGTCATCGGCGAGCTCGACGGAAAGGGGAAGTACACCTTGCAGAGCGGCGAGGGTCGGGAGTCGGCTGACCCATTCGTGGCAGAGCGTCAGCGGGAATCTCATCTGACAATGCTCGGGCATAAGGTGCTTCGGTTTACGTTTGATGAGCTCAAGAATCCGGGGAAGCTGATCGAGAAAATGAGGCTGGCGGGTATTCCTCGGCAGGTTGAATTGGCTGAGGAGTGGAGATGCCAGTGGTATGGGCGCTGAGAGGTTTTGTCTCGATCTGTAACGTTTAGAGGCTGTTTGAGCTCGTAATTGTTACAGATCGAGACAAGCCGGTGAAACGTCGACCGAATGTCTCGATCTGTAACATCAAGGGGCCTAATAACCCTGTAGCTGTTACAGATCGAGATATTTCCCTGGTGTCGCTGGGGTGGGACTGCAACGTGTTCCGTCTCCCCACATCCCCTCTTCCTTCCGTTAACCGATGCGTCTGCAGCAATCCAGCGGGACTAGGTGATAATGGACAAATGTTCAAGTTAATCGTGAGGGAGGAGCTCGATATGGCATCTGCCGATCGTCCCACATTGTTTATCAATGCGACCGTTCTGGATGGTTCGGAGCATATGGAGCCGCAGCCCGATATGGCCGTGGTCGTCGAGCGTGGCATCATCACCTGGATGGGACCGAGCGCTGTGGCCCAAGCTCCAGCGGGGGCCGAGGTCATCGACCTGGCAGGGGCGTATCTCATGCCGGGCCTCATCAATATGCACGTGCATCTGTGCGGTTCGGGCAAGCCGGTCTCGGCGGGTGATGCGGGCGCGCTGATGAAGAAGCTCGACAATCCCGTGGGCCGCGCCATCGTTCGCCACATCCTCAAAGGCAGCGCCCAACAGCAGCTGGCAAGCGGCGTGACTACGGTGCGCGGTGCGGGTGACCCGCTGTTTGCCGACATCGCCGTGCGCGATGCTATCGATGCCGGCAAGTATCAGGGTCTGCGTCTGGTAGCGCCGGGAACGGGCGTTACAGTGCCGGGTGGCCACGGCGCGGGGCTGTTCGCGCAGGTCGCCAATACGCCCGACGAGGCGGCCGAACAGGTGCGCGACTTGTACGCTCGTGGTGCCGACGTCATCAAGTTGTTCGTGACGGGTGGCGTGTTCGACGCGACCGAAGTTGGCGAGCCGGGCGTGCTGCGCATGCCGATTGATGTTGCCGCGGCGGCGTGCAAGGCGGCGCACGAGGTGGGCCTGCCGGTTATGGCTCATGTCGAGAGCACCGAGGGCGTGAAGGCCGCGCTTGAGGCCGGGGTCGACACGATCGAGCACGGTGCCCCGATGACGCCCGAGATCCTGGAGCTGTATCGCGGCGCCGCGGGCACACAGCTCGAGGGACGCGCGCCGAGCGTGACCTGCACGATCAGCCCGGCGCTGCCGTTTGTGTTGCTCGACCCGGAAAAGACCCATTCGACCGATACACAAAAGAAGAACGGCGACATCGTGTGCTCGGGCATCATCGAGAGCGCCCGTGCCGCACTGGAAGCTGGCATTAAGGTGGGCCTGGGCACGGACTCAAGCTGCCCGTTCGTGACGCAGTACGACATGTGGCGTGAGGTTGCCTATTTTGCCAAGTACGTGGGTGTGAGCAACGCCTTCGCGCTGCATACGGCTACGCAAGTCAACGCCGAGCTGCTGGGGCTGGGCGGCGAGACCGGTACGATCGAGTGCGGCAAGGCCGCCGATATCCTGGTGACGCGCAAGAATCCGCTCGATGACCTGTGCGCTCTGCGTGAGCCGATGCATGTGATGTGTCGCGGTGATCTGGTACGCAAGCTCAAGGTGAAGCGTATTCCCGAGGTGGACGCCGAGCTCGACGCGATTATGGCCATGCCTGCCGAAGCGCTGACTGAGGAGCTCGCCCGCGACGGTGTGGCGTAGATGTGACAAAGTGGCAGCTCCGTTGCCGCATGCAAAAAGCCGAGGTCTCAACACGAGGCCTCGGCATTTTTTATCGAACAAATACTTAAGATTTGGGACAAACAAACCTGATTAATTTGTCCCGCGTGCGGGCGCTAGGAGCGGGTTTCCATCTTGGCGTGGCACTTGGGGCAGGTGACGCGGATCTTGCCTTTGCCCTTGGGGACGGAGAGCATCTGGCCGCAGTTGGGGCACTTGAGGTATGCTGTGGTCTTGCGACCCTTCCACATCTTCTTGGCCGTGCGCTTGGCACGCTCAAAGTCTTCCTTGCTGGTACCGGCCGTGCGCGAGGCGTTGGCAGCCGCGGTGCCGCTACCCAAGCTCGCTACGAACTTGCCCAGGCCGGGGACGTTAGCGGTCGCGGCGACAAAGGCCGCGTTTTCCTTGCGACGTGCATCGATGTTTTTGGACAGGCCGCGCAGCACGCCAATCACGATTACGGCGATGGCAATCCAGCTGAGCCACTGGATATGGGCTATCGATCCGATCATCGCGATGACGATGCCGACAAAGCCCATAACGATGGTGAGCTCATCGGCGCCATTGCGGCCCTTAATAAAGTCATTCATGCAAATTGCCTTTCGTTCGATATGCTGCACGCCTTTATACCCGATTTAGAGCAAGGGGGACAGGTCAATCTGCACCAAGGTGGTGCAAACATACCTGTCCCCGATGCACCAAGAAGGTGCAAAGCAGTCCGTCCCCAATGCCCCAATTACTTGGAGAGCTTGTCGACGACGCGTTCGATCTCGGCGAGCTTGGCGGCCTTGAGGTCTTCGTCGCCCGATTCGATTGCCGAAGTCACGCAGCCCTCGATATGCGCCTTGAGCACGTCGGCGTTGATGCGCGCAATGAGCGCCTGCGTTGCCATGAGCTGCGTGGAAATATCGACGCAGTAGCGGTCCTCATCGACCATCCGCAAGATGCCGTCGATCTGGCCGCGTGCCGTCTTGAGCATGCGGGTCACCGATTTGTGGTCTGCCATCATGGCGGGTCCTCGTTTCTGGTCGATGGGGTCGAATGCTTCTGGTAGCTGCTACGCGGCGGTCACGGACAGGGCGTGGAACTTCTCGCCGGCGCCCTCGACGGCGGCAGCGAGCTGCTCGGCGGTCACGGTGTCGGCGCACTCAACCTGGACGGTCTGGGTCTCGTGATCGGCGTCGGCGTCGGTCACGCCGGCAACGTTGAGCAACGCCGTCTCGACGGTGGCGTCGCAGTGGCCGCACATGAGGCCGGAAGTCTTGATTGTGTATCGCATCGGTATTCCTCTCTGTTGTGTCGGCTTTCCCAGGCACCCGACCTTGGCCTTCAAGCCGTCGCTCGCGTACCAAAGTACGCGTCGCTCCTCTTTCAGGTCAATCTCGGGCACCTGGAAAACCCGTTCTAAATGGACTTAAGGGTGAACCTATTTTGCCACTTTAGGCTTAAAGGTTCGTAGGCGCAGCGCATTGCTTACGACGCATACGCTCGACAGGCTCATGGCCGCGGCGCCGAACATCGGCGAGAGCTGCCAACCGGTGAGGGGGAAGAACACGCCTGCCGCCAGCGGAATGCCGATGCCGTTGTAGAACAGCGCCCAGAACAGGTCCTGCTTGATGTTGCGGATCGTGGCGCGCGAAAGCTCGATGGCGCGCGCAACATCCATGAGGTCGCTGCGCATGAGTACCACGTCGGCGCCCTCCTTGGCGATGTCGGCGCCGGTGCCGATCGCAAGGCCCACGTCGGCGCGCGCCAGGGCGGGGAGTCGTTGATGCCGTCGCCCACCATGGCGACCTTGCCGCCCGCATCCTGCAGTTCGCGCACGTGGCGTTCCTTGTCGGCGGGGAGGACGTCGGCGATGACCTGTTCGCTGGTGAGTCCCACGCGGCGGGCGATAGCCTCGGCCGTCACGCGGTTGTCGCCGGTGAGCATGCGCACGTCGACGCCGAGCTTGCGGAGCGCGGCGATGGCCCCGGCGCTCGTCTCTTTGACCTCGTCAGCCACGGCGATGGTGCCGACAAGCTCGCCGTTCTTGGCAAAGAACAGCGGTGTTTTGCCCTCGGCGGCAAATTGCTCGGTAAGACCCGCGGGCACGGTAACGCCCAACTCGTTCATCAGGCGTACGTTGCCGGCGGCGATGACATTCTGCCCCTCGCGCGCCGTTACGCCACGACCGGGCACGGCGGCAAAGTCCTCGACCATGCGCGCGACAATTCCGCGTGCCTCGCACTCGGCCATAATCGCCTCGGCCAGCGGGTGCTCGCTCGAGCGCTCCAACGCGGCGGCCAGCTTGAGCAGCGACTTTTCGCTCATGGCGGGCGAGCCGTCGGCGCGCACGGCAACCACAATGTCGGTCACGGCCGGCTTGCCGCGGGTGACGGTGCCGGTCTTATCGAGCACCACGGCGCCCACGTTGCGCAGATTCTCCAGCGCCTCGGCGCTCTTAAACAGAATGCCCATCTCGGCGCCCTTGCCGGTGCCCACCATAATGGCGACGGGCGTGGCCAGGCCGAGTGCGCACGGGCAGCTGATCACCAACACGGCCACGGCGGAGGTGAGCGCCTCGTTTATGCTGCCGGTCAGCGCCATCCATACCGCAAAGGTCACGGCCGAGATCACGAACACCACGGGCACAAACACGCCGGCGACCTTGTCGGCCAGGCGGGCGATGGGCGCCTTGGTGGCGTTGGCGTCCTCGACGAGCTGGATGATTTTGGCAAGCGACGTGTCGGCGCCCACGCGTGTGGCACGGAAGGTAAACGAACCGGTGCGGTTGACGGTGGCGGCGTTGACGGTGTCGCCGGCGGTCTTTTCCACGGGGATGGACTCGCCGGTGAGCGCGCTCTCGTCCACGGCCGAGCTGCCCTCGAGCACCACGCCATCGACGGGGATGGACTCGCCGGGGCGTACGCGCAGGACCTGGCCGGGAAGGATACTGTCGACGTCGACGGTGGTCTCGCTGCCGTCTTCCGCCACGACGGTCGCGGTCTTGGGTGCCAAGTCGATGAGCGCCTCGATAGCGCCGCCGGTTTTGGACTTGCTGCGCGTCTCGAGGTATTTGCCCACGGTGACGAGCGATAAGATCGTACCTGCGCTCTCAAAATACAGGTTGTCCATGCTCGTCATCATGGCCTCGTGGATTTGCCCGGCGGCTAGCTGGTCGGCCATGATGAACATGGCGTAGAGCGACCAGGCGACGGAAGCGGTCGCGCCCACGGCAATAAGGGCGTCCATGGTGGGCGCGCCGTGCGCGAGCGATTTAAACCCGTTGATAAAGTACGCGTCGTTGACATAGACGATGGGGATGAGCAGGACGAGCTCGGTGAGGGCGAGCGTCATGCTATGGGTATGGTCGGTGAAAATGCCGGGCAGCGGCCAACCGAGCATGTGCCCCATGCCTATGTAGAACAATGGGATGAGGAATACGATCGAGACGATGAGGCGGGTGCGCATGGCAGAGGCGGCGGCCTCCAGCTTTTTGGTTGGCGACTCCATGTGGGCGGTGCCGGACCTGACTTGTGTGCTGCCGTTTGAGCTGGCGGCACCGGTGCCCGCATCGACGGGCGAGGCCGAGTAGCCCGCGCGGTCGACGGCGGTGCAGATATCGTCGGGGGAGACCTGCGCGGGGTCGTAGTCCACCAGCATAGAGCCGGCGAGCAGGTTGACGGCGACGCTTTGGACGCCGTCGAGTTTGCTTACGGCGCGGTCCACGTGCGCCTGGCAGGCGGCGCATGTCATGCCACCCACGTCGAACTTATCTTGAGCCATGGCTTCTCCTTTCTGTGGTTCGGTGTTGGAATTGTTAACCTGCCGATACTATACACCCATACCCCCTGGGGGTGTCTAGTACAGAATAAATGTATGACATTTCGCTACAGATGAAGGTAGTTGGTTGGCCGATGGACCGTTCCAACCAATCATCTCAATCTGTAACATCTGGACCGGTTTTTGAACCATAACTGTTACAGATTTAGACGAACTGTTGAACGGCAGTCCAAACGTCTCAATCCGTAACATATTGACCTGATTTTGCCGAGTAGATGTTACAGGTCGAGACAAACCATCCAGGCCAATCCGAACATCTTGATCTGTAACATCTAGACCAGTTTTTGAGTTCTAACTGTTACAGATCAAGACAATTGCCGGGGAGGGGTCCCGTCACGGCAAGACGCCCGCTGCCTAGATGCAGAACCCGGGGATCACACAGGTTCGTTTGTTTGGCTTTTCCGCGGGCGTGGCGTACGTAAAGGCGTCGCCGTCGTGTCCCACACGGTTTATGTAGAGCGTGCCTTCGGTCTCCGATGAGTCGGGGCTCACCGTGCGCTCCCACCAGCAGGTGTCCTTGCCCTTCCACTGGCGAACCAACGTCTCGTTCGTGGTATACGGACTTACCTTGAGCTCGCGGAAGAGCTGATACTCCTTGCCTTCGCCGTTATAGATGTCGGCCAGGTAGTGAAAGCCCTCGGTAAACGACTCGGGCGGCTGCACTCCGCACAGCTCGACCATGGCGGGCAGCCAAAGAGTTGCGGGCAGCTCGCTCAGGCACGATGCGCTGCTGGCGGCACCCACGTTATTCGAGATCTTTTTGACAGATTTGAGATGTGCGCGCAACTCGTTGGGCAGCAGCTTAAGGCCGTCGCCGTTGAGCCATTCCCGCAGCTCGCAATCTGCCCAGCCGGCGCTCGGCGGTTCAGCCGCAGCGTTGCGCTCGGCAATACCCGCATCGAACATAAACGTCAGCCCGGCCTTGCCCGTCCCGTCCAGAAGCTCATCGTGGCGGATGCCCACAAGCTGCGCGCCAACCTGCAGCCCGTTGGTGAGCGTGACACGCTTGGTACACGGATAGGGGATATGCCCATCGGCATCGAGCAGATGATAGCGCTTGGCAATCTCGCGTGCCTCGCTACGGGTCTCGGCGGCCTTAATCTTGAGCGAAATCTCCTGCAGCTGATCCCAAGTGTAGTCGTCAAGCGAACCGCGGATGCCGTCCAGGTAGTCGGGGATGCCAAAGCCATGGGTCGCCGCCCCAATGACGCTGAGCCCCGCAACGGCTGCAACGACGCCACCGATAATAAAGCGGCGGCGGGTCATGGCATCGTGCCGGGCCTGCTCCAGGATCTCTCGCGCGCGCTCGCCGGCGACGTCGACCTTAAGGTGCGTGCCAGAATCGATATCAATCGCGGCCTCGTCTCCCGTGCCTTCGCGGCCCTCGGATTCGGCATCGGTGAGGTATGCCGAGAGCACCTCGAGCATCTGCTGCTCGGTGGGACGATCGCACTGCTCGACTGAGAGACCCTTCATGATGATTTGGACGAGCGCTTCATCGCCCTCGCAGCGCGGCTCGAGCGGTGCCGGCTTGGTCTTGGTCTTTACGAGATAGAACGAGCCGGTTGCAGCGGCGTCCGTCGACTCAAAGTCAAACGGTTTGCGACCGCTATAGAGCTGGTACAGAATGCTCGAAAGCGCATAGACGTCGATTGCCGGCGAACGGCGAAGGGCCGCGATGCCTTCGATATCCTGCGTGAGCATCTCGGGCGCGGCGTATGCGGGCGTGGCAAAGCGCCAGATGTCGGCGCGCCGGGTGATCGTGTCGTCGCCGAGAGCCATGGTCGCGGAGCCCATGTCGATGAGGCAGGGGTCAAAGGAACAATCAGCAATCTGCTGCTCGAGCGTTCGGCTGGTGGTGCGGAACATGATATTGGCAGGCGACAGGTCGCGATGGATGACCGGATTCACGAGGCCTTGGGTCATCAAGAGCGCACGAAGCACGGTGTTTCCGACGGCGGCGACCATCTGGGTGGTCAGCCCGCCCGAGGCGTCGTGCGGAAGCAGAGGCAGCGCCTGCTTGAGCGAGGTGCCCTCGACCCACTCCATGAGGATGAGCGGGTCATCCTCGCACGATCCGTAGCCATAGACGCGCGGAAATCCGCGCAGGTGCGAGACAGTGCACAAGTGACGGTACTCTTCGAACAGCGCGGCGGTGTTTGCCAGGTGTGCGGCCGATTGCTCGGCGGAGCGGTCGGGGGCTTGGCCGGAAAGGATGGCGTTGTCCTTGAGTAGCTTGACGGCAAAGACCTCGCCGCTCGTGTTGGTCGCGCGCGTCACGTGCCCGATGTTGCCGTTGTTGCGGTGGGCCGTCTGGAGAATAAGCGTCATAAACCGACGCTTGGCGTCGTCCTCGGCGCTGGGGTCGACCGCCACGGCGGTGTCGAACGTGTCAAGACGGATGAGTTTGTCGCCATAGGCGCTATCGGTAGTATCCATGGCGTTCCTTTGTCTGGCATGGGTTGCCGCGCGTACACGTGAGCAGTGCGGATATCGGTAAAGTACCATGATATCCGCACTGCTCACGTGTACCGCTGAGTATTGTCGTTTACGACACAGAAGGTAGAAGACGAAAGACGGACGGCGACCGTCTTTCGATCGCCGTCCGCGCTAGTCCACAATGACTAGGAATGTCGTGTAGAGACCCAGATGGAGCCTGTCGCTGTTTTCGATTTCCACTGGGGGATAGATCTTGCCGGGCTCGCGTAGGTCGCGCGGCGGCTCGATTACGATATCGCCGTCGCCCGCGCCCGATTCGAGCACCGTGCCGTTGGTCGATCCAAGGCCCTGGGCGTACCAGTGCTCACCCTCAAGCCAAATGCGAAGATGTTCGCGCGATGCGTCGGCGCCCACATCGGTGATGCTGGGCGAGGTTTTGGGCAAGGATCCAATTACCGTGCCACGCGGATCGCGTGTGAGGGGATGGATTTGCATGTCGACGCAGTTGTCGGCATGTGTCCTGAGCAGACCGAGGTTGGGAGCGACGGCGTGCGGCTGATCCAGACTGCCCATAAAGCCACGTCCGACGGTAGTTTCGGTGGTGCCAAAGTGCCCACCCGTCTTGCTGTCGCAAAAGCGCTCGACGGTGGCCACGCCCTGAACGGGATCGGCGAGCGCCCCCGTTGCCACAAAGAGCATAAGGTAAAGCGTGCTTTTCTCACGCACGGCATTGCCGTCAAAGTTGTCGATGCGATTGAGGGCATTTGCATATAGGCGGCTGTCCAGCTTGTAGCTGGCGAGAGCCGACATCATTTCGTTGGCGGCCGGACCGCGATAGTGCTCGGCGATTGCCCGATAGGCGGACTCGCCGCCGCCGAGCTTGCTGCAGATTGCCGCGGAAAGGTTGAGCGTGGTGACGGTAAAGTCGCTGTAGATGGCGGGCGCGCACTGGTCAGGCTTGCGATGGACGATGTAACGGGTGAGATACGAGCGGTTGGAAGAGCATTTCTCGAGCAGGGTACTGCCGAGATAAGAGTTTCCATTGATGAGCATTCGGGCGATCTCGAGATGTTTAAGACCGCCGAACGAGCGAATATCGTTATAGAGGACCGAGCAAGGTGTCTCTGCTGCCACGGATACCTCCTTTGATTGCTTCCTAGCCAATATGGCGATAGGAATTAATGGCTCCCGGTGGGCGACGTATTAAATGGCTGCGCAATATACAGCGTAACCAAAGCAACATTATAGGCCACATGTTCGAAATTGCAGGAAGACTGAGAGATTTGGTTTGGACTGGACGGAAATCCCCCTCTGTCTTGTTCTGTAACATTTGGACCCGGTTTTGCCCTGCATCTGTTACAGATTGAGACAATCAGCCGGACCCGCCGCGTCCGCCTCGTCATCTGTGATTTACGTGGGGGCATACGGAGTACGGGTATACTAACCCGCGGCGAATCTGCTCCATCGCTTAGAGCTGCTGCGTCTGGACGGCGCGTGATAGGGCTGCCAAAGCGATCGCCAGCGTGCTGAGCAACGTCCTCTCTGTGCGCACCCGTTTTTGTATGTATTAGCGCACTACCAAGCACGCCCGCGCGGCCGCATGCCGTGCCCATAGCGCGTGCAGATAAGGAACAACAACATATGCGTAATTCTGTATCCGACGTCACGGACGCCGAGATTCTGGACGAGGCCCGCGAGGCCATGACCCAGGCTGCCTTCGATGCCGCCGATGAGGCCAATGCTGCCCAGGCCGTCGAGTCCGCTACCGAGAGCCTGCCCGCCTTTGACGAGCTGGGCCTTTCCGACGAGATGCTCCGTGCTATCGAGAACCTGGGCTACACGGCGCCGACGCCCGTGCAGGCCGGTTCGATCCCCGTGGTGCTCGAGGGCCGCGACCTGCTTGCCGCCGCTCAGACCGGCACCGGCAAGACGGCCGCCTTTTTGCTGCCGACCATGAACAATCTGGAGCACATCGCTCCGCCCAAGCCCGTGCGCGAGCGCGGCGGCCGCAACCGCCGTCGCGGTGCCAAGAAGCCCGAGGGCAACGGCCGCGGCCCCGTGATGCTCGTCATCACCCCCACGCGCGAGCTCGCCCAGCAGATCGACGAGGTCGCAAGCAAAATCGCCGACGTCACCGGCCATGTTGCCGTGACCGTCGTGGGCGGCGTGAGCTACAAGCCGCAGACCGCGGCACTTAAGTACGGCTGCGACATCCTGGTCGCAACGCCGGGCCGTCTGGTCGATCTGATCGAGCAGGGCGCCTGCCACCTGGACGAGGTTAAGGTCCTGGTGCTCGACGAGGCCGACCGTATGCTCGACTGATCGGGTCTTTTGCCCGCCGTCCGGCGCATTGTGCGCGAGACGCCGGCCGAGCGTCAGACGCTGCTGTTCTCGGCGA
>ENA-OPYU01000892-OPYU01000892.1-human-gut-metagenome-genome-assembly--contig:-NODE-892-length-11054-cov-3.294500_pt1 | contig 11054 bp, 12 predicted proteins | sample MGYA00242637_ERZ504482 | MGnify/ENA primary metagenome ERZ504482 (study PRJEB26092, sample SAMD00036237) | human gut metagenome | host: Homo sapiens | study: EMG produced TPA metagenomics assembly of...
AGCATTTTTTGTTTGCAGTTCAGATCAATACCCTTTACCGAGAAGCCCCGCTCCCATGGGTCGGGCGGCAGATCCTTCTGGCGGATGCCGGTGATCTGGATATAATCGCTTTTCTGGATCATGGCGAACAGCCGCAGGAACTTTTCCGGGTCGCCCTGCACTTCCAGCGTCACGCTGCCGTCGTCCTCGTTCTCCACCCAGCCGGTCAGTTCCAGCGTCTGGGCCGCATAGCGGGCGCGGTAGCGGAAGCCCACCCCCTGCACCTGCCCTTCGATGGAATAGCGGCGGCGCACAGTGCCTTCCGGGAGGGAGGGCGGCGTGGCATCCTGTGCTTTTTTATGCAGAAAATCAAACATCTTACAGCTCCTGATAGGCGGTCATCAGCGCCGGGATGAACTGCTTTTTGCGGCTCACCACACCGGGCAGGGTAAAGCTGCCGTCCTCGGCAGGCTGGGTCTCAAAGCCGTCCGAGAGCACCTCGGAAGCATAGCGGCCATCGCTGATGACCACGCTCTCCTCCTTGGGCACGTCGGTGAGCAGCATGTAGATATCCTCCACGTTCTGCTTGTTGCGGGCTTCTTCCAGATAGGGCTGCAGCAGCGCTTCGGCGGCAAGCAGGTTCTTGCGGGTCATGTAGCTGCCCTGCGCCACGCCAAAGCGGATATCGCCGCACATGAACACCTTGAAGTCCTGCAGGAACACCTCCTCGGCGGTCTTGCCGTCCAGCTTTTCGCCTGCTTCAAACATCTCGCTGGCAAACTCGTCAATGTCCACACCGGCAATTTTTGCCAGACGCTTTGCAAGGGCCTCATCCAGCGGGGTGCAGGTGGGGCTGCGGAACACCAGCGTATCCGAAAGGATGGCCGCCAGCAGAAGGCCTGCGATCTGCGGCGGGATCTCCATACCGTTCTCGTCGTACATCTGGGTGATGATGGTGGCAGTGCAGCCCACCGGCTGGTTGCGGAAGTACACCGGGCCGCTGGTCTCCAGACTGCCGATGCGGTGGTGATCGATGATCTCCAGAATTTCGGCCTGATCGAAGCCCTCCACGGCCTGCGTTGCCTCGTTGTGGTCCACCAGAATGATGCGGCGTTTTTGCAGATTGATGATGTTGCGGCGGCTGACCATGCCGCAGTATTTGCCGTCCTCGTCGAGGATGGGGAAATAGCGGTGGCGCACCTTGGCCATCACACGGGTGACGTCTGCCACCGGGGTGACGAGGGTGAACTTCATGATGTCGCTGCGGGTCATATAGTAGGAGATGGGAGCGCACTGGCTGATCAGCTTACCGGCGGCGTAGGTGTCCACCGGGGCCGACATGATGGCCACGCCCATTTCCTCGGCAATGCGCTGGATGGTGCGGCCCACCTTGGAGCCGTTGCAGATGATGAGCAGCGACGCTTCTTTTTCAATGGCGCACAGCTGGCTTTCGTAGCGGTTGGTCAGGATGACGATGTCGCCTTTTTCCACGGTATTTTCCAGCATTTCGGGCGTGGCGGTGCCGATGCGGATGTGGCCGGTGGTGCACACGTCGTCCTCGCGGCCCACCACCATGGTGCCGCCCAGCGTTTCCAAAATATTGCGGTAGGTGGTCTGGCTCTTGGCCAGGATGCCGGTGTCGAACACGTCCATGTTGGCGGTGGCGATATCCTTCACGGTGATCACGCCCTCCAGCTCGTTGTCCGGGCTGGTGACCGGCAGGGTGTCGATCTGCTTGTCGCGCATGATCTCCCACGCCTTGCGCAGGCTGGTGGAGCCGGGGATGCCGGGCATCTCGCGGTAGTCCACATCGCGGATCTTGGGGTTCACGTCCGTGCACATGCGCGGGGGCTTTACCCCGAACTTTTTGAGCACGAACTCGGTCTCCTGATTCATTTTGCCTGCACGGCGGGGCTCACAGACCAGATCACTGGTCTTGTTTTTCAACTCTGCATAGGCAATGGCCGAGCAGATGGAGTCGGTATCCGGGTTGCGGTGGCCGATCACGACCACCTTATGGGCTGCTTTGGCATATTGTTCCCCCTTTGGGTTCTGATTTACCTTTTATTTCTTATCTCATTTACCACAGTGCACTCCCCTCTCCTGCAAAGCGCGGTGCACCTCAGGTTTATTTTAGCACAATTGCCTGCACGGGTAAAGTGGAACAAACACGCTGCGGCGCGGCTTTTCCGCCTGCCTCAGTCCTTGACAGACCCTGCAAAAAAATCGGTAAGCTTTACCTGAAAAAAAATGCACAAATGGAGGCATCTATGAAAAACCCAGTTTTTACCGCATCCTCTCCTGCTGCGTGCTGCTGGCCCTGCCTGTGCGCCCTGCCCGCCTACGCACAGGAACCCCAGGCCGCACAGCCCGCCGCAAAAGAGGATAAGGTGGTAACAGACGTCACCGGTTCTGCCGACCTGATGCGCAATGTCGTTGGCTTTACCACCAACTTTGGCGGGCCGTACCACTTTGCGCAGGCAGACCACAAGTCCCCTGCGCAGGCCTACGGTGATGCCCCTGCCGAGGGAGCCGTTGCGGTGCTGCGGCTTTTTGCCCGCGCCGATGACCACGGCGATGTTCCCCTCAACACCAGCGGACACAGCTTCCTCACCATCACCAATGTCTCGGAGCAGGATATCAATGTGGGCGGACTGCTCATTGCGCCGGATACGTCCATCACCGTAAGCACCCGCGGCAACCGCTGCGAGCATTCCGGCATCTGGTACAATCTGGAGGGCTACTACAAATATTACCTGAACGCTTCTTACTATCAGAATCTTTACGGCATTCAGGTCTCACTGGACCAGAGCCAGCTAGACACTGTAAATCAGGCATTGGCCAACGCAGACCACTGGTCGGCCATTTACAACTGCACCTCGTTCTCTGCGGGCCTCTGGAATGCCGTGTGCTCCGATACGCTCTGCGCCGGTGTGCCCGAGACCCCGGCCGACCTGAAAGCGGACATGCTGAGGAAGTACCCAGACAAGACGGTGTTCGGGCCGACCGTCCCGTATGATTATATCGTATATTACGGCACCAGCCTGACCCCCAGTCAGGAATTTTCCTGACAGAAGATTTTCTCTTGTAATTCTGCGCGTTCTGCTGTATGATATAGGTCATGTATCCAAGTGTATCTTGTCACCGTTACGGAGGAACCTATGACAGCAACCAAAACGCCCGCGTTCCATAAGCCGCCGCTGTTCACCCGGCAGCAGCTCATTGCCCTGCTGCTGCCGCTGATCGCAGAGCAGGCGCTCAGCGTGACCATCGGTCTGGCCGACACGCTGATGGTCTCCTCGGTGGGGGAAGCCGCTGTTTCCGGCGTGAGCCTTGTGGACAGCTTCAACACCCTGATGATCCAGATCATGAGCGCCCTTGCCACCGGCGGCGCGGTGGTCACCAGCCAGTACATCGGCCGGCAGGAGCCAAAGGATGCCAAGAATGCAGCGGCGCAGATCCTGTTCATCCTGTCCAGCTTCAGCCTGCTGGTGGCCGCCGTTGTGGTGGCGGGCCGCCATGCCATCCTGCGCGGCATCTTCGGCTCCATCGACGTGGACGTGATGCGCTATGCCGAGACCTACTTCCTGCTCTCGGCCCTGAGCTACCCGTTCATCGGCCTGTACAACGCCGGTGCGGCCCTATTCCGGGCGCAGGGCAACAGCAAGATCAGCATGATGTCCAGCCTTGTAATGAATGTGGTGAAGCATTGGCGGCAACGCCGTGCTGATCTACGGCTTCAAAAGTGGGCGTGATGGGTGCCGCACTGGCCAGCCTTGTGTCCCGCGCCATTGCCTGCGTGGCTGTGCTGTACCTGCTGCAGCGGCCCGCCTGCCCGCTGCGGGTGGACGGCCTGCAGGCCCTTGCCCCGAAGGCACGGCTCATCCAGCAGATCCTGCGGGTGGGCATCCCTGCCGGTATTGAAAACGGCATGTTCCAGATCGGCAAGCTGTCCGTTTCCAGCCTGACCTCCACTCTGGGCACCGCCGCCATTGCGGCCAACGCCGTGGCAAACACCACCACCACCTTTTTGAACATCCCGGCCAACGCCGTGGGCATGGCTGCGCTGACCGTGGTGGGCCAGTGCCTTGGCGCAGGCGAAAAAGATCAGGCCGTGTATTACTCCCGCCGCCTGATGCTGTTTGCCTACTGCGGCGCATGGTTCATGAACCTTTCGGCCTTCCTGTTTGCCAACAAATTTGCACTGGGCCTGTTCAACCTCTCGCCGGAAGCCTACGCCATGGCGCTGGAAGTGATGGTGTGGTTCAACATCGTTTCGCTGTTCATCTGGCCTTCCAGCTTTACCATGCCCAACATCCTGCGTGCGGCAGGCGATGCCCGCTTTACCATGACCGTGAGCATCGTGTCCATGTGGGCCTTCCGGGTGGGTTTCTGCTACCTGTGTGTGCTGGCCTTCCACGGCGGCCTGCTGGCCATCTGGATGGGCATGTATCTGGACTGGGCGTTCCGCTCCCTGTGCTTCTTTGTACGCTTCGTGCGCGGCAAGTGGCTGGAACAGCAGGTCATCTGAATCTTTCCTCTGCATTTTATAAGAGCCTGCCGCGAAGGCAGGCTCTTTTTTACGCAATACGCACAAATAATTTATTTGTTTTTCAGCAATGTTGTCTGCTTTCATTCTTGTTTTTGTCACATTCCCGGCGTATAATTTCACAGTGCTAAGAGCTTTCACTTCTGCAAAAAGGAGGCTTTTTCAATGAAACGCAGTTGGTTTTCGCGCCATCCGCTTTGCTTCATGGCGCTGTATCTCATACTTTATCTTTCCGCATTCAATTTCCTGAACACCCAGATCCATATGCCGCACATCCTCGTGCACTGCCGGCTGGACGATCTGATTCCCTTCTGCAAATATGCGGTCATCCCCTATTTTGCATGGTTTCCGTGGATCCCGTTCACCCTGTTCTTCCTTCTGTGGAAGGCACCCCGGGAGGATTTCTGGCGGCTGTGTATGCCGCTGTTCAGCGGTATGACCATTGCGCTGGCCTGCTACGTGATCCTGCCCACCGGGCTGAATCTGCGCCCCTGCTATGTGCCGGGCACAGACATCTTCGCCCGTGCGGTGCGGTTCCTGTACAGCACCGACACACCCATCAATGTCTGCCCGTCCATCCATGTGTTCAACTCGGTCACGCTGATGCTTGCCTATCACCGCTGCCGCATCTTTGAGCAGCCCCGGTTCCGCTGGATGCGCCCGGCCGCTGATGTGCTGTGCATCTCCATTGTATGCTCCACCATGCTGCTCAAGCAGCACAGCTGCATCGATGCAGCGCTGGGCGCTTTGCTGGCGCTGGCACTGGATACTGCGTTCAGCCGTATGATGGACACCAACGATCTGCCGCAGATGCGCCGCATCTGAATCTCTATAAAAAACGAAATGCGCTGTCATCGGGGGACAGCGCATCTTTTTTGTTCAGAACAGATCCTCCGGCAGGCAGACATCCTGCTTTGGCACCTTTGCCCAGGAAAAGTCTTTGATCAGGCTTTCCGGTGTGCGGGGCGCAGGCTCCGGCTGCAGGCCGTAGGCGTAGGCAAGCTTGCCCACGATCTCCTGCGCGGTATACTTTTCCCGCAGGGTTTTCCAGACTCTGGTCGCCGTCGCGCTTGGAGAGCCGCCGCCCATCCGGGGCCAGCAGCAGCGGGCAGTGGGCAAAACCCCCGGTGCTGCAGGCCCAGCAGGCGGTACAAATACAGCTGCCGTGCCGTGGACGAAAGCAGGTCTGCACCGCGCACCACTTCGGTAACGCCCATGCGGGCATCGTCCGACCACCACGGCCAACTGCATAGGCGAACACGCCATCTGCCCGGCGCAGGTAGAAATCACCGCAGTCATGCAAAAGATTTTCGGTGTGCGGGCCCATGCAGCCATCCACAAATGTGATGTCCTCGTCCGGCACCATCAGACGATAGGCAGGGGCCTTCTTTTTGCGTTTTTCCTCAATTTCGGCAGCGGTCAGGCCGCGGCAGGTGCCCGGATAGACCACGTTGCCGTCCGAGGTATGGGGCGCGCTGGCCGCATGCAGCTGGGCGCGGGAGCAAAAACACGGGTACACAAGGCCGCGCTCTTCCAGCTTTTTGTAGCTTGCGGTGTAGATCTCCGCGCACTCACTCTGGTAATAGGGGCCGTTCGGCCCACCGGTGCTGCCGCCCTCGTCCCACGCAAGGCCCAGCCAGTCCAGATCCTGTTCCAGCAGGTCAGCATAGATGCGCGGGCAGCGCTCGGCATCCAAATCCTCAATGCGCAGCACGATACGCCCGCCCTGACTTTTTGCGCTGAGCCACGCCAACAGGCTGCAGGCCAGATTGCCAAGATGCAGCCGCCCGCTGGGGCTGGGGGCAAAGCGGCCGGTTGGCGGTACAGGCTCTGTTTTTTGGACGTAAAACTGCTTGTTCTTGCATGTGTATCCTTTCAGCCGCCGGACGATTTAAAATTGCCGACGCGTTCGCTTTGGCAATATCAGCGGAAATATTATTTTTAAATTTGTAACTCCGAAACGACTGCGGTCGTTTCGGAGTTACTTTTTCACGGGAAAAGTCGTAACGGGAAACGGCATGTTGCTGCTGTCGGCTTATCGCCGTCGCGCAGCGACTATAAATCGGCGGAACACAAAAAATCCTTTAGCGAAGCGACTTGGATTTTTGTATGGAGCCCAACCGCTTTGGGGTTACTAGGGGCGAGCAGCCCCTAGTTTGCAACGGCAACGACCGCGGCCAGCGGCCGAAACCAGGGAGGAGCTGTTGGGGGCCAGCGGCCTGCAGGATGCGAGTGCCGCGCAAGGCACAAAGCAGACGCAGGGAGCCGCAAACCCGCCGCCTCCCGCGCCTCGAAAGTAGCGGAGACCTTGCCGCGCTGAACACGCGGCATTTGCTGCGCAAACCGGTCTGCGGCTTAAAAGCCCCACTGGGGCTTTCATGCCCTGCGGGCACCGCCGGTCCTTTCTGGTTCTCTTTTGGCACGCAAAAGAGAACGTACCCGGCGGTAATGCTTTTTGACAAAATGGCATGAAACTTGATCCACGCGAATACGCTCTGCACAGGAAGCTGCTTTTTCCCTATTATAGTTGCCCGTCCGCCAAAGGTCAACAGACCACCCTGTTCAGCCGCCGCTCCACCGCCTGCCGCACCTCCGGCGCGCGGATGCCGTACACGATCTGCACATCGCAGCCGCTTTGCACCACACCGCTGCAGGGCAGGGCTTTCAGGGCCTGCTCCTTGACGAAGGCCGGGTCGTTCACCGTGACACGCAGGCGGGTAAAGCAGTTGTCTACCGTGCGGATGTTCTCCCGCCCGCCAAAGGCTGCAATGAGCTTTTCTACTCCCTGCTCGTCCAGCGGCAGGGCCTTTTCCGGCCGGGACGGCTCTTCCGGGCGGCGGCCCGGTGTGGGCAGGTCCAGCGCCTTGATGAGCACAGTGAACACCACAAAATACACCGCGATCTGGGCAAGGCCCAGCAGATACAGCACCGGGTAGTTCGTGCGGGCCGCACCAGCGGAAAGGTTCATCACAAGCGACCCCAGAAGGTTCGCAGGTAAACGCCGTGACTCCGCACAGGTGCAGCAGCACGATGAAGCTGCCGGAGATGGCTGCGTGCGCCAGCCACAAAACCGGTGCCGAGAAGCAGAACAGAAAATCCAGCGGCTCCGTAATGGAAGCCAGCGATGCCGTAAAGGCCAGCGGCAGCAGCTGAAGGGCAGTCATTTTTGCGGCTGCCCCGCCGGGCACAGAAGATGAATGCCGCCGCAATGCCAAAGTAGCCGAAGGTCTTGGTAAAGCCGGTGTACATCCACACGATGCCATCCGAAAAACGGCAGGCCGAGGTTATATTCGGTCATCATGACCACATAGGCACCGGTATAGGTGACGCTGCCCACCATAAGCTGACCGCCCAGCTGCGAGAACTGGAACGGCATATACACCAGATGATGCAGCCCTGTAGGGATGAGCAGCCGTTCCAGAAAGCCGTACAAAAACAACCCGATATTGCCGGAAGCGGCAATGAAGCCGGTGACGGCCGCAATGGCCTTCTGGATAGGCGGCCAGACAAAGCAGGCCCCAGAGCCCAGCACCGCCGCCAGTGCCGCCACGCAGGCAAAGGACCACCGCACACCGGAGAACACACCGCCCAGAATGCCGCGGTGGGCTTTTTTCGCAGGTGCGGTCATACACAAAGGCGGTGAGCAGGCCCAGCAGAATGCCGCCGAACACGCCGGTGTCCACAGTCTGGATGCCCAGCACCATGGTCTGGCCTGCGCTGTACAGGCCGGTAAGCGCATCCGGCTGCGCCAGCAGGCCCAACTCGGTCAGCGTTACATTGCCCGCTGTCAGGTAGACAAGATAGCTCATCAGGGCGATGAACGCCGCCTGATGCTTTTCCCGCTTTGCCAGCGCCGCCGCAAGACCGGTGCAGAACAGCACGCTCAGATTTGAAATGACCGCCGTGAGGCATTTGTAAATGATCCCGCCCGCCAGCTGCACCGGCTCCCACCGCAAAAAGGGCAGCACCCCGGCCAGCGGCGCACTGGTAAGCAGTGCGCCCACCACCAGCAGCAGGCCCGCCGCCGAAAGATAGCTCAGCGGTGCCAGCATTGCGCGGGAGAACCGCTCCAATGCGGCTGTGATGCGGTGCTTCATGGGCGTTTCCTTCCTTTCCGGCTGACGTGGGCAGACACTATACTTGTAGTCAACCGATTTTTGCAAAAAATGTCAAGAATGCAAAGTTCCCAAAAATGCGTTTTTTCTTTGTGCAGGTGCATATTTCCCGCTTGAAATTCGTTCTGCGCTGTCCGATTGACAACCGCCGCGGCAGAACGTATACTTAGGGTGTATCGTTTTGAAGTGCTGCGGCCCGGCTGCGGCACCGCTCAAGGAGGACACTACTATGAAATTGAGATATGCCCGCATCCTCTCGCTGCTGCTCTGCGCAGCGCTGGCCTGCAGCATTCTGGCAGGCTGCGGCGGCTCAACCGCCAGCAGTTCCGAAGCGCCAAGCTCTGCCAGCAGTTCTGCAAGCTCCGCTGCTTCCGGCGAAGACCTGCCTGATTCCACCACCCGGGCCGACACCTCCGGCCTGAACCCCGGCGACTTTTGACGAGAACTCATCTTCTCCATCACCGGCACGCTGCCGCCTTTGAGCCTTGTCTGGGCTGGGGGCCGGGTGTTTCCGGCTGCTCGCTCAAATCGGTGATCGCAGCGGCATCCCTGCTGCAGTGGGCAGAAAACGCCCGTCTTGCCTCCCGCACCCCGGAAGCCGTGCAGGAAGCTTTCTACAGCTGGTACGACACGCTGGACGCTGATGAGCAGGAAAGCTTTGCCGAGGCCTGGACGATGATCGAGCCGGACGCGCTGAGCCTTTTGAGCGACAAGGACAGCATGGCTGGCCGCATTGAGGATGCCGGCCTTGACCCGGACACCCTGCCCGGCTGCACCCTGAAGAACTGGCAGGCCCTGCAGACCGTGCTGGACGACTGCGTGCCCGCAGCGGGCCAGTGAACCCAACATAAAAAGAAGCTGACCGGGCTGGTCAGCTTCTTTTTGTTTTTGCGGAAAAAGGCTGGGGCCGCCTGCGGCATCAGACCTTCTTCAGCACATACTGGCGGGTGCCCATGCCGATCTTCTCGGCCTGCTCCAGCGTGGCCTTCCACTCGATATTGGGGTTGGAATCCTTGAAGTTGTCGTGGTGGCAGTTCCAGCCGGGCTTTGCAAGGTTCTGGCCCAGCTGGCTGTTCGGCAGCGGCTGTGCATTCAGGCAGGCGTCCGCGCAGGCCTGATCCAGCGCCACCGGGTCAAAGGACGCAAAGATGCCGATATCCGGCAGGATGGGAGCATCGTTCTCGCAGTGGCAGTCGCAGTTGGGGCTGATGTCCTGCACCAGAGAAACATGGAAGCAGGGACGGCCTGCGCATACGGCAGCCGCGTACTCGGCCATTTTGCGGTCCAGCATCTCATTGGCGCTGTCGCACTGAGAATAGATAGCGTCAAAGTTGCAGGCACCGATGCAGCGGCCGCAGCCCTTGCACTTGGTCTGGTCAATGACGGCCTTGTTGTTTGCATCGTAGGTGATGGCATCGGAGCCGCACTCCTTGGCGCAGCGGTGGCAGCCACGGCACAGGCTCTGCTGCACCTCCGGGTGTCCGGCGGCGTGCTGTATCATCTTGCCCGCGCGGGAGCCGCAGCCCATGCCGATGTTCTTGAGAGTACCGCCGAAGCCGGTGGATTCGTGGCCCTTGAAATGGGTCAGGCTGATAAAGATATCCGCATCCATGATGGCGCGGCCGATCTTTGCCGTCTTGCAGTATTCGCCGTTCGGCACCGGCACCTCTGCTTCATCGGTGCCGCGCAGACCGTCCGCAATGATGACCTGACAGCCGGTGGTCATGGGCCAGAAGCCGTTCAGCTGGGCACAGGTGAGGTGCTCCAGTGCGTTCTTGCGGCTGCCCGGATACAGGGTGTTGCAGTCGGTCAGAAACGGCAGACCGCCCTGCTCCTTGCACAGGTCGGCCACCACCTTGGCGTAGTTGGGGCGCAGGAATGCCAGATTACCCAGCTCACCGAAATGCATCTTGATGGCAACGAATTTGCCATCCATATCAATATCCTTGATCCCGGCGGCAATGCACACGCGGCGCAGCTTGTCCAGCAGGCTGGTGCCCACGGGACAGCGGAAATCTGTATAATAGACCTTGGATGCTTCCATAGCAGTTTCCTCCATTTTGTTTGCGCGGCACGCTGCCGCATACTCTCTTATTTTGTAGTATAGCACATCTTTTTGCAAAGAAAAAGTGCTGTCGTAAAGGGCGGCGGGCACACCTCTGTGTCCCACGATCAAAATGGCCTCCGCTGATCGCTCTGGCCATATTTAGCGGAACTATTATTTCATAAGTAAAGAAAGCCGGAAATCTGCGGATTTCCGGCTTTCAATTTTCACGGGAAAGAGTCGTAGCAGTCAGCGGCATCTTGCAGCGCTGGCTCCCTGCGGGAGCGTTCGCGCAGCAGAAAATGCACAAGCTTATCCGCACGGCTCGTCGCGCAAGCGATTCAAAATCGGCGGAACACAAAAAATC